>Ga0209262_10000170_pt1 | contig 38661 bp, 25 predicted proteins | sample Lowcelwee11metaG_FD_187171 | JGI IMG/M metagenome (GOLD analysis project Ga0209262, IMG submission 187171) | Freshwater pond sediment microbial communities from the University of Edinburgh, under environmental carbon perturbations - Low... | ecosystem: Environmental > Aquatic > Freshwater >... | reverse complement strand
ATTAGGCTGGATCATTTCGATCACAGGCACTATTTTTCCGATCTCGATATTGTACATATCATCATTGAGAGGAGTCGAATTTCCGTATAGAATTTTTTTGAGATATTTTCTGAATAATACCAAAGCCAAAGTTGATGAAAAAATAAAAACAATGAGCTGAAGATTAAGCGATGAGGTTATGTTCAGATATGTTGTTAATGCTGTGATCAGAGCACCAAGACCGAAGAAAGAGATAACTACCCCGGGAACTAAAAATTCCAGAATAAATAATACCACTCCAAAAATCGCCCAGATGATTTCCGGTGAAACTGTTTCGACTAACATTATACTGCCTCCGTTATAATAATTTCTTTTTTATTGTATCTTTGATCTCTTCCGATGAAAAACCGAGTTTCAATACTTTTTCCATGAACTCGTTTGTTAGTTCCTCAAGCATCCTGTGCTTATCAATTTTTCTATCCTGATTACTTTTTTTTACATAATAACCTTTACCTTTTAAAGAATAAATAAAGCCTTCCTGATCCAGCTGATAGTAAACTTTAACGATAGTGTTCTGATTGATCTGCAATACTGAAGCTAATTCCCTGATCGAAGGCATCATTTCGTCTTCCTTCAGTTTTCCGCTGGCTATGAGAAGCTTTATTTCCTGCTTGATCTGATCGTAAACAGGTGTTTTTGACTTTGTGTCAATTTTAATTTCGATATTTTCAGGTTTCGATTCCATTTTTACCCTTTGAATTTTCAGTTTTTCAACTGTACCACAATAATAGTACACTAAAACAGTAAAGTCAAGTGTTATTTTCAATATTTTTATGATGTTTAGGTTTATTTTAATTCCAATAAATAGACTATTAGTATATTTTCGAGAAGAAATATAAACTGTACGTTTGAAGTCAATTACTGTTTTCTTAAGAATTGCTCCAGTATTGAAACAGCTTCAAGATGTTTCTTTTTGGTCATTTTCTCCAGATTAAAAAGTTTCCATTTAATAGCAGGTAAAGATTTGATTCTTTCGATATTGAAAACCGGATCTTCATCATGATATAAATCCAAAAGTTTCCAGTAAGGTGTTTTATTCTTAAAAGAGATCAAAAATTCTTTTTCATTTTCGGTTAAATCTTTTTGTATAGTGCTTACAAGCCTTTCTCTAGCTTGGAGAAGTTGATCGTAAGATACTTCGTCGTCAGTCATACCTGCGAATTCGTTCTCATAAGTCATTTTAATATCATGTAAATTTGGATTTAAAAGCTCAGAAATCGGTCTCGGATGGCTGATCAGATAAATTATGAACGCTTTCCTGATATCGTCGGTAATTCCTTCATTATCGAATAGCAGTTTTATATCAAATAAATCTCTCGGATGCTGCCTGTCCAAAGCTGCGCAGATCTTGCCTCCGTAGATATCCGCAGTTGAAAGCAATCTCATTTCCTGATCTATTTCAAAGTCGGATTTTATTCTTTTCGTAATTGGTGCAATCTGAGTAATAAAAACCGAACCTCTGAAAACAATATTAACTTCAATGTTTATTGAAACATTTAGGTTTCTCAAGCTCAAACCGATTATGCTGTCAGCCTCTTTAAGTTTTCTTTGTGTAATTTCAATGTTACTGTACGAACTTCTAAGGCTATTTGAAATTCTTAAAAGAGCAGAATTAATTTCATTCAAACTTGAGTTTCTTTCTGAAATATTTATTAGAGCCAAATCAATATCCACTGAGAGCCTTGGAAAATCCCGAATAAAGAAATTGATCGCAGTACCACCTTTTAATGCAAAACATTCTTCTTTATAAATATGAGGGAGTACCCTTAGAATTAACGATGCCTGTTTTAAGTACATATCATTTTTCATTATATGATTCCTTTGGTACGGTTATTAAATATTTGTTATCAAGACTACCGTTTTCCGCTATAACTCTTTTGCCTGAGCCGAGATTAACATTTTCGACTTGAAGCTTTTTGAATACTGGCAATTCATGCTTATCAGCTAAGTATAAGAATAATCTTTTGACTTTGACAGAATTACATTCTTCCAGAAGTTTCTGTAGAATTTCTACTCGTAAAGTAGTTAAATTATTTATGATCAACGAAGCTTCGTTAAAGCTTATTTCCGATGGTACATGATAGAGCATCTCCAATATTGCCAATTCCGGGGACGAGATTTTTACATTTAGTAAATTATACTGAAACACTGTTAGGTATTCGTCCGATCCTTTATTAAACAGATTAATTGCGCTATAACTATACTCTCTTTCCCAATTGTAATTTTTCATCCAAGTCGGAAGTCTGTCGTTTGAGTTTCCAAATAAAAATAATTTGTTTTGGTTTCTCGGAACAAAATGACTGTAGCCTAATAAATCAAGGGCAGATTTGCCTCCGATGTGAACGCGAGAATTGATTTTCTCTTGCAACGCACTTACGGCACTGAATATGTCAACTTCGTCTTTATAAAGTTTATATGCTCCGTTGCCGATCTTTTCTATCCATTTATTATTCTTATAATTGTTTATTAAAGCATAAGATATACCTTCTTTTACCATCACAGATACAAATTTTATCGTGCCGTTTTTCCAGTTAAGTATAAGTGAGTTTATTTTTTGCATGTTTTATATAACCATGTTTTATATTTTTGTTGTAATATAAACCACTTAATCCTTTTATGCAAATAAAAAAAGCCTCTATTTTCAAGAGGCTGACAATAGCTAGGATCTTATAATCTCGAATTATTGATTCTACAAAATCTCAGCAATATCCAGAGCAGTTTTCCAGACATTTCCGTTCTTTTCTCCTAAAGCTGTCATTCTGGTTTCGAATTCCTGAAAAATGTCCGGATGTTTCTGCATTATTGATGATAATGTCTTTTTATCAGCTATTTCTTTCAGAATATCCTCAGATATAGCTTTTAATTTATCATCAGCGAAATTTAAGCTTATTTCTAAAATCTCATTAAATGGCAGTGCAGTAAGCATTAAGAAAAAACCTAATTCCTTCCAAAAAACTTGTCTTTTAACTGTCTCAGAATCCGCTTCTTCTATCATTCTGATAACAGGCTGCAGACTATTAATTGCCTTATCTAAATTTCCGGTCCGTTCACCCGCTCTTACCACTTCCAACTCAAGTTTTGTAAAAACATTCGGTCTTATTTCAAGTGTAGTACTAATGTCCGATCCGCTATTGATCTCATTTAACATCGCATCGGTTGTTTCTCTTATTTTTTCATCTGCCCACTCAGCAGCTACCGGCATAGTATTTACTATTGTGTTCCCTAAATCTATCAAAGCAGTGTACATCTTCCAATAATTCGACCTTGTATTCTTTCTTTCTTCATTTTTATCTGGAAATCCGAATTCATCAAGAATATCTCCGAGCCCGTTGGCACATTCTGCAATGTGATTATCTTTTTCGGCAGTAGTAATTACCAGAATTTCCAGATTTGTAAAAACGGTATTAAACTTTTTCAAGGAGTCAGATAATTTATTTCCCTGTTTTATTTCATTAATGATATCAGGTAAAACAGCTTTGGTTTCTTCATCAGCACTTTTTCCTGCGACCTGCAGACTTTCCGCTATTGGAAGGTTGCTCATCAGTAACTTAGCGAATATTTTCCAGAATCTGCTTCTTTGTTTTGACGCACTATTTATTTCAGTCATTGTGGCTCTCCTTATTAATTTTTCATTGATCAGACCCATCACGAAATTGTATTTCGTAATCTTGTCTTCAATTACATCTCTCTGCTTCTCAAGTAGTTCGGCAACAATTGATCCGTCATCCTGATTATCAACAATTTCTTTTATCTCAGCCAAAGAGAAATCAAACTGCTTAAAGAAGTTTATCAGATTCGCTGTTTGGAGATTACTGTCATTGTAGAATCTATACTTGGTAAACTCATCAATCTTTGCAGGTATTAAAAGTTCCTTCTCTTGATACAGTCTCAACGTTTTCTGTGTTAAATTTGTTAACTTTGAGAATTCTCCGATACTGTAATACATTTTGCCTCCGAACTACTATTTTGTACTTTTGTGGTTCCACAATGACTAATGTAAATATTAACCATGGGTCAAAGTCAAGTGTTATTTTGAAAAATAAAAATTTGCTCAATTGACATTCATGCTTAAATTGATTAAAATGTAAGTAATTTGGAAAACATAACAATGCAAATGACAAAAAACAAACTAAAATATCCTCCTGAATTCAAAAAAGAAGTATGTGAATATATTAAAAATGAACCTATTGCAAGTGCATCTTTAGTATTTAATGTCAGCCGTAATACAATAACACGTTGGAAAAATATCTATGGTAAAGCAGGTATTGAAGGTTTTATAATTAAACGAAAATCAACTGCGGCAGTAAAATTAGACAAGAAGACAATTCAAAAAATAATCAATTATAAAGCGGATAATCCAAGATGCACTTTAAAAGATATAAAGACGGTATTTAAGCTTGATTGCGATATATCACTGATCTCAAGGAAAGTAAATAAAGTCAGAATTAAACAAAAAAATAAGGGTAACGACGACCAGATATTTCTTGAACTCAATACTGTTTCACAAATAATATTCAGAAATGAAATTAACTCAGTTTATCAGTTGGCGATCTATTCCAATGACGGCAGATTGCTTTCTTTAGGTTTTACAAAGTCCAGAAACTCTCGGAATATTTGTCTCTTTATCAGATACAGTCTCGATTCTGTTACAAAGAAAAGAAAATACAGATATGTTTCTGAAATTCTTACGCGTTTGAATTACATAAGTGATACTGATTTTGATCTTATAATCAGAGACAGATATAATATAAAATTAAAAATAGATAAAACTGAAAAGTTCAATAAACTTATTATAACTGCATCAAGGAATATAAAGGATTCAATTATTGAATCGTATTATACTGCATTTAATAAGATGGATCCGGATGAACTTAAAGATTCAATGATGGCCCCCCGTGTTAATATTGATAAACTTAATTCACAAGTAATGTCAGATATTGAATGGAATACAGTTCCTCTGCCTGTTGAAAATGCAAAAACCAGGTTGGAAGTTTTGAAAGATATAAAAGCAACCGGTGATAAAGTATTAAGAGAATCAGATTATAAGAAGGCTGAAAAGATATATACAAAGGTTTATGCGGCTCTTTCAGAAATAAAAATATCGGATAAAGAACTGATGTTCGAGATGTTGCTGAAGAAAGCTAATAATGAAAAAGATCCCGCTGTATGGCTTATGCTTTTACAGGACTGTTTAAAATTTACCGTTAAGCATAAATTATTAAAAGAAAAAGGAGAAACATACTACCACATTGCTCAGAATTATCGTTTTCACGGTAAAATGAAAACAGCAATTAAATATATGGACAGATCACTGGAAATCTTTAAGGAATGTTCATCTGACAGGTGCAAATGTTTATATTACAGATCACTTGGAGAAAGATCGTATTTCGTAGGAGATTATAAAAAAGTACTCGATTCGAATCTGAAATATTATAAATATGCAAAGATAATTAATAATGAAATTTTAATTAGCCGGAGCCTGGGTAAGATTGGGGAATCCTATACATATTTGTCAGAAATTGATAAGTCAGAGAAAGCATTCCTGAAAGCAAAAAAATATAATATTGAAAAAGGTTTTTGGGGTGCGGCATGTTTCAATAACTATTTTCTTTTAGTCTTTAATAATTTCAAAGGCAATGATAAAGCCATTAATATTTTATTCGATGAACTTAAAGATTTTTCAGATAAAGCTAAAGAACTCACTTATTATTATGCTGCACATTTACAAGTGGGAGGATATTATTACAACAGAGGTGATTACATTAAGGCTGAAGAATATTTTTTTACAGCCTTATACAAAGCGAAGAATTTTATACAAGTTCCTATAGTTTTACAAAATAAACCATATTATTTTTATACATTATACAAAAATGGCAAGTTTAATAAAGCTGTAAGGAATTTACATAAGTTTATAAAATTAAACAAAAATATCGAGGATCAGGAATTAATAATATCAGCGTTCAAATTTTTAGCACTTATATATTATGAAGAAAATAATTATGAGAAATCGGTATTTTATTTTAATAAGACTTTAAAGAATTCAATAAGATACAATGAACCTTATTATACCGCCTTTTCATATAGATTTCTTGCAAAGATAGCTTTTAAAAGGAATGATCATCATAAAGCTGAGGCATTCTGCCATGAAAGCCTGAAATATTATTATCAATGTACAGTTCATACTCAAAAAGAAAATGTTTCAATGGAGATTCCCCGGGATATAAATGAAGTCAAACAATTATTGAATGATATTGATGCCATTAAGTAGATCTTCTCAAATTTAAGCATGAAACAACATAAACTGCACTATTACAGTATCAAAAACAAAAAGATTGTTTTCTATTGTAGATTATTATGTTATTATTCATTCAGTGGGATAATGTAAAACTAAGTAAAATAATGGAGTTCTAAAATCAAAAAATCGACATGTAGGTTATTAACTATTTTTCTTATTGTTGTTACTAATTCTTTCGCCCAAACATCGATCTTTGAAGAAGATTTTGAAACAGATCCGTTTTCTAAAGGATGGTCTTTGCAAACAGTCGGTGCAGGATGGATTTATATTGAAGATGATATATTATATCCTCCTAATTCAGGAACGAATCTGATAGGACACCTTGATGATCAGGGAACACAGGATGACTGGCTGATATCTCCTGTGATTTCTTTACCTTCTGACAGTATAATTGTTTTAACATTTTATGAAAAAATCAGATTTCTTGAATTTATCGGGACACATGAAGTCTGTATTTCTGAAGACGGCGGTTTAACATGGCATAAGATATCTTCAAATGTACCACTGGAAGATGAATTTAATAAAATATTTTGTTTAATTGAAGGCTTCTCAGGTCAGGATGTTCAGATCGGTTGGCATTATTCAGGGGATTACAGCGATCAGTGGTTTATTGATGATGTGGAAGTATTTGTTGATGAAAAGGCACCTGAAATATGCAGACTGGTCGGAGAAGCATCTCTTTTGCCGGCTGTTGGAAATCTGGTTGGTAATGATCTAAGTTTAACGCTTGGATTATATGACAAGACTGAGATCAGTTCTGCTACAGGTCATTACAGTTTTGACGGAGGAGCAACAATTACTGATTTAGAATTTATCATGTCAAAAAACATAGGAGAATGGCAGGCTGTAATATTTGCTGAATCAGATCCTGTAAACGGAAATATTTATTTTACAGTAATTGACATGTTGGGATATACATTGACATCTGAAAACTATAAAATAGAATTTGTTGAAGATAACTCAGCACCGGTCATTGAAGAGATTAAGGGGAATATCGTACAAGTGAATACTGATGCTGAGATCTCACTTGTATTGGCTGATTACAGCCCTATTATATCATGTTCAGGTTATTATAGTAAAGATGATTTTGTTACTCAATTTGAGTTCGAACTTATTCAGTCAAAATACGATCCATATTTTTATACTGGCACGATCCCTGCAGAAACTGCAATCACTGAAGGTAAAGTTAAATTCGTATCAGAAGATGAAAAGGGTAATATATTGTTCAGCAGTATATATAGCGCTAAATGGATAAATTCTCTTCCGGAAAGTTTTGATCTGAGAACATCCCTGGACCGCAGCTGTGTCTCAAGCGTGAGAAACGGGACGGAAGATATTCCCAGTGTATATGCAATTCTTGCAGCCGTGGAAAGCAATTTAATGGTCACGGGGAATTGGGCTGCTTCAGGGGAGACCGGTGAACCTGACCTTTCCGAAGTTCATGGAGTATACTGGTACGGTTTCAATGATTTCTTCAACGCTGATGCGGATCCTACTTCAGGTGACGCTTTTACATTAGGTGCTGATACTGAATATCAGATGTATTTTGCATATGCTACAAGAGGGGAAGGTCTGATCAGAGAAGCTGATACTCCCGACGGATACGGTACTGTTTGTGATCGTTTTTCAGATGATTATCATTATTTTTATATCAGAGATATGGAAAAATTTAATACTGATTATGAACTGAACGGAATTGATGTTATCAAACAGAAAATTATGGAACACGGCGGGATGTGGTCTGCATTTCTATATAATCCTTTTCTCAACACGGATATTTACTATCAACCTCCGTCTGATACAATGATCGTTAATCATGATGTATGTATTGTCGGCTGGGATGATAATCTGGAAACACCGGCACCTGAAGGTCCTGGGGCATGGTTATGTAAGAACTGCTTCGGCGAAAGCTGGGGTATCAATGGATACTGCTGGGTATCATATTACGATAAATGGATCACACATAAACAGATAGATGCAGTTTCTTTTCAGAATGTTGAAGCAATGAAATACGAGAAAGTGTATTATCATGATTACCACGGATGGCGGGATGATTATATGTGGTGGCAGGACACGAATATTTTAACAAATATATCTGAAGCTTTTAATGCGTTTACTTCAGAGAAGGAAGAAAAACTTTCAGCAGTGAGTTTTTATACAATGGTAGATAATATTGATTATACCGTAATTGTTTATGATGATTTTAACGGTGTAGAACTTCAGAATCTTTTGTCTGAAAAATCAGGGTATATAGAATACAGAGGTTTCCATACTATAGATCTGACAGAAGCAGTAACGATACCTGGTAATGATGACTTTTATGTATATGTCAGTTTATCTAACGGAGGCCATGCTATTGATCAAAGTCAGGATATCAGCTGGTATGAAATTTTAACCGGGGGCTTATCCATTACATATCAATCGGCTGCAAATACGGGAGAAAGTTTTTATAAAGAAAACAGCGAATGGAAAGATCTTTTCTATAATACTTATATAGAAAGTCCGAGAACTGCCAATTTCTGTATTAAAGCATTGTGTGATGATGATGCCTCAGGTATAGATTATGGTGATAATATAATAAAAGGCTTTGAGCTCTATCAAAACTATCCTAATCCGTTTAATCCAATTACAACTATAAATTATTCCGTTCCTCATGATAACTCTAAGATTAAGTTAATTGTTTATAACGTGAACGGTCAAGTAGTCAGCACATTATTTGAGGGTATTAAGAATTCAGGAATTCATTCAATTAATTTTGATGCGACCGCTTTCAACAGTGGAGTTTATTATTATTCGCTTGAAGTGGATGGTATTATTGAGGATACGAAGAAAATGATAATGATAAAATAGGATGGGAAAGGTGAGATTTTATTTGATTATGATAGTATTTTCAGCTGTGACAATTTTCGCACAAATACCGATCTTAGAAGAAGATTTTGAAAATGAAACTTTTCCTCCTGAGGGTTGGATATTGAATACTACAGGAGCGGGTTGGGTTGAGGCGAGTCAACATACTGGTGGAATATTTAATGGAGAAAAATCAGTATCGCATTTAGATGATGAAGGAGCTCAGGATGACTGGATAATTACACCGTTAATAGATATTCCGGCAAGTGGTTCCAGCGTATTGTCATTTTTCCAGGCATCCAGATGGACAGAATATTTAGCATTCCATGAAGTTGCAGTAACTAGCGATGGAGGAACAACTTGGAACCAAATTTATTTAGATGACCAACCGGCACCCAATGCGGATGTTACAGGGGATTTAGAGCGAAAAGTATTATTTTTAGATGATTTTGCAGGTCACTCAATACAGATCGGATGGCATTATACCGGGAATTACAGTGATCAGTGGTTTATTGATGATATCAGTGTGTTTTCTGATAGCGAAGGACCGGTTGTCAGCAGTATAGAAGGTAATGCTGTTCTTTTACCTGATATTGGAACATACTTGAGTAATGATCTTCTAATTGAGCTTAAATTAACTGATGCTTCAGCTGTTCAATCAGTTCTCGGGCATTATTCCTTTGATGGAGGAACTACTATATCAGATGTTGTTTTTTTACATTCAAAAGATATTGAAGAGACCTGGACAGGTACAATTCCTGCTATGTCAACAGTTACTTCTGGTACTATCAATTTTGATCTTACGGATAACTGCGGTAATTTAACAAGTACTTCTGATTACACTATAAAGTTTGTGGAAGATCTCGACGCTCCGGAGTTTATTGCATGCTACGGTGCACTTGCAGATGTTGGATCTCCAATGAATCCCAAACTAAAATTCAAAGATGAATCCCCGATAAAATCTTGTAAGGGTTATTACAGTAAAGACAATTATGTGACAGTTTATGAATTTGATATGAATCCATCAAAAATCAACCAATATGTTTACTCGGGTACAATTCCTGAGGAAAATGAAATAACAAAAAATGGAGAAGTTTATTTTGTAATTGAAGATCTTCCGGGTAATACAGCTACAACACAAAAATTTTCAGCCAAATGGTTAAACGGCTATTCTTCTCAGTTCGATCTAAGAACATCTTTAGGTTATAACTGTGTTTCACCTATCAGGCAACAAATTGGTGGAACCTGCTGGGCATATGCATTTTCTGCGGCAATGGAAACGAATCTGATGATAAGCGGTAAGTGGGCGGAAACAGAAGCAAGTGTACCTGATCTGTCTGAAGCTCATCTGGATAGATGGAATGGGTTTAATGATTTTTTTAATGCAGAGGCTGATCCGACTTCAGGAGATGGTTTAACATACAATATCGGTGGTGGTGAAATATTAATCGCAACAGCCTATATGTCAAGGGGAGAGGGGTTTGTTCGGGAATTAGATACACCTGATTATTATGATTTATTTGAAAGGTTCTCAGAAGATTATCATTATTTTTATGCAAAAGATATGGAATGTTTTAATTTTGACTATGAGTTGAATGGACTTGATATAATGAAACAGAAGGTTATAGAAAATGGAGGTCTGGTTTCGTCCTTTTATTATGGTCCAAATTTTCTTCAGGAGAACATATACTATCAACCACGAGCAGATTCATCTTATCCCAATCATGATGTAATAATAGTTGGCTGGGATGACGATCTGGTCTCACAAGCCCCTGAAGGTCCAGGTGCCTGGTTGTGTAAAAACAGCTGGGGTGCAGATTGGGGTGACGATGGTTTTTTCTGGATATCATATTATGATAAATGGTATGGACATAATGAATTTTTTTCTGCTTCTTTACAAAATGTTGAACCATTGAAATACGATAAAATTTATTATCATGATTATCATGGATGGAGAGATGACTATTCTTGGGGAGAAAAAAATATTTTGACAAATACTTCAGAAGCTTTTAATACGTTTATTTCTGAAAACGAAGAGGAGCTTGTTGCAGTCAGTTTTTATACTGTGAAAGATAATGTTGATTATACTGTAATTGTTTATGATGATTTTAATGGATATGAACTTCAAAATGATCTGATAACAGCGACAGGACATATAGATTACAAAGGATTTCATACAATCGATTTGCCTACTCCAATTACTATACAAAATTCTGAGGATTTTTATATTTATGTATATTTGTCAAATGGCGGACACGCTATTGATCAAACACAGGAAATATCATGGTATGAAATTTTAACAGGTAATTCTCTTTCTTATCAATCAACTGCAAATTCCGGAGAGAGTTATTATAAAGAAAATGAAGAATGGCTGGATCTTTATGACAACACTAATATTACAAGTCCGGGAACTGCTAATTTGTGTATAAAAGCATTGTGTGATGATGAAGCTTCCGGTATAGATCATGCTGATAATGCAATAAAAGGATTTGAACTCTATCAAAACTATCCTAACCCGTTCAATCCTGTAACTACTATTAAGTTCTCATTACCTGTTCAGAGTAAAGTAAATCTTTATGTTTATAATGTTAACGGACAGCTTGTTTCTGAACTTGTAAATAGCATCAAAGCAGCCGGATGTCACACTGTTGATTTCAACGCATCAGCTTTAAACAGTGGTGTTTATTATTATTCATTGAAAATTGATGGAGTAAATAAGGATACGAAAAAAATGATAATGATAAAATAGTGACATTTGTCCCCTCAAGAAGTGTTATATTCCAATATATAAGGCTTAATGAGGGGACAGAAACAGGATTATCTAATGAATCTAAATTATGTAATTCTACAAGATCTCAACAAGATCCTGAGCTGCTTTCCCAACATTTCCGTTTTTTTCTCCTAAAGCTATGAACCTGGTTTCAAATTCCTGAAAAATGTCCTGATGTTTCTGCATTATTGATGATAATGTCTTTTTATCAGCTATTTCTTTCAGAATATCCTCAGATATAGCTTTTAATTTGTCATCAGCCAAAATTAAGGCTATTTTCAAAATATCTTTTAATGGTAGGTTAGGATATGACAAGGAATGTAATACCTTCCAAAAATTTTGCCTTTTAACGGTCTCAGAATCCGTTTCTTCTATCATTCGAACGATATTCGGCAGTTCCCGAATTGTAACATCTAAACATCCGAACCATTCACCAATTCTTATCATCTCTAACTCAAGTTTTGTGAAAACATCAGGTCTGATTTCTAGTGCAGTGCTAAAGTCCGATCCGCTATTGATCTCATTTAGTATCGGATCTGTTTCCATTTTTATTTTTTCATCAGCCCACTCAGCTGCCACTTTCATACTTTTAATTAGTGTAACTCCTGATTCTAAAAGTAAACCGAAAGTTTTCCAATATTTTGACCTTGTATTTTTTTCACCCTCAATACTGTCAGGAAACCCTACTTCTTCGAGAAAGTTACCTAACTTGTTTGAAGCATGAGCCAAATGGTCTGTTTCTGTAAAAGGATTTATTACAAAGATTTCCAGGTCAGTGAATACGACTTTATTGTTGTTTAAGATATCGTGTAATTTATTTCCCTGTTTTACTTCATTTATGATCGCAGGTAACACAGCTTTGGTTTCTTCATCAGCACTTTTACCTGCGACCTGCAGACTTTCAGCAATGATATCAGGTAACACAGCTTTAGTTTCTTTATCAGCACTTTTTTCTGCGATCTCCGGACTTTCCGCTATTGGAAGGTTACTTATCAGTAACTTAGCGAATATTTTCCAGAATCTGCTTCTTTGTTTTGACGCACTATTTATTTCAGTCATTTTGGTTCTCCTTATTAATTTTTCATTGATCAGACCCATTACGAAATTATATTTCGTGATCTTGTCCTCAATTACATCTCTCTGCTTCTCAAGTAGTTCGGCAACTATTGAACCGTCATCCTTATTATCAACAATTTCTTTTATTTCTGCCAAAGAGAAATCAAACTGCTTAAAGAAACTTATCAGATTCGCTGTTTCGAGATTACTTTCATTGTAGAATCTATACTTGGTAAACTCATCAACCTTTGCAGGTATTAGAAGTTCTTTCTCCTGATAGAGCTTTAGCATCTTTGGCGTTAGATTTGTTAACTTTGAGAATTCTCCGATACTGTAATACATTTTGCCTCCGAACTACTTTTTTATACTTTTGTGGTCCCACAATGACTAATGTAAATATAAACCTTGGGTTCAAGTCAAGTGTTATTTTCAATATTTAAAATTATTTAATCTTACGCTTTAATATACGCCCAGTTTGTTAAGTCTTCTGGCTTTTTTGTCATACATCCTGAATAGATACAAACCGATAACTAGGTAAACGAGCGAGTTCAGAAGAATAAATCCGTACCACCATAGGGGATAGGTTTGATTATAAACTATAACCCCGATAAGCGTCTTTGCTCCGGGGACATAAGGTAAAAAAGAAAATATATTAATCGGATATGTCTGCAGGGCCATCAGACCGATGATCCCGAAAGAAAATACCGAGAGCAGCGATGTTACTTTTTTGTGGATTATAGCTATACCTCCGCCTGCGAGACCTAATCCGATCAGTGAGATAACTGAAATGAGCACCATGCATATAAAGTACAGAAAATCTATGTTAAGCCATCTCCCCGTGATCAGCATGGCTAAGAAAAGAATAACTATGTTAAAGAAAATATTGAATAGTATATTGGCAAAAACTTTAGCAAGAAGTATTTTTTCTATACTGAGCTGCGACAGATACAGTTTTTCCAGCGTACCCTTTTGAGATTCATCCCAGATCATACTAGCTACTGATTGAAAAGAGGTCATCGCGATCCCCCACAGAATGTAGCCGACGATAAGTGAATCCAAAGAATCAGACGCAATGTTGTTTCCCCCGAAATTTTTTAAACCGAAAAAAAGCGCGAGAAAGATACCGAACATAACGATCGTACCGGTAATGAATTCGAAATAATATCTGCGGATTTCCTTGACCAGCTTTTTAAGCTCATTCATTATCAAAATTAAATATGTCATTATTTAGCCTCATCAGCCGTTAAATTCGTAAAAATATCCTCAAGCGTATTTTCCTTGATATTTATATCCAGTATCTCTTTGTTCTGTAACTTGAGGATATCAAAGATGTTATAAATCTCTCTGGAGTTTTTCAAAGAAACGGTTAAAACTGAATTATCCTCATTTTCTATGATCTCATGCTCGCCGATATCCTGAAAACTTACTTTATCTGAATCTGAAAAATTTTCTTTAACAGTTATGGAATATTTTTTATTTGCGAATTTATCCTTCAATTCGGTCATAGAATGATTGGATAAAAGTTTTCCCTTTTTAATTATCAGAATTCTGTCGCAGATACTTTCCATGAACGCCATATCGTGAGAAGTAATAAGTACAGTCTTATTCTGCTCCTTCGACATTGAAAGAATCCAGTCTCTGATGTCGTTTTTTGTCTCGACATCCAGCCCTAAAGTAGGCTCGTCTAAGAGCAGAATTGAAGGTTTATGGATTATCGCAGCAGCTATAGCTGTTTTCTGCTGCATCCCTTTGGAAAATTCCCTTACTTCTTTATCTTTTACATCCCACAGCTTCAACCGTTTAAGAAGATATTCTTTTTCGTCTTTAATTTTATTCGGACTGAGCCCCATTATGCCGGCGAAATAATTTATATTTTCATCAGGGCTCAGATGCCAGTAAACATTTCTCGCGCCTTCCAGGACAGCTCCGATATCGGACATTATCTTATGCTTATATTTTTTTGCGTCAAGCCCGTTAACTGATATTTTTCCGCTCTCGTACTCAAGCAGAGACAGGATCGACTTGATAGTTGTTGTTTTACCTGCCCCGTTCGGTCCGAGAAAGCCTAGTATTTCTCCCTTTTTGACGGTGAATGAAATATCGTTTACAGCATAAATGTCTTTATATTTTTTAACTAAATTTTCTACAACTATAACTTCGTTCATCTTATCTCCGGTTTATGTGTATGCGCGCGGAATTACTTTCTAAAATTTACCCAGTTCGTTACGAATTCAAGCACTCCGTTCCCGATCTTGCCTTCTTTTAGAAGTTCGGGCGTTGTATATCCGTGATCTACTTCGGGAATTATTTTCACAGTAAGATCGGTAACAGCAGCTTCGGGTAAAACCTGCGCTATTCTGGGCAGATTGGATTTTACTACAACATGCTTATCATTCTGACCGAACAATACTAGAACCGGGCATGTTATTTTTTTGAAATCAGTTACCGGATCGTAAACTGCGAATGATTTCTGATGAGGAGATGTGTAATAGGCAAGAGCATCATCAAAAGATACTTTTATTACTTCTTCTTCATCTTTGTATTTTTTCAAATTTTCAGCCTTTTTTTCTGGAGTGAGCTTACTTAATTGATAATGCACAAGATCGTTCAAAACCTGTTTCATTGTTTCAAGCCCTTCGCCGCCTTTTGAATAAGAAATCCAGTTCTTCACGAATTTCTCGCCGTTCGCTATCACCTGTTCTTCGGTCATATCCGCCGAAGTTTTCCATCTTTTAAGCGTATGAGCCTGCTCCATCATTATATCGCCGCCTGTCTGATACGATCCTGAAAGCGTTATGATATAATCAATGTCGGTGTGTTTTGAAGCCGCCATGACCGAAAGTATTCCGCCTAAACTGTGTCCTAAGAGTCCGATTCTGCCGACATCATTTCTTGCTCTTAGTGCAGTTACCGCAGCATACACATCTTCCGCAAGGTCATCGAAGCTTGTCAAAGTCTCCGACACTCCCGTGGATTTGCCGAAACCTCTGTCATCATAGCGGTAAACAGCTATCCCGTTCTTATTTAAATGATCCGCAAATATCTTTGCGAGCTTGTAATTTTTCCCGAATGACCATTCCCTGTTCTGCGGCCCCATTCCGCTGACCATGATCACTACCGGAAATTTACCTTCTCCGGCAGGTTTTGACAATGTGCCTGAATAAACGGCATCACCTCTAGTAAAATCAACCGATTCCTCTACGATCCCGGCTTCTGTTTGAGCGTTAAGAATTAGCAGAAAACTCAACAGAACTATCACAACATAAACATTCTTCTTCATAACTTATCCTGTGTTATTTTGTTTTGTGCTTAAATCTAAGCCAAAAAAAAATAATTGTCAATAATATTCATTTGAGTACTAAATTTTATTTGATTATAATCTGTAAATGATTTAATTTTCCTCAAAGCTTAACTATGAGGAGAGTTTATGTTCGGAAAAATGAAAGAAGTTTTAAAAAAAGTAGATGCCGACTATGCGGACCTGCGGTATGAAAAGAAAATAGAGGCTTCAATTACTTTTCGTACAAGAGATGTAACAGGTCTCGGCAAAGATCATACTGACGGATTCGTGCTCAGAGTATTGAAGAACGGCGGATTCTCCACAGTCGCCTTCAACGATATAAAAGACGCGGACTTTGCCGTCAGAAACGCGGTTACAAACGCCGAATTATGCGCAAATAAAGCTATAAAGAAAACCGGATTCGCAAAAGCGCTGGCAGTTAAGGATGACGTTATACCTGTTTTAATTGAAGATCCGAGGAAGGTTTCATTTGATGAGAAGCTCGATCTTATGAGAAAATATAATGAGATTCTCCTTTCCCGGGATAAGGTAATTGCTACTGATCTTGAATATAAAGAAATTAACAGGGACAAATGGTTCATAAATACAGAAGGAAGCGAGATACACGAAGAGCTGGTTTCTATCCGTTTGAGCGGTATAGTAACGAGCTCGGACGGTAAACAAACTCAAAATCTCAGGATCAAATCAGGAGGTTCAAACGGTTTTCAGAATATAAGAAATCTGGAAGAATATTTTAAAGACAGGGCAAAATTGGCGACAGATCTACTGGAAGCTGAATCTGTGAAAGGAGGAATTTACGACTGCGTGATTGATCCCACTTTAGCCGGAGTATTGACGCATGAAGCATTCGGACATTTATCAGAAGCGGATATAATTGAGCATCAGCCTTCTTTACGGGAGAAAATGAAATTAGGCGATAAACTGGGAAGCGATATTGTAAACATTACAGACGATGCCACAATACCTAACCAGCTTGGATTTTATAAATACGATGACGAGGGTGTCGCGGTCAGAAGAACTAACCTGATGCGGAACGGCGTGCTTACCGGCAGGCTTCATTCCAGAAAAACTGCTTTTGAATTCGGCGAACCTATATCCGGCCACATGATAGCTGAAGATCAGCGGTATGCTCCGATAATAAGAATGGGAAATATTTTTATTGAGCCTTGCGAAAATACAAAAGAAGATATTTTCAAAACATTAGGGAACGGTCTCTATCTGCTTGAAGCAAAGGGGGGGCAGACTGCAGGCGAGAACTTTACATTCGGAGCCTCTTACGGGTATGTCATCGAAGACGGGAAAGTAAAGAAAATGTTAAAAGACATTAACATTTCCGGTAATTTATTTCAGACATTGAAGGACATAACCATGATCGGTGATGATTTAGCTCTATCTAAAGTCGGGGGCTGCGGGAAAGGCCAGGTGAATTTCCGTTCGTGTAACGGCGCTCCGCATATTATTGTTAAAAATCTGAATGTCGGAGGTAAATAATGGAAAAATTAATGAGATTGATCAAAGATAAATTTGAACAGAGTCAAGTTAATTACTCGAGCAGCGAGAATGTTTCTGTTGATATTCAGAACGGGCTGCTTGATACTATACAATCCTCAAAAAACAGCTCGTATAGCGTGAGAGCATTTAAGGATAAACAAATGGGATCGGCCTATACAAATAGTATTGATGATCCGAAACAGATACTTGAAAGTCTCGATATCAGCTTTAAAGGAAATGTTGAAGCGGACTTTGAATTGCCCGGACCTGAGAAACTGCCGGAATTAAATAACTATGATAAAGCTATCGAAGCTGTTGACAGCAAAGTTATGTTTGACATTTCCGAGAAGATTTACAGGTATATTAAGAGTAGAATTGAAGCTGAGATTTCCACTTTCGGGTATAAATTGATTTATGAAAATAAATTAATTAACTCCAAAGGTGTGAATTATTATGGAAAGTATTCCATTTCTGCCTGCGGAGCATCACTGACTTTCCCCGGGGGAGGAGGACATATATCTAAAACCTTTTTCGGCAAGGGTGAATTAAGCTACTCTGAAAAAGAATTGGATAAATTAATTGAGTTGTTTAAAGCAGGCTTGACAACAGTTAATCCCGAAGGCGGAAATATGAAAGTTCTTTTCATGCCGGAATCTATGTACACTATCACTTGGAGGCTGATTGCGGCTGCGAAAGCCGATACTGTTGATCAGGGTGTATCAGTTTTAAAGAACCGTATCGGAGAAAAAATATTCAGCGACAAGATCACTATACATAACGACCCTTTAAATGACAAATTGCCTATAACTATGGCTTTTGACGAAGAAGGTGTAGTCAATAAAAGAAATTATCTTGTTGAAAAAGGAGTGTTTAAAAACTTTTACGGCAACCTTAAATACTGCAAAAAGATCGGAATAGCCCCCACCGGAGGATCTTCGCCCGAAAGCAGTACGCACTCCTTATATCTCGAACCGGGTAATGATTCATTAGAAGACCTTATAAGTAAAATGGATAAAGGCATAATAGTTTTCAATCCTTTAGGCCCTCACAGCGGGAACATCCCCAACGGTGATTTCTCGATCGGGACCAGCCCGTGTATGTATGTCGAGAACGGTAGAATATTAGGCAGAGTTAAGGACGCAATGATCGCCGGAAACATATATGAAGTCATGAAAAATGTAATCGCTGTGGGTGATAAAGCCGAATACGCACATATGGTTATATCTCCGCCGGTTCTGCTTGACAATATGAATGTTTCGATCAAAAAATAAAAAAAAGGTCTTATTCGTTTCTAATGCTTGAATTAGGCTTCTACTTCACGAAATATTTAACCTTAAAACAGCACGATCTTGACTTTAGTGCGCAGTCTGTCGATCTGTTCTTCAGGTATCGGATTATGTATCAGGTTCACAAATTCCAGACTCGGCAGATCATAAAGGTCTGAAATGTCATCGATCTTATTATCAGCCAGATCTAATATTCTCAAATGTCGCAGATTGCAGAGAGAAGTGACGCTACAAATCTGATTGTATGCTAAGTATAATTCCTCAAGTTTGCGAGAATACCATAAAACTGTGATATCTTTGAGTTTGTTTCCGCTCAAATCAAGATATTTCAGTTCTATAAAATCTTCAATTCCGTTCAGGTTTTTCATGCCGACGCTGCTCAATTCAACTTTGCGAGAATCACTTAAACCGAATTTAGTATAAAGTTCAAAAAAACTGTAGTAGCCTGAATTGTTGAATTCATCAATCAGGCTGTTCAGATCTTCTTTCACAAATTCCGGTTTGTCATCATCAGCCGGATTATCTTCTAATCCTTCAAGATCTAAGATTATATTATTCGTATCAGGGTATAAAACCGGATCAGGTTCAAAATCGTGGTCGTAATAATATGCGCTTTTACCAGCCGGTGAGTCAGCCGCTATTTTATAATCATTGAGGATGTTGGAAGTGATGAAAATGTGATTAAATCCTTCCAGTTGGATCAGATCGAATTTTTTGGTCGCATTATTTATAGCTTTGCTGTAAGCGGCTGTTCTGTCTGGATGATACATGATGACCAGCTTTGTAAAGTATTTCCCGATCCTGAAGTCTTTTTCCAAAGTACCGAAACTGACATAATCCGACAGCGAATTGACTATCTCTTTCAAGACATCGTGCTGTTTTGCTTTGTAGAGTTTTATTATCTTTGTGGTTATTTTGTTGAGGTTGTTCTCTGTGTACATCCTGAGGAGTTTATCGGATAATAGCTTTACGGGTTCCTGCTCTTTCATACGACTTCACCTATTTAATTTTAGTTAGGGATACGCACTTAGATTGCTGTGGGGTCGCGAATTTAAACAAATAAGTATTACATGTCAAGTGCAATTATTGAAATATATTAGCCAGAATTTTCTGAACCTCGTCAATCCCAAATTGAAACTATACCCGTAACTGATTTAAACTTACTGTCGCTTGAAATTATAGGTATGTCAAGCCATTTGGCAGTAGCTAGAATCATTCTGTCGTGCAACTCGTAGAAATCTATCTCCAAAGCCGCCTCAATTATCTGTGGTGTCAGATCGACAATATAATAAAGCGAGGATTTTCTTATTCTTTCAAGAGTATCTTTTAGATCAATATTAATTCGTTTTTTCTCGGTTAAATACATGATCTCCATAAGACTGATCGCAGAAATATAGAACTTTACTTCTCCGGAACTGTCTAAAATCTTCTTTGCCGATACCCCGATATTTTTATTGCCAGTAAAATGCCTAATGATCGTAACAGTATCTAATAAATACTGCATTATAAATTACCTTTTTTTAGAATAGATTCCGAAATATCCTTTCTCATACTTTCAATTTCTTTATCCAGATTTCCGATCTTCTCGAAACCGGATCCATTCCAAATACCTTTCAGATTTACCGATTTGAGAGGTTTTTTTGAACTTTTATTAAGAATGAATTCAATATAAAGTTTTACACTTTTCAGGCTGTCTTCCGGTAAGAGTCCAAGCTCTTTCATTATCTCAATTTTGTATAATTCTTTTGTTGTCATACGACACCTTCCGTTTTATTTTCATAAGTCAATATAATAAATAATTCAGTCTTTTAAAACAAAAAATATCACAATAATACATATCACCGTGCGATTTGTCCACTTTTTCGGGTACACTCCAATGATTTAAATATCCAGCTTGTAATACACAGAGTATTTGTTGTACTTGAATCCCATTAGTTTATTGTTTTTTAATGAAGAAAAATTCCTTTTATCAACAACTGTGTATATTCCAAGCAGATTTTCCGAATAATCTTCTACGAGTTTTTTAAACATAGCTGCTTTTAATAATTTGCCCAGGCCTCTGTATCTGTATTCTTTCAATACGCCTGTTATGCTTTGTGTAACGTAACTTTCTCCTTTTACTATAAAAACATTTGACAGACCTATCATTTTTCTACTTTCGAAAAGAATAAGGATAAGATTAAAGCCATTCCATTTCTTATAATCATCTTTCCAGTCTGACAGCGTAAGTTCTTTAAAACCTTCAAGTATATGAAATTCTTCATAATTCGGAATGTCTAAATTAACCTTATAAAACATATTGAAGTATTCATCAACTTCACCGGAAGTAAGTTCCGGATTGGGGATATTTGTAAAGAATTTCAGCGTTATTCCCGGATTGTTCTTTAAACCTTCATTATACCATTTATCTATGTTTTCCGAATAAGCATTTTTAATATCAAGCCTTAGTTCAACTGCGTCCAGAACTAATTTCCCCGATAAAGCTTTTAGCATTTCCGAATAATTATGATTTGGCGCCTCATACAGTACCAACTCGTTTTCATACCTGTTTTCCAAAAGGGTATTTTTGATCATATTTATAATTTCTTTCGGAACATCGTAAGATAACCCTTCATATGTCAAATTTAGATGTTCTTTCTCACAATATGACCTTTCCCTGTGCGATAATATGAAATGGGCTGTATACTTTTCGCTGTCAGAAATGATAAACAGCTTTGTTGTGCCATCGAAAGTATCATCTTGTAGATTATTTTTAAACTTTTCAAAATTCGCGAATGGCGTTCTTGAATTTACGCTCTCGTCAAATAACAATCTGAGATTATAATATTTTTTCCACTGTTCTTCAGTCAAATCAGAAAATTTTTCAGCTTTAATCAATTTGTACATTACAACTCCTACAATTTCTATCTAAACAAACACGGGGTATTGCACCTGAAATCAGCCTGTTAAATGATACAATTAATTCACTAGAAAATCAAGTTGCAAATACAGGCAGTATGATCTGCGGTCTTATTATGCCTGCTCTGATCTGAGTGCGTCCATTGATGCTTATTTTCTGACCATGAAATTTTTTCAGATAATCAAAAAGTCCGTCATCGAGCTGTGATGTTCCGAAGCCTTCAATGAGCACGATTGAGTAACCGAGGTCTTCATCTCCCGTTATGGCTACGCCGATCTCTTTATTATGATAATTTACCCACTCTTTATTGTCAATTGATGCGGCGATAACTCCTTTGATGTTTTTAATCTTGATCCATTCAAGAATTGAAGGCGTCAAATTGTCTTTTATAGCAATAATAATATTCTCATTATCAGTTAATCCAACTAGAGAAGCTTGTAACTCCTCAAAATTACCTACTTTGAGCTTACCGGTATTCTCTCCGCCGAAGCCTATTGCTCCCTGCAGGAAAATGGAATTTGTTTCGATCACTACTCCCTGGTTTTCAATAACTTCAGCAATTCTGCCGTCAACGAAAGCTTTCAAATAAAACGGATCCGCTTCATACTGGATCTTTACTAAGCCTGTAACTGAGTTTATTTCTTTTACGAAACCCGTTGCAGTTGAGTTGATCTTTATATATTCGGCAGTTCCGGTAGGGCTTTCCTTTATCATCTCGGCTATTATCTGATCTTCACGGACAAAGCTGCCTGATTTGATATGCAGATATTTAGTGATATCGGAAGGTTTTACCTTTAGCTGCGTCGCGATATCTATTTCATGCGGAAGATAATCAAATACTTCTTCGACTATTAACAATCCTGTATCATAATAAACTGTTTTAACCCTGCATTTATAAGGTGTGGGAAAAATATGCTCGACAAGTTTAACAATTAATGCTTTTTTAATATCATGCTCAAATTTAGCGCTATATTCATATTTGAATCCTTTAAAAAGCGGATCGTTCTTTTCCAGTAACTGTCCTTCATGTACAAGTATCCTTTCTTTGAATTCTTCGGCAGAAAAAACATTCAATCCGTCTTCATAACTTGCAAGATCGATAATGTGCTGATTTGATATTTCACCTTTATTCGTTGCAACGATCTGTTCCTTTGAGACAATATCTCCAACTTTATTATGTATTTCACCAATGTAAGGTAATAGACGGGAAATCAGCCTTGTTTCCGGTTTTAATAGATCGGGATTGATTTTATTTAAAGGTATGCTGGAACTGAAATCACCATAATCAAAACTGAATTCTTTTATTCCCGAACTCAAAAGCGGATTATTTATAAAATATTTATCTCTGCCGCGGCAGTCTATCAGAACGGGCAGCTTTGTATTTAACTTGTAAAAGTCCAGATTTTTTGTGACTTTCACGCCTAAAGTACCTATTGTAGAAAATTCAAAGTTCCCGCCATTCGGGAAATAATGAAATTTACCACCTGATATCGTCAGTTTTTTTCCGTTGTTAAGTTCCCTTACCGACAGAACCCGTCTACCTTTCCAAATCATTCCTACAGGCGCAACGACATAGGCTATATCAGTTAAACATTCCCTTTCAAAAAGATCAAGCGCTAACTTAGGCTCAAGAACAGACAGCATTCCCATGTGTGAAACCTTAAAAGGTTTATCAACGCAAAGCATGGTCACACCGTAAGGTTTAAATCCTTCAGTAAGCATAAATATCTGCTCTTCAACATTTTTTGCATAGGCAATCACTCCGCCGGACCCTATAATTATATCTATATCGGACTGATAAAAAGAACTGTTTCTGTCGATCACAAATTTTTTCTCATGATATTGCGAATTTAGATGAAGGAGTGTATTGAAATTTTTCTTAATATTTTTCTTAAACCTGGAATACTTTCTTTTATCCCAGAAATCATCCCGGGCGTTATTAAAATTCAGATCCAGATGCTGCTGCCATGAAATTTCAAAACCGATTATTGCGCAAACCTGTTCAAGCAGTCTTTCAGAATCCGTAAGAGGAAGATTAGCCGGATTGATCGTCTTATTATTCAGATAATTGCGCACATTACATTCATTGTAGCTAAAAGGCAGGTGCTGTAAAAGTTTATTAAAACTATTATTTTTTATTATCAGCGCAAGAATGTTAGCTAAAGAGAAACTCAATCCCACATTGGCTGAAACTGACCGTCTAAAGTCTTTTTTTATCCATGAATAAATATCGGTAGTAGCTCCGCCCATATCTACTAGAAAAGCGTTTTCTGAACTTTTCTCGGCATATAAGGCTAAAATATTTTCTACTCCGGTAGGTGTCGGAAGTATCTCACTGGCTGTGAGGCTTTTCAAATCTGCATAGCCGGGAGCCCTTTCCATAACATATTCTTTAAAAACACGGTGAACTTCCTGTTTGGCCGGTTCGAAATTTTGAACTTTTGGATCGGGCCGAATGTTCGGAGTAATAAAGACATCTAGCGTATCCTTTAAAAGCGCTTTTACTTGAGGTATCATTGTCTGATTACCGCAATAGATCAGAGGCACTTTAAGATTTTTAACAAAGCGCGGAACAGGCCTTGATAAAAAGAGGATCTGCAGAAGGCGCATAATTCCGTAAGTATTGTAGCCGTCATATCCCCCTGCCATCAGGATCATGTCTGGATTCAGGTCATGGATGATTCTGATCTTATCCATGTCATTTATACAATCGTCGATCGTAAAAGTCCTTAATACGACACCGCCTGCGCCGTAGGCAGTGATCTCCGCATTTTTACCTGTATCGCTTTTAGTAAGCCCAAAAACCATTATCTGCAGGCCACCGCCTGCCGAACTTGTCGTCAGGTATGGAATAAGCATCCTGCCTTCTTCGTCTTTTATGTGTACACTGTTTCGTTTTTCAAAAGTTTCAATTATCCGGTTAACGCCGATCCTGACATCCTCATAGGGCTTCTCAACCGTCGTGAAAGTGTCACACTGATCTTTAAAAATATAACGCGAATTTTTCTGTTCGTATTTCAGCAGCAATCCTTTTGTTGTCGTACTGCCGATGTCGGTTATAAATATGTACTCGGCGTTCAGAATCATTTCTGCTCCGTTTCTTTCTTTATGAAAACCGCTTTTGATATGTAACCTTTATCCCATACCTTGAAATGCCATGTCCCTTTGACTTTTTTGAAGGTAATCGTATTCACCATTCCACCGAGTTTAGTGAATTTATTCTTACCTATCGGGAGAAGCCTGCATTGGGCTTTTTTATCGCACCAGTAATAATATAGACTTCCTTTATCGAAGAATATCTTCCTGTCAAGGTTTTCCGCTTCACATCTATATTCACCGCAGTACGACTGCAGAACAGCTTCGGTTATCGGGAACTTTTTGTATTCCTCAATAATTGTACCTGCTTTTATGTGAAAGTGATCCTGTGTGAATTTGAATTTTCTTTTTCCACCATAAGTGTAGAATTTTAAAGTACCGGGATAAATTTCAGTCAAATATTCATTTCTAGAAACGGGAAGCAGCCTGCAATTCAGCCAGTAAGTATCCAAATAATGATGCCTGTTCTTTTCATGGAATTTATACAGATAACCGTGCCCGAAATATGTACCGCAATACCTTTTAAACCCGCTGTCGTAAAATTTCTCTTTGTATTGTTTTATGTCAAGAAACATCGCGATCCTCTTTCTGTATCCAGCCCAGTTGTGACCGGAATTCTCGATCTTTATTTTCTCGCAATCGAGACAATCGAACAATTTAAGTGCGATATCCGATATTTCTCCGTAGAATTTAAAGAAACCGTCTTCTCCGCTCAGGTTCCTGTTCTTATAGAATAAACCGTCTTCGTAGCTTGAGACAATATCTTTCTTCCATTCATTTCCCCTGCGCTCAAAATTCAGCCTGAGAGCTTCTTTTGCGTCTTTCTGATAGAAATGAATGACCACCGGGTTGAGTTTTTTCATGATCTGCATATATTGACCGTAGAATTTTTTTATCCTGTCAATGTCGCAATCGTACATAACCAGCCAGGCAAGGATATCCTGGAAAATAAAGCATTCGACAATATTAACCGTATCGGTCTTTTCAGCTTTTTCGGCGAATTCAGCCAGCTGTTTCGGATAAACATCAAAGAACCTGTCCAGCCATTCGGCTTCTTTGAGTTTATCACCTCCATCGATCTTGATGTGGAACGGATGATCATTCTCTACCTCGGGATACCACTTCACCCTGATGCCGTTTTTTGCCAGCTGTCTGGCTAAATAATGTGATGTGGTGGATTTACCGGAACCGGTTATCCCGTCAACTAAGATCAGCTTTGTTTTTATCATTAGTGATTCTCCCGTTTAATACTCGTAAACTGTTACACTGTTTTCCTCTCTGTTCTGATAATAAATTCTGTTACCAATGAACCACCTTTTATGATCGGAATTATAGAAATCGAACGCTTTCCCGATTTCCATTTTAAATCTGTTTATGAAAATGCCGTCTTTGAAAGCATCTACTACAAAGTCAAATTCATTTTCTTTATTTCTTTCAAGAGGTACCTGAACAAGTAAATATCCGTTTTTATCAACGAACATACTCATATCGTTGATCGCTTTTTTATATTTTATATTAAACTCTCTTTTAACATTGTCCTGATAGGATGAATTCTTTGATTTTGCGAATTCGTCTGTATCTTTTTCAGGCATAACTATCCTTATGTATTCTTTTTTCATCTTATAAAGCAAATCTCCTGAACTGCTTAATACATCTATACTATATTCGTCTATGGAGTTCTTTGCTATATAAATCTGATTTTTACCAACTCCGAAAGAAGTAGAGAAATCATGTAAATTCGTATTTTCATCTTCATACTTCCCGACTTTTCTGCTCAAACTTTTTAAAACATTGAATTTATTATCTCGTAAATGCAGATCGAAAGTAAAGTAATCTCCATCTTCTCTTCTCTCCCATGAGTCCATTATAGTAACAAATGAATTTAAAGTAACCGGGATCATTCGGTTTAGCAGCACATTTTGTTCTAATTGAAGATTTCTTAAGAAATTACCATCTGTTCCGAAGATTAAATGTTGCATTGAATTTCCGTCAGATACATAAAGCGTATCATTAAGTATTAACATCTGCCATGCCATCTGCATCTCTCCGGGACCCATACCCTGTTTTCCGATGCTTGTTAAGAACTTTCCGTTTTTATCAAATTTCTTGATCGAAGACAGCCTGCTGTCTAAAACATAGATATTCCCTTGAGAATCAACAGCAATATCATGCGGATGAATAAAATTCCGTAGAGTATCAACCGCATTTTCATCATATCCGCGTATCGTGAAAACTTCTTTCGGGCTGATCTTGAAATTTGGATCAGACGGAATGTTCTTGTTGTGAAACACTTTAACACCGTCAGCTTCACTTACAGTGTAGTTCAATTCTTTTTTTGAGCAACCGCTAAAAATTATCAGGGCAATTAGCACAAAAGTTACGCACAAAAATTTCTTCATTCACGGACTCCTTTATTATGATTAAATTCTTTAAATCGGTGCAGGCAGAATTATCTGCGGCCTTATTATACCGGCCCTGATCTGAGTTCTGCCGTTTATGCTTATCATTTTTTTATTGTAACTGCTTAACAGTGCGGAAACATCATCTTCCAGCATAACATTTCCGAAACCTTTTATAAGAACAAGAGTAAATCCGAATTGTTCGTCTCCGGTAAAAGTTACGCTCATTTCATTTTTACAAAAGTTCACCCATTCTTTATTATTGATTGAAGGCGCAATAATTCCTTTCACTTTAAGCTTAGCTGCAGATTCAAGTAACTTTAAATTGATGCTTTCATGAAATACAAGTATTTTACTTTCTAAGTTCATTAAGCTGACTAATGAAGATCTTAGATCATTTGTGAATTTCTGTAAATTCTTCACAAAATATACTTCACCGAATGTTTCGCCTCCGAAACCGGTAGCACCTTTAATTACAGCGCATCTTGAATTAATTGTAACGCTTTTTTCATCTTCCACTGTTTTGACTTCTCCGCTTACAAAAGATCTCAGTATGTAAGGTGTAACTGTATTCTCTATCAAAACTGTTCCATTTTTCCTATCTATTTTCTTCACTATGCCTTTGATCGGGGATTTCAAATTTCTAGTGTACATACCCGGCATTATGCCTAAGCTCTGATTTTCCCTTACAGCATCACCTTCATGGACCGTCAGATATAAGTCAACATCTTTATTTTTCTGAACGAAAAACTTAGCAGCTTCCAGTTCAAATTTCTGATTCAGTTCAGGAGCTTCAAAAGCGATCAGCCCTGTTTCATAATATATAGCAGTAACTTTTCCGCTTCTTTGTGCGATAAAATCTTTTTCGACAGGAATTTTTCCCTGTTCATACGATAAACCTCTAAAAATAATATCTCCTGTTGCCACATACTGACCGGTCTGAACCCTTAATCTTTCTTTCATCTCTGCAACCGAATAGCTATCCTTTGCATCGCTAAAATTATTAATGTCCACAAAAAAACATTCCTGCACGGCAGATTCGTTCTTGCCGATAATTTCTCCTGCCTGAACTGTTTTGCCTTTCTTAACAAGAATTTCGCCTGTATGCGGTAACGAACCTGTGAATTTTCTGGCTCCGTAAGTTGATCTTGCGCAGTTTATTTTATTCAAAGGTATATTCGAAACAAATGTGCCGAAGTTGAATTGAAATTCTTCAATGCGGGATTTTAATAACTGATTATTTATAAAATGTTCTCCCCGCCCTCTGCAATCGATCAGGATTGGCAACCCGGTTTTAATATGCTGGTAACTCAAGTTTCTGTCAACTCTGATATAACGGCCGGCGCTTGTAATTTCAAAATCACCACCGTTCTTTGAATAGACCATCTGTCCTCCGGTCAATACGAATGTTTTGCCTGTCGTATTTTCTTTCAGATAAATTGCGGGTTCTTCAAGGCTGATCCTTCCTGTAGGAGCGATAACAAAAGCAATAGCTTCAAGGCACTCTCTTTCAAACATTTCCAGAGCATTTTCAGGATCGGTAAATGATAAAATACCCATGTGGGATATTTTAAAAGGTTTATCTATTACGATCTTTGTGACACCGCATGGTTTTATGCCTTCGACCAACATATATATCTGCTCTTCTATGCTATAAGCATAAGCTACCACTCCGCCTGAGCCGATGATCGTCTGTATATCCGATAAATGGAATTTATTCTGGTAATCAATGCTGAATTCGTCTTCGCAATAATCATCCTTCTTCGGATGATTCCTCCAATAAGCGGATAACAAAAATATATCAGCTTCCAGTTTATCAAAGAAATCATTTCTGAGATTATTAAAATTCATATCAAGGTGCTGTTCAAGTGAAAGTTCAAAACCGAATACCGCGCAGATCTGCTCAAGATAGCGTTCCGAATCATTTGTCGGCAGATAGGTTGGATTGAGAGTTTTATTATTGATATAATTTCTGATATTATCTTCGCTGTAACTTGACGGTAAACAGTCTGTAATTTCTTCCATGCTTTTATTTTTAAGCACAGTGGCTAAAATATTCGCCATCGAAAAACTAAGCCCGACACTTGCGGAAACTGTACGGTGAAAATGCCCTTTTATATATGAATAAATATCCGTAGTAGAACCGCCCATATCGATAGCTAATATATTCTCGTTATGTTTTTCTACATAAAGCTTAAGAATCTGTTCCACTGCCGTAGGTGTCGGTTTTATATCAGCTGAGGTCATGCTTTTCAAATGTTTGTAACCCGGGGCGTGTTCCATAACGCTTTCTTTGAACACTTCATGTATTTTTCGTTTCGCAGGATTAAAGTTGAAAGTTTTGAAATCCGGGCGGATATTTTCCGTACAAGAAACAATAAAATGATCCGGCAGCATTGAATTAATGTATTTACGCCTGTTTATATCGCCGCAAAAAATGAGCGGTATCTTGACATTATTATCAAAACGGTTTCTGGGACGGGCAATCATCATCATTTGAATGAATCTTAATATGGCCTTATTGCTGCCGCCGTTGTAACCGCCGGCCACTAATATCATGTCAGGCCTGAGATCAGTAATAACTTTGATCCTTTCAAAATCATTTAGCCCGTCATCAATTGCAAATGTCCTTAATACTATACCGCCTGCGCCTAAAACCGTAATTTCGGCATTCTTTCCCGTATCTACCTTGGTAAGACCGCAGACAAGGATCTGCAGTCCTCCGCCTGCCGAGCTTGTAGTCAGATAAGGTATTACGAACCTGTTGCGCTGATCAAGTATTCTGACGCCGCTGACAGACTCTATCTCTTTTACAGCGTTCCTTACACCGATATTTACATCTTCGAACGGTTTTTCCACTGTAGTGTAAGTATATGACTGCGCTACGAAATTATAGCGGCTGTTCTTAATGTCATATTTGATCAATAATCCTTTTGTGGTCGTACTGCCTATGTCGGTTATAAAAATGTACTCCTCGTTTTTGATCAATTTAACCTCTGCTTAATTATCCCGCCTTTTTTTCTTCATACCTGTAAACTTTTATGCACTGATTGTCAGCGTCAACATAGAACAGCTTTCCATTCCTCATGAATATAGAGGAGTAAACAAAAGAGAAATCTTTATCTTTATAAAAAGGTATATGAATAGTATTAATGAAAACTCCCTTTTCAAAGATATCTACATACAAACCTTCCTGATCTTTTTTGTTCTTTGTGGGAGAAACTACCCACAATCTGTCATTTGCATCAACGAACATGTGATTAATAGATTTGTAGTATAGTTTCCTGTTTTTTGCAGATGTTTTATATTTCCTATAAAATGAGCCGCCCAGATTATCCGGCTGGAATGCATAAACAATAGCCGTAGAATCCTGTTCAACCTCAGATCTGTATTTTTTCCTGATCTCCATTACTTTATTGTAATTTTTGTCATAACCGAATATTTTATAGCTGTCCTCAGAAACATCACCAACATATAATATATCTTTACCGGCAGCGAAACGCACATACATATCGCTGACCCTGAACACTCTCATACTTGTTCTTGTATCCTTTGTATAGATAGTTTTTGAAACATTTTCAAAATTTGAGTCTATTAAAGCTATTGAAGAGGTCAGAATAACTTCTGTGTCATCAGCCTTTCTAAATTCTGTATTCATGAGCATTTGATTGTTAAAAGAAAGCTGACCGGAAAAACCCGCATTAATTCTTGGGGGGATCTTACTTATAAATTTTCCCTCTGTGTCATACACATTTGTTGAAGTATTTCTCCAGCATGGTGCAAGCAGCCTGTTTTTATAATAAGTCAGAGACGAAGGACCTCCTTCGAATTCACCGGGTCCGACACCGATGCCGCCGAATGAAAATATGAATTTGTAATCGGATGAAAATTTAAATATCTTTCCGACATCACTGCCGGCCACATAGATGTTATTATCATTATCCTCGATCACCGCTGAAGGATCCTTGAAGTTCCGTTCAACATTATTTTCTCCGTCAGTGTAAGGAATAATACCGTCCTCGATAAATTCATAACTGAAGGACGGATTTTCGGGAACGGCGCTGTTGTTGAAAACAGATACTCCGTTGATCACGCTCACGATATCATCTTTTTTCTTTGTGCAACTGACAAGAAGGATCAATGCCAGTGCCAAGCTTAACAACATTTTTTTCTTCATTTTTTCCCTCCAGATTTAAATAATTACATTTTAAATTCACAGTTATGAATTTAATAATAAAATGTTAATGAATGAATAAAAATGCGACGAAACGACTGTTTACCGGTATAGGATGCAAGATTTATGTATTATGGTTTTTCCACTCAGATATTATCTTCTTCTCGATATCAGGTTTCAGCCCGGTTTTAAGCTGATAATCAGCAGGAAGAGTGCCGAACCATTTAAGCGTATCTTTAACTGTCTTTTTTACATCTCTGAATTTAAGACCCGCCTTTATCGCTTTTGAGCAGTCAACCTGTTCGATCCCTGCCCATTCGCCTTTGGATTCTTCAAGCGGCAGATAACAGTCGTTTTTGCTCAATTTGGCGGTCAGGAATTTTCCGGGTATCTTTATGAGGCTGACATCTTTTTTTGCGAAAAGAACACATATATCAAGCAAATTCTGAAATGTAAACATGTCTTTGGGACCGGTTGCGTTAAAAATTCCTGTCATTTTGTTTTCAAGAGATCTTATAATGAATTCCGCAAGGTCTCTTACATCAATGAACTGGATAGGGTAATTCGTTTTCCTCGGGATTATAATTTCTCCGCCGTTCTGAATTTTTACAGGCCAGTAAGTGAATCTGTCGGAATAATCATTCGGGCCGACGATCAGTCCCGGGCGGATGATCAGATTTCTTTTCGGAAAATGCTTTTTCACTCTTGCTTCGCAATAAGCCTTTAAAGCTCCGTAAGTTTCATTGGTAAGAGTTTCACTGTCCTCAAGCTCAAGTGATGCAAGCTTTGACCGTTCGGTAATTCCCGGTTTGGAAAAATCTTTATAAGCGGATATAGATGAAATAAAAACATAAGTCTTAACATTCGAGGAAAGTACTTCAGCAGACTTTTCAACTATTCTCGGAATGTATCCGCAGGTATCTATTACCGCGTCCCATTTTCTGTTCTTCAGGATCTCAAGATCAGAATCTCTGTCGCCTTTGATCTTTTCAATTTCAGGAAGAAGCTCCGGATTTCTCTTTCCCCGGTTGAATAAAGTTACTTCATGCCCGTTTTTCAGAGCTTTCTCAACAATGTGTTTACCGAGAAATAGTGTTCCGCCTAAGACTAATATTTTCATTTTTATTCTCCCAATAAAAATTCAATTATATTTTTTCTGGCGATCCCGTTCCTGTCGCCGCCCCAGAATTTATCCATTGTAAGCACAATTTTCGGGTAATTGTCTTCGATCTTTTCAAGAGGCGCAAATTCTCTGTCCTCGGTTTCTTTTGAAGCTAAAAGGTAGCAAACCTGAACATACAGCTTTTCGTTAGTCTTTTCCGCTATAAAATCAATCTCGAGATTTTCAAGCTTTCCGACTGATACTTCATAGCCTCTTCTTAAAAGTTCCAGATAAATAGTATTTTCCAAAAGCTTAGCTATGTCCTCGCTTTTATATTTTAGAATTGAATGCCTGATGCCGGAATCACTGAAATAGAATTTGTCGAGCAGTTCAAGATGTTTTTTACCTTTAATATCGTATCGTCCGGTTCTATTTATCAAAAAAGCATCCTGCAAATATGAAATGTAATTCTGTACGGTCTGAGCACCTATCATGACATGTTGAGATTTTAAAAAGTCGCTGATCTTTTTAGCAGTCGTTATGCTTGAGCAATTGTCGAATATAAACCGGGTTATTTTTTCAAGCAGCTCAACATCTCTGATCTGATGCCTTTCAACGATGTCTTTTAGAAGAATGGTATAATAGATTGAATTTATATATTGAAAAACAACTTCATCGTCAAATTTCAAATAATGTATGCCGGGCAGTCCGCCGTATTTCAGATACAAGGCAAATTCATCTTCGGTTGTGCCGATTTTTACTGTTTCTCTGAATTTTAAAAATTCTTTGAAACTGAGAGGGAACATGGAAATCACTATATATCTGCCTGTAAGGAGAGTGGCGAATTCCGAAGACATCATTCGGGAATTTGAGCCTGTCAGATAAATATCGGCCGCATTTTCTGCCAGAAGAGAATTTACAGCCTTCTCCCAGCCTGTAATATCCTGAACTTCATCAATTAAAAGATATTTCTGATTTTTATTTTTCGGAAGTTTACTTTTTATATATTTGTACAGATCTGTATAATTTTTTATAAAATCAAATTCGAGCAATTCTTTGCTGATATAAATTATATCATTTTTTTTAATACCGCTTTCATAAAAACGGTCTATCAGCATTTTCATGAATGAACTCTTCCCGCTTCTCCGGATCCCTGTTATTATTTTTATTACAGGCTTGCGGACGAAAGGGTCTATCTTTGCAAAATAGTCTTCTCTTATTATCATAACGCCTCCAAATAGTTTAACTTATACAAGAAACTATTTAAATATAATCAAAAAGATTCTTCTATACAAGAAACTTTTTTGATTTTCACAGAAAGATTAACTTATACAAGAAACTATTAACGAATTATTTTCCTGCACACATAGATCTGCTTCATTGATCCCGAAGTGAATTCACCTTTATTGAAATCACCGTACTTGCATAAATAACTTCTCAAATTCTTTTTCCTTTCCGGTTACATTACTCTCTGATATTTAAATGTGTTTGAAATAAACGGCATATATTTTATATATGCAAATAAAAAAGCCTTTATTTAAACCTCACATTCTGCAGATCCGCCAGGTTTTCTTCATTGAGCTCAAGCTCCGATAAAATTACAAATTTCGGATCAAATACTTTTGTTTCTCCGTTCTTGATTTTTTTGCTTTCTATAAAGCAGTTTATCAGGCACAGATCATCTGTATGATAGTAGCCTAAAGATTTAGGCGATGCGTTATAAAAATGATATTTTTCAGGTCTCGTTCTATTCGTATTTACAAACAGATTTGCATTTATTGGCGATGCAATACTGCCATAACCTGATCTAAAAATATTAACTCTGTCTTTCTCAACAGTTTTTGCTTCAAGATCCTTAAGATCATTATCAAAGTTTAAAAAAGTATCACCTGGCAAATATCCGTATTGTTTAACAAATCCCGAATTATTTATAACTTCTGTGAAAATGATCATTACAGGGAGATTCGGCATGGTTAAAAAGTATTGCTTAACCGTTACACCTTTATAAGGATCAAATTTTTCAATCTCGGTAGTAATTTGAATTCCTTTCCATAAGTTGCCCTGCGAATCAGTTTTATCAACAAAATCAGCAACTGTTTTTTCATTTACCCAATTTTGCTCTGTTACTGCATCAGGTTTATTGGTAATTCCGCCGTACCAGGGATTCCACCATGATTTGCAGGTTTTAGCCGGAAAATCGCTGTAAAGCCATTCGTTGCCTTTATAGCTAAAAGAAAATACAGAAGGCGCAAATTCGGGTGATGATTTAAACCTGATAATGCCATTATCAACCACGAGAATGCTGAGTTCATCCTGCTTCTCTGTGGTCATGTTTATCACGCCGACTGTTTTAATAAATGCTGTTTTTGTGATATTAAACTCTTTTGAATGGTAATCGGCTTTGACGGAAATAAGTTCTATAGAGTTATTGCCTGAAAATTCAAAATCAAAACCGACTTTGTGCAGATTTTCTTCTTTTAGAGCCTTTTGCTCTTTGTAAAGTTGCGGATTTTGTATAGAGCTGATTTTTACCGCAGCCTCCAAAGGTTTTTCTTTTAAGTCGGCAAATTCACATACAACATTTAAACCGGTAAAAGGATTATTGCTGTTAATAACTAAATCAAAGCTGTTATAGATCTGCTCTTCTTCAACTTCTCTATCCAAAGCAAACTCACGCACCGTTTTAACGGAATCGAACATATCAACTGCAAATATAAACGGTTCGGTTGTAAGTTTTCCCGATTTGGTAAAGAGATGTTCAGCAGATAAAAACCAGGAACAGAAAGAAATTTTATTCTCTTTAGGCCAGATTAAAGCTAACGATCCGTTATTACTTTCGCTAAATATCCAGTTTTCGTACAGTTTACCGCTGCTGATATAATCTAAAGAAGTATCATTGTGAAAAACTCCGTCAAATTTTATCAATTTGTTATCATAAGGCATCACGCACTTGTTCCGTTCAAAATTGATCTCGCAATTGATCGAAAACTCATCAACTCCAACCGGAAATGACAATACTTCATACCAATGGCTGAGCATACCGCTGCGGTTAAGCTTAAAATACTGTGCAAATTCACAGCCGGGGAAATCTTCCGACCGGTAGAAACATTTTAACAGCATAGAATCATGAGTCTCTTTAAATTCGGTTTTATAAGGAACTTTTCTGACAAACTCGGAAGTAAACGGTTTGCCTATTTTAGGAGCTCCGACAACGCACCATTCTTCTGAAATCAAGCTTCTAAAAAACATTTTATTAAATTCTAAGTGTTTATCTAAGCTGAATGAGAATTTACCGTAGCTCATGTAGTGATTATAGTCACCTTCTCTGTAAAGCTTACCCTCATGCGTATTCAATAATAAACCCATTTTCTGGGTAAACGGCAGTTCTTTCCCGCCTGTAAAGCAGGCTATGATATCAATGTTTTGGTTGATTATAACTGAATTTGTAATAATTACATCAGTTTTTAGAGTATTTCTCTCTGCTTTCTTCAAGAATATTGTTTTTGAACTTTCTAAAAATCTGATATCATCATGCTCAGGAAAAGTGATCGTAAAAGTGCAGTCTTCATCAAAGTTATTTTCAACATCGAAAAATATTTCTTTCTTTCTGCCGGAATGAACAAGATCATTGTTATTACTTGTTATTAATACAATCGGAAATTGCGGGTTAATTCCTGTTTTGAAGATAATTTTTTTCCCGTTAACGGTAATTTCACTGGTGACCGATGGGTGCGTTTTCCATTCATCCTGAGCGATTTCGATTTTATCAACGAAGAATTCAGATTCTACAATCTGCTTTTTTTCAATTTTTCCGGTATAATCAGCCTTGCATGAAATATTTTTATCAGTTTTGCCTTTTATTTCAACATTCAAAAATTTATTGCTTTTATTGATGATTTCGTAGCTGATATTATATTTTTGCCCAAATACCAGTTTATTTTTAGGTGCTTTTGCACAGATCATAAAATCATCTGTCTCAATTTTACAGATTCCCCTGCCTGATTTCTCAAATTCTATTAAAAGATTCTTATTATCTTTCCGCCATGAATAAGTTAAATAATCAAACCCGTTTTCAGCTCTGCCGTCAGGTTCAATTTCTATCGTCCGGCTGGAATCATTATACCAGTCTGCATCGTCAAAAAAGTCTTTTATTAATTCACAGGAAAGGACGGCAGGAATAAAATTCATCAAATGAGTCGCGCCGTTTTCCATTTTTTCCCAGAAGAAGCCGCACTTTTTATACAGCGGCACAGCTTTGGTATTGCCCGGCCATGTAAAAAGATCAAGGCGCGGATATCCAAGTTCGATCGTGCGTTCTACAGCTTTTATAACTAATAATTTACCGACTTTCTGACCATGATAAGCAGGATCAACGCTTAAAAGATCAATATAAAGCGTAGCTTCTTCGGCAAAATATTTTGATAATTTACAATAGCCGACAACTTTATTTCCATCCAGAGCCAGGTAAAGATTTAAGTGCGATGAAGCAGCTTCTTTTTGAATAATACTTTCTTCAGAACTGCTGAATTTTCTGCCGTTCCAGCCTGAGTCAGAACAATTCCACATATCTGCTATAGCTTTGGCATATTTAGGATTATATTCAACTAATTTAAATTCTGTCATTTTTTTATTCCTTATTTATTTTTCGTTCTCAATAACAGTATTTTCCTTTTTAACAAATACTGCATTTGACCTGTAGCCTTTATCCCAGACTTTGTAATGCATTTTTCCTTTTTCTATCCAGAAAGTGATCAAGTTTAGCGCTCCGCATAATTTGACGAATTTGTTCTTCTTTACAGCCAGAAGCCGGCATTCAGCTTTTAGCTCGTTCCAATGATAATAAAGTTTACCACCTTTTATGAAAATTTTTCTTTCCAGTTTTTTAGCTTCACAACTGTATTCGCCGCAGAATTGACTAAGCTCTTTTTTACTGATCTTGTATGGTTTGTATTCATTTAAAATGCTGCCTTTATCATTATAACAGTCCGCCTTGATAAGCTTAATCTTTTTTTTGCCTGCGTAACTGTAGAACTTGTAAGTCATCGGAAATCCTTCAGTTTCGCATACATTTTTTAAAACAGGAATAAGTTTAATATCAGGCCAGAACAGGTCAAGCAGTAAGCGGTTGTCTTTTTCATGAAACTTAGCCAAATTGCCATTACCGAGATACTTTCCATAGAAGCGTTTTAATGAGCTGTCATACAATTTTTCTTCGTTATGTTTTAATTCCAGAAACTCTAATATTTGTTTTCGATAGTTTAACCAGTCTTGTTTGGAATTCTCGATCTGCAGTTTTCTGAAATCATACTCCTTAAATAATTCAACAGTTAAATCCGTAAAATCCTGCCAAAGCTGTATAACTCCAGTTTCACCATGTAAGTTTCTATTTTTACAATAATTATTTTCTTCACACGATGCAATAAACCCTTTTGTCCACTCTTCGCCTCTTCTTAAAAAGTTTAATCTTAAAGATTTACCTACATCTTGTTGATACAAATGAATTAGAACCGGATTTAAGCAGCGGACAATATCAAGAAGTTTGCGGGAATAATCCTTTATGGACTGCCTGTCCAGATCAATCATAAGATGAAGCAAAAGAACATCCTGAAACAGAAAGCTTTCAACGATGTAAACAGTATCATCATCTTTGATCATATTAACAAAATCAGTCCAAATTAACGATTCTTTGTCCATAATTCTTTTAGAATAATCAGCCTCGGATTCGTTCTTTTGTTTTTCTGCATCTTTAGGATTTAAATGAAGCGGATGTTTTTTCTCCTGCTCGTAAAACCACTTCACCTTAATACCGTTTTTTTCCATCTGCCTCGCTATAAAGTGTGCTGTTGTTGATTTCCCCGAACCGGTAATTCCGTCAACTAAAATCAGCTTTGTTTTTATCATGAAAA
>Ga0209262_10000169_pt1 | contig 38772 bp, 57 predicted proteins | sample Lowcelwee11metaG_FD_187171 | JGI IMG/M metagenome (GOLD analysis project Ga0209262, IMG submission 187171) | Freshwater pond sediment microbial communities from the University of Edinburgh, under environmental carbon perturbations - Low... | ecosystem: Environmental > Aquatic > Freshwater >... | reverse complement strand
AACTATAAAAGCGACCCCGATTTGATTCAAAAAACCTTTGGACTCAGTAAAAAGAATTTTAAAAGTGCTTTGACACAACTCGTCGATAATAAAAAAATAACAGTTCAGGAGAACGGAATTTATGGGATATAGACCACGCAAAAGCCCTTTTAGTCACCTAAAAGCTCGTAACCTCGTATACAGCGAAAATGACCAAACGTTTACCCTTATCAGTTTTAATAGAGAGACGATGCTCTTAGAAGTTCATATCAAAGATGGGGATGTTACGAAAATAGTGACCGATTTCCCCTTTGCCCACTTGCCTAAAAAGATCAAGCAAGAGCTCAATCCGCTATAATTGCACCACTATTTTAAAAGGAATCAAATGTCACAATTTACTAATGTCACTGCTGATAAAAAAGCCAATATCTATTTTGACGGTAAAGTTACCAGCCGTACCCTTCACTTTGCAGACGGTAGTATCAAAACACTTGGAATTATGTTGCCGGGTGAATATACGTTTAATACGGGAGATGCTGAAATCATGGAGATTATGAGCGGTGAGATGGAGGTTCAGCTTCCTGGTTCAGACGCATGGTTGTCTGTTACAGGGCCGCAAAGTTTCGATGTTCCTGCCAACAGTGCTTTTCATTTAAAAGTTAAAACGATCAGTGATTACTGCTGTAGCTTTGTAAAATAACTCTCTTCAGCGTCGAACCTCGACGCTGTTTTCATCTATCCATCCCTCTTTTGTATAAGTCTGCCACCCTTTTTTCGTTACGATGCCACTTATCTTATAGAGGTTGCCACGTTTACTTGTTGACGTTAATACCGTATTAGCTTTGTACGTCACACACACATTGCTCTTATCACATACATTAGAGCCTGCTTTTGTTACAATGGTTGTAGGAGTTATCTCAACGGTATCTAGCGAGTCATTTACTTCTGTATTTGGTTCAGATTTTTTATCCAATGTCCCGTCTATAATACTCAGTAATAATTTTCGTGCTTCGGTGTCTCCTTGCTTCGCTGCACGTGCAAGCCACATCATCGCCATCCCTTCATCTTCTCTCACACCGCGTCCCGATGCGTACATCAATGCAATATTATATTGTGCATCGACGTGCCCTTGAAGTGCTGATTTTTCAAACCATTGTGCCGCTTGCGTTTGATTTGCATCTCTCCCGATACCTCGTTCATAAATGACGCCGACTTGAAACTGTGCTACTTTATCGCCGCGCAATGCAGCGGTATAAGTTTCCCAAAAAGATTGTTGTCCATCAGATGCATAAAGTAAGGAAAAATGAAAGAAACAGGTATATAAGTATTTTTTCATAAATGAAAATCCCTTATCAAAAAATAGTTATAGTCTCTATTCCCCTCGGGGAAAGAGATTTATTTGTAGCGATAAGTAATTCGACCTTTATCCAGACTATAAGGAGTAAGTTCGATTTTTACCGTATCTCCAGGGAGGATTTTGATGTAGTGCATACGCATTTTTCCTGCGATATGACACAAAATTACATGACCATTTGGCAACTCAACACGAAACGTTGCATTCGGTAGTGCCTCAATAATCTTTCCGTCTACTTCAATGACATCATCTTTTGCCATATTATTCCTTTACGCGATTGATAATATTTCAGCTCTACCGTTGATAATTGCAACCGTATGCTCGTAATGAGAGCCTCTCAGCCCATCCGTACTCACCACATCCCAACCGTTGGCTAGGATTTTGGAAGTCCCCTCTTTGTGACAAATCATCGGCTCCAGACAAAAAACCATCCCATTTTTAATTTTTGGACCCGCTTTCGCATTGGTTCCATCCATATAATTTGGAATTTCTGGTTCTTCGTGCGGTTTTTTACCGATGCCATGTCCACAAAATCCACGCAAAGGGACAAATCCCCGACCGCGAATAAACTGCTCAATCTCATAAGAAAGCTCTTTAAAGCGCATTCCGTCTTTGATAATATCGATGGCAAAGTAGAGGGCATCTTTAGCACATGCAATCAAAGCTTCATCATCAGGAGTGATTTTACCCACTCCAACCGATATTGCTGCATCTCCAAAATACCCCCCTTTTTTTGTCCCTACGTCAAATCCGACAATATCACCCTCACGCAAAGCGTAATCGGTTGGGATACCGTGAATGATCACTTCATTAACAGAGGTACAAACGGCACTTGGAAAACCGTAGAGCCCTTTAAAAGAGGGGCTTGCTCCTTGGCTTCGGATATATTCCTCACCTAGTGCATCAAGCTCTTTTAGGGTGATTCCCGGTTTAGTATGGGAAGCTAACAGCTCCAATGTCGCGGCAACGATTTGATTCGCGGCACGAAGTGAAGCTATTTCATCATTTTTGCGTAGCGCAATCGCCATTGTTACAGGCCAACCGCGCTAAGGGTTTGATATTTAGACATATAAACCTGTGCTTCAATTCGACGCATTGTATCAAGAGCTACTTGAACCACGATAAGAACAGCTGTCCCTCCAAAGAAGAACGGCACTCCCATCGCTTTGACGATTACCCATGGAAGTGTTGCCACTAGACCGAGATAAATCGCACCCGTAATGGTCAAACGTCCTGCTGTGTCATTCAAAAACTCTTTCGTTGATTCACCCGGACGAACACCCGGAATAAATCCACCCTGACGTTTGAGATTGTCAGAGATATCTTTGGCATTAAATACGATAGACGCATAAAAAAATGCAAAGAATACAACAAACACAAATGTCAAAAAGTTAAAGAAATAATGATTTGGATTCAGTACGTCTGCGATGGCCTGAACCGTCGGATTCGTACTAGATGACATAACTGTCATCGGGAACATCAAAATAGCCGAAGCAAAAATAACAGGAATAACCCCTGAAAGATTCACTTTAACCGGAATATAGTTCATAACCCGCTTGTTTTGATTTTGCATCATTGTCTTTTTAGCATAGGTTACCGGAATACGGCGTTCACCCAACTCAACATAAATAATGACTAAAATCGTCGCAATAATGAGGGCAATAATACCTACTAGCGATAAGAATCCCATCGCTCCGGTATTTACCATCGTTACCGCTTGAGAAATCGCACTTGGGATTGCCGAAACGATACCGGCGAAGATAATCAAAGAGACACCGTTGCCGATACCGCTTTGGGTAATCTGTTCACCGATCCACATCAACAGCATAGTACCAGCCAGCATCGAAACGACTGCTAACAACATAAAGGTACTGTGATCAACCAAAATAGCACTGCTGCCGTCTTTTCCGGTCATACTTTGCAATCCGACACTCACACCGATCGCTTGTACAATTGTAATTGCGATAGTCGCATAACGGATAATTTGCATGTATTTAACCATACCGTCACGCTCTTTTTTCATTTGCGCTAAGTTAGGAAAAGTGGCTGCTAAAAGTTCCATAATAATTGAAGCTGTGATGTAGGGCATAATGCCAAGAGAGATAATAGATAAACGTTCTACGGCATTTCCGCTGAACATATTGAATAGACCTAACGCATCTGCCGCGTGATCATCAAAAAACGAAGCGATGACAGCTGTGTCAACACCCGGCACCGGCACGTATGCCAGTAGTCGGAAGATAAAGAGAAAACCGATCGTAATTAAGATCTTGTTTACAAGTTGTTGGTTCATTATTTACCAGTTGTTGTAACGTTTTCGTCTTTGATTTTAGATGCTAAATCTTTAGCGCTAGCGCCGACAAGTTTAACACTTGTAACCGATTTAGCTAAGCGATGTACACCACGGATACTCTCCATTGTAATTTCAGCAAGATTCGCGATCTCTTTTACTTTTTCAACATTGATTGTCGTTGGTTTTACAACACGTGATGTAAATCCGATTTTTGGCAAACGGCGAGCAAGCGGTTGTTGTCCACCCTCAAAGTTACGTTTTTCATTGTAACCTTTGCGCGCTTTTTGACCTTTATGACCTTTACCGGCTGTTTTACCTTGGCCACTTCCTTGGCCACGGCCAAGACGTTTTGTGCTGTGGGTTGAACCCTCAGCAGGAGTAAGGTTTTCTAATGCCATAACTTATCCTTTGATACGTGATAGTGCATCGATTGTTGCACGTACCACGGTGTTTGGATTGTTAGAACCCAAAGACTTCGTCAAGATGTCTTGGATACCAGCAAGCTCAAGTACAGGACGAGTAGCGCCACCGGCGATAACCCCTGTACCTTCAGATGCAGGTTTTAGCAAGATACGACTCGCGTTGTATTTAACTTCGATGTCGTGAGCAATGGTAGTACCTTTGATCTTCACTTCAGTCAAGTTTTTGAACGCTTCGTCAACCGCTTTACGGATAGCATCGGGAACCTCTTTGGCTTTACCGACTCCGTAACCTACGGTTCCTTTTTTATTTCCTACAACTACGAGAGCGGTAAAACGAAAACGTCTACCACCCTTTACAACTTTAGTTACACGACCGATGTTTACAATCGCTTCTGAAAATTCTTCTCTGTTAATTGGATTCATCATCGTGCCTTAAAACTTGATTTCATTTGCACGAAGTGCTTCGGCAAACGCTTTTACAACACCGTGATACAAAAATCCGTTACGATCGAACGTAACTTCATTGATACCGGCATCTTTGAGGGTTTTTGCAAATACTGCAGCTGCTTTTTCAGCGTCCGCTTTATTTGCTTTAAGACCCAAAGTTTTTGAGTGTACTGCTGCTAACGTTACCGCCGCTTCATCATTAATCGCTTGCGCGCTGATGTAACGGTTTGAACGGAAAATAGAGACACGTGGCAATGACGCGCATCCTGAAATTTTAGAGCGAATACGGCGTTTACGCTGAAGGCGTTTTGCCGATTTATTTTTAAGTGTTTTACCTGTCATATCATCGCTCCTTATTTCTTAGATGTCTTACCGGCTTTACGCAGGATAGTCTCATCAGAGTATTTAACACCTTTACCTTTGTACGGCTCAGGTGGACGGAATGAACGGATTACAGCTGCAATTTGTCCAATTTGTTGTTTATCGGCACCCTTGATGCTGATAACGTTTTTCTCAACTGAAATATCAACACCGGCAGGGATATCAAAATTGATATCATGGCTAAACCCGAGTTGAAGATTCAATACTTTTCCATTTACCGCTGCACGATAACCAACACCGTTGATCTCCAATTTTTTCTCAAAACCGGTAGTCAAACCTGTGATGATGTTAGCAGCCAAAGCACGGTATGTACCCCAGAATGCACGATCAGCACGTTGGTCAGAGTTTGTACTAAACGTTAACGTGTTATCTTCAAGCACTACACCACAATTACCAAGAGTATCCAAGGTTTGAGTTGTTGCACCCTTAGTAAACGTTAATACCGTTCCATCAAGTGTCGCTTTTACATCAGCTGGGATAGAAATAGGAAGTTTTCCAATACGTGACATCTTATCTCCTTACCAAATTGTACAAAGGACTTCTCCGCCTACGCCAAGCTCGAATGCTTTATCGTTAGGAAGAACCCCTTTTGAACTGCTGACAATGATGGTACCGTAACCGTTTTTGAAACGTTTAAGTTCATCTTTACCTTTGTAAACACGACGTCCCGGTTTAGAGATACGTTTTACTTCATTAATAACCGTACGACCTTTTTCGTCGTATTTCAACACTACGTTGATGGTTTTTTTAACGCCGTCTTCAACAACGTTAAAGCTCTCGATGTAGCCTTTGTCCACCAAAATGGCAACTACCGCTTCTACAACTTTAGAGTGAACCAATGTTGTAGAATCTAAACGACGCATAGCCGCATTACGGATACGAGTCAACGAATCCGCGATCAAATCATTAATCATTTATATTTCCTTATCTTAGTCGTAAGTAGTATCGAGCCGGAATTACCAGCTTGACTTTCTAACGCCTGGGATTAACCCTTCGTTTGCCATTTTACGGAAGCAAACGCGACAAATTCCAAAATCACTGATGACAGAGTGTGGACGACCACAGATCTGACAACGAGTATACGCGCGAACAGCGAACTTTGGAGTTCGTTGTTGCTTAGCGATCATTGACTTTTTAGCCATTATTCTCTCCCTTTAGCAAACGGCATACCGATCATTTCAAGAAGTTTGAATGCATCTTTATCGGCTGTAGCGCTTGTTACCACGGTGATGTTCATCCCGTGGATTTGCATAATTGAATCGTAATCAACTTCAGGGAAAATCAACTGCTCGGTCAAACCGAAGTTGTAGTTTCCGCGACCGTCAAAACCGTTACGTGGAATACCACGGAAGTCTTTAACACGTGGAAGAGATACAGAGATCAATTTATCCATAAAATCGTACATTTGAGCACCGCGTAGTGTAACTTTAACACCAACCGGCATCCCTTCACGTACTTTAAAACCAGCTACTGATTTACGAGCAACAACGACTGAAGCACGTTGACCAGCGATGTTGCTGATTGTATCTTGGATACTTTGGATCAATTTGTTGTCTTTCATGGCAAAACCACAACCGACAGAGATGATCACTTTTTCAAGCGCAGGAACTTGCATTACATTTGCAATCCCGAGTGCTGTTTGAAGCTCTGGCTTAAGAGCCAAATATTTATCTTTTAGTCGTGCCATGATTACGCCTCAACTTTACGGACATTTGATGCATCAACAGGCATTTCTTTATTCAAGAATCCGCCTTGTGGATTTTGCTCGCTAGGTTTGATCGCTTTTTTAGCAACGCGAACACCCTTAACGATTACTTTGTTTTTCTTAGGCATAACTTGAAGCAATTCTGCTTTAGTCCCTTTATCGTCACCGGCGATCACTTCTACAATGTCGCCTTTTTTGAAATTAAATTTTGCCATCATACAACCTCTGGAGCAAGTGATACGATTTTCATGAAACCTGCGTAACGAACTTCACGGCTTACAGGTCCGAAAATACGTGTACCGATCGGCTCACGTTTTTTATCAAGGATTACGGCTGCATTTTCGTCGAAACGGATAAGTGAACCGTTTTCACGGTGAACCTCTTTTTTCGTACGTACAACAACTGCAGTAACAACTTGACCTTTTTTTACTTTACCGGTTGGAGCCGCTTTTTTAACAGAAGCGATGATAACATCACCTACTGTTGCATAACGACGTTTTGAACCGCCAAGAACCTTGATACACATGATCTCTTTAGCCCCTGTGTTATCGGCTACTGCTAGACGAGTAAAACTTTGAATCATGCATTCACTCCTTTAACCAGAGTTTTAAGACGGAACGATTTGCTTTTTGAAAGTGGACGACACTCGATCGCGATCACTTCATCACCAATGTTAAGTTGGTTGTTCTCATCATGAATCATGTATTTTTTGAAACGTTTTACCGTTTTGTGGTAACGTGGGTGCATTACACGGCGCTCAACAACGATAGTTGCTGTTTTTTCGCCGGCTTTTGTAACTACGATACCTTGAATTTCACGTTTATGTGTCATAGCTCTGCCCTTACTTCACTGCGTTCATAGCAGTGTTAATGCGTGCAATGTCTTTTTTCGCCGTGCGAAGTTCGCTCGTGTTAGTCAATTGCATCATTTTTTGCTTAATTTTCAAAGTGAAAAGCTCAATTTTTTTCTCTTTGAGCATACCTTGAAGTTCAGCAGCTGTTTTGTCGTTCAAATCAGTATATTTCATTGCTCATCTCCGCAGTTACAATTTTGGTTTTGAACGGAAGTTTTTGCATCGCAAGCGCTAATGCTTCACGTGCAAGAGTCTCTTCAACACCACCCATTTCAAAAATGATACGGCCTGGTTTGATGTTCATTACCCATTGGTCAACAGAACCTTTACCTTTACCCATACGCACTTCAAGTGGTTTGGCAGTCAATGGTTTAGCCGGGAACACACGGATCCAGATTTTACCTTGACGTTTGATATGACGGTTTGCTGCAATACGAGCCGCTTCGATTTGACGAGAGTTAATACGTCCCGCTTCCGTTGCTTTGAATCCGATAGAACCGAAATCAAGTTTGTTAGCATTTGTGGCGTAACCTCGGTTACGCCCTTTCATCATTTTACGATATTTCGTACGTTTAGGCATCAACATGATTAGTTAGCCTTTCGTCGTGGACGACGTTGTTGATCGTCACCACGCTCTTCTTTAGATTCTTTAGCTTCTGGTTGGATACCTTTGGTGAGAACCTCACCTTTGAAAATCCAAACTTTGATACCGATTACACCGTAAGTGGTGTGCGCTTCAGCAAAACCATAATCGATTTTTGCACGAAGCGTATGCAACGGTACGCGACCTTCAAGGTACCACTCAGTACGAGCGATCTCAGCACCGCCAAGACGGCCAGCAACTGAAACTTTAATACCTTTAGCTCCTGCACGTTGTGCATTTTGCATAACTTTTTTCATCGCACGGCGGAAAGCAACACGTTTTTCAAGTTGAGTAGCCACGTTTTCTGCAACGAGTTGTGCTGAAGCTTGTGCTTTTTTCTCTTCTTTGATGTTAACGGCTACCGGCTTACCGATAAGGTTTTGAAGAGATTCTTTGATTTTTTCAATGTCAGAACCTTTCTTACCGATGATGATACCAGGACGAGCCGCGATGATTGTAACGCGAAGACGTTTCGCAGTACGCTCGATCACGATGTTACTCACACCAGCATAGTAGAGTTCTTTTTTCAAATAGGTACGGATTTTATGGTCTTCGCCCAAAGAAACCGCAGCTGTTTTAAAGTTAGGAAACCAACGAGATTCCCAGTTGCGGTTAATACCGAGACGAAGTCCGATAGGATTAACTTTATGACCCATAATTATTTACCCTCTACTTCTACCAAAATGTGTGCTGTCGGCTTACGGATTCCAGAAGCGGTACCACGTGCACGTTGAGTGAAACGTTTAAGTACCGGACCGTTATCAACGCGGCATGATTTAACAATACAATCTTGCGCATCGATACCGCTGTTAGCTACTGCTGACGCAACCACTTTAGCGATGATTTTTGCCGCTTTGTTTGGAGTAAACTCCAATGCAGCCATAGCTTGCTCTGCATTCATTCCTTGAACTTCGCGAGCGATCAAACGAGATTTAGTCGGAGATACGCGAACGAATTTTAATAGTGCTCTTGCCATATCTCTTCCTTATTTCCCGATTTTCTTTTGTACAGAACCTTTATGGCCCTTAAACGTACGTGTTGGTGAAAATTCACCAAGTTTGTAACCAACGTGGTTTTCCGTTACGAAAACCGGTACAAACTGACGGCCATTGTGGACGGTAAACGTTAAACCGATCATATCTGGCAAGATCACACTACGGCGTGACCAAGTTTTGATAGGCTTGTTGCTTTTCGTCTCTTTGGCAGCAATCACTTTTTTCATTAGGTGTCCGTCAACAAACGGTCCTTTTTTTACTGATCTAGCCATTATCTACCTCTTCGGATTTGATTTACGGCGAGTAATAATAAGTCTATCACTTGCTTTCTTCTTACGTGTTTTAGCACCTTTAGTCGGTTTACCCCATGGAGTAACCGGGTGACGTCCTGAGTTTGTTTTACCTTCACCACCACCATGCGGGTGATCGATAGGATTCATAGCAGAACCACGTGTTTGAGGACGGATACCCATATGACGAGTACGACCTGCTTTACCAAGAACGATGTTGATGTACTCTTCGTTACCGACAGTACCGACAGTCGCCATACATTCACCCAATACATAACGCATTTCACTTGATGGAAGACGAAGAGAAACATATTTCCCCTCACGACCCATGATTTGCGCAGATGTTCCGGCTGAACGGACGATTTGTCCACCTTTACCCGGTTTAAGTTCGATGTTATGAATCGTTGTCCCCACAGGGATATTCATCAATTTCATCGCGTTACCCGCTTTAATGTCCAAACCGCTCTCAGCAGCAGCAACAACATCACCTACTACCAAACCTTTAGGTTGGAGGATGTAACGTTTGTCACCGTCTACATAATTAATAAGAGCGATACGACAGTTACGGTACGGATCGTATTCGATTGCAGCAACAGTACCCGGAACACCGAATTTGTTACGTTTGAAATCGATAATACGGTAAAGCTTTTTAGCTCCCGCTTCTTTATGACGTGATGTGATACGACCGTTGTTGTTACGTCCCGCAGCTGCAGGGATTTTAATCAACAAAGAACGAACAGACGCTTTTGCCGTGATATCCGAGTTGTCAACGTTGGTATAGAAACGTCGGCTCGGGGTTGTTGGTTTATACGTTTTGATCGCCATATTACACCGCCAAACTATCGATTTGTGCGCCTTCTGGCAATTTCACATAAAACTTTTTAAAGTCATTTTGTTTGCCAGCAAGACCACGGAAACGTTTTACTTTTCCGCTTTGGTTTAGTGAGTTTACGCGAGCCGGAACGATTCCGAAATACTCTCTAAACACCTCTTTAAGAGCGTTCTTTGTCATACGTGGAGACGTTTGAACAACGATTACACCCTCTTCTTGAAGACCAAGAGTCTTCTCTGTATACAGGATTGATTTGATATCAGTAATATCTGCCATCTTAGCTCTCTTTAGTCAGATTTTCCCATACCGCTTTTTCGATAACCACCGAACGGTATGTCGCAGCCAAAAAGGCGTTGAGTTCATTCTCTTCTACAACGTACGTAGAAGCAATGTTACGGAATGCAAGATAGGTATTCTCATCGAGAATCTTTTTCACCAACAACGCATCACGAACATTCAATGCATTGAACAACGCCAATGCGTCTTTTGTTTTACCAGTTGGAACTTCAATCGAATCAACGATGAAAAGTTTCCCAGCTGTTGCCAAAGCATCCAACGCACATTTAAGCGCTAGTTTCTTTTGCTTTTTATTGATCTTTTGATCATAGTTACGACCTGTGTTTGGACCATGTGCAATCGCACCGCCAACAAAGATCGGTGAACGACGTGAACCGGCACGTGCTCCACCTTTACCTTTTTGAGCCCATGGTTTTTTACCACCACCGCTAATAGTTGAACGACTTTTTACAGACGCTGTATTAGAACGGATACTCGCTTGATACGATTTAACGTACAAGTAGAGATTATGGGTATTGATACCGCTGAAGCTCTCAGGCAATGCCAATTCAGAGGCTTTTTCGAATTTTTCGTTCAGTACAATCGCGCTCATTATTTCACTACCTTTACTCGACCTAGTGCACCGTTAGCGCCTGGGATTGAACCCACAACTACCAACACACCGTTTTCTGCGTCGTATGACATTACTTCATTTTTAACAGTAACTTGCTCGTTACCGTATTGACCTGACATTTTACGCCCTTTTTGGACTTTACCAGGCCATTCGCGGTTACCGATAGATCCACCAGTACGGTGAAAACGGTGACCATGTGCGCCAGGTCCGCCGGCAAAATTCCAGCGTTTCATAACACCGGTAAAACCGCGACCTTTTGTATTGAACGATGCTTTAACCTTTTTCGCATCTGCCAAAGGAGTCATATCCAAATCACCGGCTTCGGTGTTTGCAACTTCCAATGTAGCGAATTTGTTGAATTCAGCAGAAAGATTATATTTCTTTTGTTGGCCTTCAACCGGTTTGTTCATCGATTTGCCTTGGCTATACGCTACAAGCGCAACGCCGTCATTCACTTCACAAACTTTGATCTCTTTTACTTTTAAAAGAGTTACCACTTTGCTCGGAACGCTGATAGTTCGGCTCATGCCGATTTTTTCTACAATGTATTCCACACCCTACTCCTTACTTGTCCATAGAGCGAACTTCTACGTCCACTTCCGGAGCCAAGTCAAGCTTCATCAAAGAATCAACTGTATCTGGCGTAGCCGACACGATGTCGATCAAACGTGCGTGCATACGAATCTCAAATTGCTCACGTGAGTCTTTATTGACGTGCGGAGACTTAAGAACCGTATATTTACGAATCTTGGTTGGCAAAGGGATTGGGCCGCGAATTTCCGCACCCGTTCGCTTTACAGCTTCAACAATAGAGGCAACTGAACGATCAAGTACACGATGATCGTACGCTCTAAGTTTTAAACGAATTTTTTCCATAATGTTTTCCTTAGATAAAAGAACTCGTCAGATCTTGTCTGACTATATAAGGCGGCGAAATTATACTGACATATCCCCTTCGGGTCAAGGTTTTTAGGGGTAAAAAACGCTTGTATTGATAAATTTGCTTCCTTTTAATAAGGATGCACTATTTTTTAGGGTATTATTTTGGGTATGAACGCTTTATTAGATGAATACTATCGATACGATTTGCATAATGTCGGATTTATTGAACGCAAACATTCAATCGGCGATGAAAACACCATGATTTATGGAATTACCCAGTCGGGGAAAAGTGCTCTTATTAAAAATTATCTCCTATCTCATAAAAAATCGACCTATCTTTATATCGACTGCCGAGACATACGGATAGATACCAAAGAGCTAAACGATACATTAAGCCAATTTTGCCGCGAACATAAAATTTCAATACTTGCACTGGATAACTATTATGAAGATATTAATCTTATAGAAATTGATCAAATACTCCTCTCAAGCGAAACGGCACTGGAACTCCCCTATCAGATGATTCATCTTGAATTACTCGATTATGAAGAGTTTTTAGCGTTTGAGAGTAAATTTGACGGCACTGCATTGAACCATTTTTTCCAGCTCGGGGGATTTCCTGCAATGCACCGTATCCCTAGCGAAGATCGGGTTTTTTATCTTCAAAGTACCATGACCCGTGCATTGGAACCGATTGAATTTTCAATCCTATCTCAAGCATCAAAAATGGTGACACAAAAAGTCTCTGCCTTTAATCTGTATGAGCGGCTTAAAGGGGAGAGAAAAATATCCAAAGACAAACTCTACCTTCATCTGCAATCACTGTTTGATCGCGGGTATCTTAAAAGCTTAAGCAAGTTCAACCATCCCAGTGCGGTCAAAAAACTCTATTTATGCGATATCGCAATCAAACACGCACTTACCCTTCAAAAACATTTCGGTCGTATTTTTGAAAATCTTGTTTTCTCGGAGCTCGATAAGCACCATGTCGAATGTTACTATGATGAGGGGATTGATTTTTATCTTCCGCAACGTGGACAAATCATCATCGCTTCACCCTTTGCGAATGAACATGCGTTATTTAAAAAAGTAGAAACACTAGAAGGATTTATAGTATCCAATCGTGTCCGTGAAGTTATTGCCGTAACGATGAATTTGGAAAGTACCCTCTCCCATCCGATCTCACGGATTGAGATGATTCCGTTTGAGAGATGGGCGCTAGGGGATGATAGTTAGAAGCGATACCCTACTCCGATAAACGGACCTTGGATTTTGAGGGTAGAATAGATGTCATTTTCATCTAATTTGAGTGATTCATAGCGATACCCTGCTACCGCTTCGAGACCTGCAAATACATCCCATGCAGCTTTGAGACGCATATCACTCACAGAGTTGCCGCTGTATCCGACGTATTTGAGATCAACATCCAAACGAACCGGCAATACAGGAATTTTCACTCCGGCAGCCACATAGACCATCGGGATGATAACATCAAAACTTTGATTGACCGTTCCGCTCACATCCCCTTTAACATACTTACCGCTTAATCCGATGTCCAAATCAACGACATTATCCAAAAGCTCATAATAGAGGGTTGTGTCAATTTGGGAGAACTTAACCGTATTGGTTCCGGCGATACTATCTGCACCGCTAAACGATGTCTCTGGGGTAAAATCGGCTCGAAGATTCGGAAGCATCGGAACCGGATGTTCCAAATATAACCCTACTTGGTATTGACTATCGTCATCTCCGTTAAAGTGGGTTGCGCTCGAAACACCGTTATCGGTATAACGGAAATCCCCTTTCGCTTCGGGGGAGTAGTAATCGGCTTCGATGCCAAACCCGAGTAATGTCGATGCTGATGCCATAACGCTTCCGGCACACAATACGAGTAATGCTTTTTTCATGATGATCCTTTTTGATTCTATGCTAATATGCCATTATACTAAAAGAAACAGGTGCATTAAAATGGTGTTATGTGGAATTGATGAAGCGGGACGGGGACCGTTAGCGGGGCCGCTCACTATCGCAGGGGTAATTTTACATACGCCGATTGACGGATTGAACGACTCTAAAAAACTTACCGAAAAAAAGCGTGAAGCACTCTTTGAACTCATTCGGGAAAACTCCACCTATCATATCGCACGATTTAGTGCCGCACAAATCGATGAACTCGGACTATCGGCATGTTTGGCGGCGGGGTTGCGTGAGATCATGGCTGCCATAGGGGAAGCCGACTATCTGTATGATGGTAATTCTAAATTCGGCGTGAGCGGTCTGCGAACTATGGTAAAAGCCGATGCTACGATCCCAGAGGTCAGTGCCGCATCGATATTGGCCAAAGTCACACGGGATCGTGAGATGGTTGAGCTTGCACTCCTCTATCCGCAATACGGGTTTGAGGGACACAAGGGATATGGAAGCGCAGAGCATATCGAAGCAATCCGCCAATACGGGTATTGTGAAATCCACCGTAAAAGCTTTAAACTCAAAATCCTCCAACCCAGTTTGTTTTAACCCTCGTTTTCTATCCTCCTAATTATGTCAAGAAAGTGTCAAGAGAGTCTCCGTGAGCTATTGACATCTTTATCCTAACATTTGAACATCAAAAGTTTAGGAGGCAGGTTATGAAATACCTAGCATTGGCATTACTCTTCTCAACGTCGCTTATGGCGGCTTCACCCGAAGTGGTTCAGTATATGAACGAACTTTCCAAAACGGCAAAAGCTGAAAACAGCTCATTTAACGGATTTGACGTGGCGAGAGGCAAAGAGATCTTTACCTCGACTCATATAGGCAAACAAGGTAAACCGATGGCCTGTACCAGCTGTCATTCGACCAATCTTTCCAGCTCAGGGAAAAACACCCTCACCGGAAAAATGATCGATCCCCTCTCGCCTCGTGCCAATCCTCAACGGCTCACCAGTGCCAAAGAGGTTAAAAAGTGGCTAAAACGTAATTTTATGGATGTTTATACACGTGAGGGGACGGCTCAAGAAAAAGGTGATGTCCTCACTTATATTATGAAAAACTAATACAAAGGATCTACAATGAAAACCCTATTAAACCTATCAGTAGCAACACTTATTTTGGCAGGCGGAGTCTATCTGTACGCGGATGATCATGAAGAGGGTGAACACCACCGCTCATCTACCGTTGCTAAGCCTCTAAATAAACAGGATCAAGCAGCGGCTGCCCTCTATAAAAAAGAGTGCTCTTCGTGTCACATGGCCTATCAGCCCTCATTGTTGCCCAAACGTTCATGGGATAAAACGATGAAGACGTTGGAGAACCATTTCGGCACTGATGCGACACTGGATCCATCGGATCATAAAACGATTCAAAATTATTTAACATCGTACGCATCGAAAAATGATCGCCTCGTCGATATGAAAGGAGCTGTTGCTCTGCGTATTTCAGAAACACCGTACTTCGTCCGCGAACATCGAGAGGTAACCAAAAAAATGGTGACTCAACCTCAAGTCAAAAGTTTTGCTAACTGTAATGCGTGCCATAGCAAAGCCGAAAACGGAAGCTACCGTGAACGTGAGATCAGTATTCCTAATTACGGGCGCTGGGAAGATTAATAAAACATAGGAGCAAATGATGAAACGAGTATATGTCTGGACACTTCCTACACGGATGTTTCACTGGCTGTTTGTTGTATTGATTATAGCTAGCTGGATCAGCGCTGAAGAAGACCGCTGGTTAAATATCCATACCGCGATCGGGAGTGCCGTAGGTGTATTGGTTCTCTTTCGGATTGTTTGGGGGATCCTAGGGCCAAGATATTCCCGTTTCGGTGATTTTCATCTTTCTCTTGATGCATTAAAAGAGTACCTTTTATCCCTTTTAAACCCTTCACGCCGCTATATAGGACATAATCCAGCGGCAAGTTATGTGATGGTTGCGATGCTTATAACGGTAGTTTTTGCCGTACTCAGCGGTATGCTTGCCTATGGAATAGCAGAAAATAGAGGGCTACTTGCATCGTTGCATACAGGTTTTTTTCAGGACATGGAAATATTTGAAGAGATTCACGAGTTTTTCGTCAATCTCTTGTGGGTTTTGATTGCGGCACATGTGGGGGGAGTGTTGGTTGATCGACTCTTACACAAAGAGGACCGTACCCTCAACTCTATCATCGACGGACATAAAAATATAGAGGGGGAGAGTGCCGTTTTATCATGGCTCCAAAAAATCGTAGCCCTTATCGGTATCGGCGGCACTATTGCACTGCTCGTCTATGCTCTCACTAACCCGAATAATCCTATTGTGGCCGGGTACAATAAAAAAATTGATTACGCAACAATCAACCCCGTTTTCGTCAATGAATGCGGTTCATGCCATACCCTCTATCCTCCGACTCTCTTAGCGAAAGAGGGATGGAATAGATTGATGGGGGATTTATCGAACCATTTTGGCGATGATGCTTCGCTAGATCCCGCCGATGAGCAATCCATACGTGAGTATCTTTTGGCACATTCGGCAGAAACCTCTACTCAGGAGATGTCGTTCAAAATGATGCAATCACTTGAAAAACGCGATATGATAGCAATTACCCAAACACCATTTTGGAAAAAAAGACATAAGCATATATCGGAAGAGATTTTTAAAAGCGATAAAGTTAAAAGCCGCGCAAACTGCAAAGCGTGTCACTCCGATGTAGAGGAGGGGCGTATTGAAGACAGTGCCATTAAAATCCTACCAAGCGGAGGGAACGGATGAAAACCTTTATTTTTTTGATATTGGCGATGATGTTAGCTCTCACCCATGCTTACGCCGATGATGACAACCACCGCTTTCCGATGGATCTGCATGATTTGAAGCTATCGCCGCAGCAACACAAAGCAGTAGAATCGGCTATGAAAGAGTATCAACACGACTACCGCCGCTTTCACCGCCTAAATGAAAAAATAGAAGAAGAGTCGAATGCCTTGCTTCTAGATCCAATATTCGATGAAAAAACGTTTCGCACCAAAAACATGGAGACCGCACGAGCTTCTATAGAGATTCGGACACGATTGTTTTCCCGCCTTCATACGATTTTGACTCCTGAGCAAAAACGGCGTTTTATTCGACATATCGAGGAGTGGGATATTGAGTAAAAAAGTCCTTTTAATAGAAGATGATATCTCGTTGCAAGAGTTGATTGTCTCATTTTTGGATTCATACGGATTTGAAGCAGCCGGGTATGCCGATCCGAAAAAGGCTCTCGAAGCTTTACTCGAGAAGCACGAGCCTTTTGACATTGTCGTTCTTGATCTAATGCTGCCGGGAATGGACGGATTTGATGTCGCCAAAAAGATTAAAAGCCAACTCGATATACCTATCATCATCTCTTCTGCCCGTACCGATATCGGAAATAAAATCTACGGCTACGATTTGGGAGCCGATGATTATCTTGACAAACCGTATGAGCCCCGAGAACTAGTCCTCCGCTTAGAAGCGATACTCCGCCGCTATGGGCGTAAAAATGAACTTGTCGTCTCCGACTTCGCGATCGATGAAGCCAATCATTCGATACTTATGGAGGGATATCCGATCGATTTGACACGAATTGAATTTGATATCTTCTTACTCTTGATTAAAAATCGGGGTAAAAATCTCTCCCGTGATCAGATCATCGGCTCTTTAGGACTGGGCGATGAAACCAAACACCGTACCATCGATATGCATATCAGCAATATCCGCCAAAAAATAGGGGATGATGCGAAAGAACCCCGTTACATCAAATCGGTGTGGGGAATCGGCTACAAATTTACAGGATAATCTATGTCTATCTTTACGAAAATTACTCTTTTATTCAGTATTAGCTTCCTTCTGATGGTAGGAATCGGCTATCAAATAGACACAATCAATACCCAAAAATATGAATCGATCATTCTCCAAAAATACAAAACAGATGCCCGTAAAATATTTACGTGGATGGCAACATCCTCACCCGATCAGCTTGATAATCAGCTCAAAACGATAAATCTGCTAAAAACACCTCCCTCTTCCCCTAAACAGATGATTCTACGCCAACCTCATACGTTCGGCATTCTTGAGGTATATGAATCGCTCAATGAAGAGTACATCCTCCATGTCCGATACTTTGACGAAGATCTTTATTTACGGGATACAACATTAGAAGAGACTCAAAAAGAGGGGTGGATACTTAATACTTTGGTTCTTGCCGATATGGTCGTATTGGCGGTTATTTTTATCATTATTTTACGGATGCTCTCCCCTCTTAATTCTATCGCGACAAGTATGCGCCGATTTGCGCGGGGAGAGTATGAAAGCCGCAGCACTATAAACTCTCATGATGAAATAGGAGAAGTGGCCCATACCTATAATGAAATGGCTCAAACGATTGAGAATCTGATCATTTCCCGCCAAGAGTTACTCCGTGATGTCGGACATGAACTACGTACTCCCATTGCCAGAGGATTGTTTGCGCTAGAGGAGATCGACGACTCAAAAGGTCGAGATATCTTAAAACACTCTTTTAAAGAACTCGATCAATTGACTCGGGAACTTCTCGAGATCGAAAAACTGCAAGCAACTGACATCATAAAAGATGAGAGCTTCAGCAGTGAAACACTCATCTTAGAAGCCCTCTCAAAGCTTTGCCTTAGCGATGAATCCTCTATCCACGTTACGATCAAAGAGAATTTCATCCTCAAAGGGGACCTGCAGTACCTTTCACTAGCGGTGAAAAATCTACTCGACAATGCCCTCAAGTACACTGATCAACTTCCTATAACGTTAGAAGTCACTTCGAACCGGATCAGCGTTTTTAATCACGGAGATCCGCTGGAGAAAGAGTTCGGCTATTTTCTTACCCCTTTTACCCGTCAAGAGAGTTCACGCACGACTCAAGGGTTCGGTTTAGGGCTTAATATCGTCAGTAAAATTGTGAGTAAACACGGTTTTTCACTTATCTACGATTACAAAAACGGTTATCACTGTTTCTCAATCATTACCGATTCTGATGAATTATCTTAAATCACGTGAGCAAAGTTGGTTTTAGAACCTCATCGCTATAATCACTTGTTTATTAAAAAGAGGTTTTTATGATTTCACTTACCCATATTGAAGCGGCACTTGCTGCCGTTGATGCCGAAGTCAAAGCTCTGCTTTACAATCACTCCCTCTCACTGAGTGAAAAAGATGAAAAGATGCTGCCATTGTTGAGAGAGAGCAAGGTGCTGAAACAAGCACATGAAGATTTATGCTATTTGAGAGACAATCCCCCTAGCAGCCCAAACGGCTGCAAAGCGGGAAATTATAAAGAAAATTAAGCTGCGGAAAGAGTTTTTTCAACCGCTTCATCAAAAAGGTTTTGATTCATTCCATATTCTTCTATCAATTCATGTGCATTCTTAAGAGTAGCGTCGGTAATTGTCCCATCTAAACTAATTGCCTCTTTAGCAACTTTTAAAAATTTTGCCATTGCTTGAGTTTCAGGGTCAGAAGCATCTTCAGGTTCATTAGCAAATCGGATTAAATGAACCAAATCGGGATCGAAGTTCCAACGAAAAAAGAGGGTTGCCGTTACATCTTCAGATTTACTCCCACAAGCTGCTATTTCAGCTTGTTTTACCTCAATCCCTTTTTCCAAATTTCCACTCAATAATGCACTTTGATTAGACTCGATCAAATAGCGGCTAATAACGACTTTGCCCAATTCTAATAAAAATGATGCGAGTGAGAGATGTGCTAATAATGAGCGATCTACCTTCGATACCCAACGGCTTACAAGAGCATTTTGAAGTTGTGAACGTGCCAAATAAGTCTCTTTACTCATCCCGTATGGTGAGAGATCAAGTTCCATACAAGAGTTTGCCGCTGATGCAATGGCAAAGGTTCTTACTGCTTCTCTCCCCAATAATGAAACAGCTGTGGAAATATCATTTACCGTTCGGCTCAAACCATATAAAGGAGAATTGGCCGTTTTAAGAATGTATGCCGTAATAATAGGATCATTTTTGATTGCGTTTGCCATATCGGAAACCGTCGCATTAGAATCATGAAATACCGCTTCTACTTTTTGAACCGTTTCCGGTAACATCGGAACATGCTCAATTTGTTCCATTAATTCAATTCTCATCATTACACTCCTTAAAAAAAGACAATCTATAAGGATTATAAAACAGTATTGATTAAATTTATTCTTTAATTATTGCATAGGGGGGTAATTTTAAAATATTTTGATTGAAATGTGTGAATAGCGAATAAAAAAGTCTTACGTTAGGATCCATTCCCGAATAAACGGGAATGATAGTGATAAAAATTTACGTTAGTGAGTAAGCTCAACTTCAATACGACGATTTTCAGCTCGTCCTGATTTTGTTTTATTTGATGCTACCGGCTGAGATTCACCTTTGCCTGCAGTACTTAAACGAGAACCATCCACACCACGTTCAACCAACATTGATTTTACGATTTCTGCCCGTTTTTCAGAGAGTTTTTGGTTGTATACATCTTTACCCACAGAATCGGTATGCCCAACAATAGTCGCACTGTAAGCAGGACTTGCTTTCATAAAATCAGCAAACTCGGTTACTTTTGCCGTTCCGTCTGCGTCAACAACAGTATTAGTGTTAAATTTGAAATTCAAGTGTAATGTTGCTTTTAAAGGACACCCGTCGGCATCCACTTTAAATCCTGCAGGAGTACCCGGACACTTATCTTGATCGTCCATTACGCCGTCTTTATCGCTGTCGATCGGAGCAGCAGCTTTTGCAGCTTGTACCACAGGTGCAGGGACAACTACCGGTTTTGGCTCAGGTTTCGGTTCAGGTGCAACCACTGCAGCGACAGCCGGAGCGGCAACAGCAGCAACTACCGGAGCAGCTTTTTCATCAAAACTAAATGTCAATCCTGCCAATGCCGCAACGTTATGAACTTCACCGTTACTTCCGTTGTCAGAACCGTTACGGTTCATTTTGTACATATACAGACCCTCTAATTTGAGGGCAATACGGTTTGTAATATCCGCTTTAAGACCAAGACCCGCATCTAGTAGCATTCCATCATAATCAGTCGGATGAGTATTTGTGTACCACTCATACCCCAAACCTGCTTTAGCAAACGGAGTAACCGCTGTATCCGTATCGATTTCATACACACCGTTTAGCATCGTTGTCAATACACCGGTTTTATCCGCTTCACCTGTTGCACGATCGCGCCCGTAGAGTACGGAAAGTTCAGGTTTAATGGATTCACACGCATTATTCATTTGTAATTCAACACCATAAACGGCGCGATTATCAACTCCACCCATTGCACTCGGGTTAGTTTCATCGGATGTGCTGTTCCAGAGATAGCCGACAACCGGGGTTAGTTCATAATTGTAATCACTTGCGCCAAGCAATGTTGCGGCAAGTAAACTCGAAAATACTACTTTTTTCATGGGGGTAGTCTCCTTTAAGACAGTTGGGAATAATAAATATTATAACAAAAATGTGTTCTAAATATTTCTAATTTTTTTTAATTGCTTTTTTTAATGGTTTCAAATTCAGTTTGCATCGTAGTGAGCATTGCAAAAATTTCTTGGTTAAGCTGTGTCTCTGCAGCATCTATTCGTTCAAGATGGCTCCGCTTAAGCCCTTCTAATTTTTGAAGTGTTGTCTGGAAAAGATGTTCATCATCGGTAAGCAGTACGATCTCTTCCTTAGGAGCCCATTTACGTTTAACGGTGTCATTCTGGCGAAATTCAAAAATAATATTCTGAGAATTTTCAGAACTTATGTATCGTGGTACCGTGTACGCAAGATAATGTTTTTTTGGATCGCCATGATGTTTTTGGATTACATAGTACATCAGGCAAGTATAACATAAATTGAATTTTATCGCTCTTTGTGATAAAGTATTGGCAGATAAAAAGGGAGTGTGAATGGAACATCAATATGAGTTAGCCATAATAGGAGCAGGTCCTGCAGGGATAGCGACAGCGATAGAGAGTTATGCGGTGGGGATAAGGGATATTATCTTGCTCGAAAAGGATGAAAACCATAATGCAACCATTCGAAAATTTTATAAGGATAACAAACGGGTTGATAAAGACTGGAAAGGGCAAAAAGTTGAACTCGACGGTACTATCTATTTTATGGACGGAACCAAAGAATCTACCCTCGATTTTTTCGATCAGCTCCTCGATCATGAATCCTTAGAACTTCGAACCCATACAGAAGTACAAAAAATCGTAAAACGGGATACTGATTTTGAGGTCTTTATTGCCGGAGGATCTATCCGAGCTAAATATGTCGTCGTTACGATTGGACGTATGGGAAAACCGAATAAACCCGATTACAAAATCCCCCTCTCTATCAAAAATCAAATCCATTTTACCTTGGACGGGTGTTCTCAAGGGGAAAAGGTGATGGTAGTTGGCGGCGGAGACTCGGCTATCGAGTATGCGGTAGAATTGTGCGATAAAAATGAGGTATCCATCTGCTATCGTCGAGGAACATTTCGTCGGGCCAATCCAACCAATCAGGCCGATATCGATAAAGCAGTTTCCAGTGGATGCGTCAGAGCACTGTTGAATACTGAAATTATAGAACTCGAAAGTGAATCCGGAAAAGTTAAAGTGATCTATAGTGACGGCTCATCTGAACTTTTTGACCGCCTTGTCTATGCTATCGGCGGAACAACCCCGAGCGGATTTTTATCGGGAAGCGGTATTCGTGAAGAGGATGGCAAACCGGTACATGATGAAAACTATCAAACCAATGTTGAGGGATTGTTTGTAGCAGGAGACATCACCCAAGAATCAGGCGGTTCAATTGCACTAGGGCTTAACCATGGGTATGCGATAGCCCATTACATAAAATCTTTATAAATCACTCTTTCACGATAGGTTCGCTTTGATGGCTTAATTCTCCATCAGGGCTGAAAATGGTAAGTTGTATCGTTGCATGGAGATATTCAGAAGTGACGAGAGGATCAAAATCTTCATCTTGAAAAGCGGCTGCTTTGGCATTGTAAATAATATCTTCCAAAAGAGAGCGCGTTAGTATTTGCGTTTTAGACACCCCTCTAACTTTATTCCCTAGGTAGAGGGTAATTTGTGTTGCCATCGGCTCACGAAGAATGGGGTAGTGTTCAAGAAGCTCGCTGCGATTAATCGAATTTTGCCCTTGTAAAACTTCTTCAATAGAGGCTCGCGCAATGGTTAATAATACGGATTGAGACATATTTATTAACCCCTTTTCACTAACTTGATGGTGTTATTATAACTTACTTATCCTCAGGTGTCATAGCTATTTCAAATCCAAGCTGTTGGAGCATCATCAAATCGCTGTGAGCTTCACGTCCCGCAGTCGTAAGATAATTTCCGATAACGATACTGTTTGCACCTGCTTTAAAAATCTCATGTTGACGCTCTTTAAAGGTAATCTCTCTCCCTCCGGCAATCATTATTCGATCGGCTTTATCCAAAATAGTCCGTGCAAGAGTAATCAAATCTAATGATTCTTCGACATTGAGAGGATTAGGGTTTAGCGGCAATGCCGGATTATGATGATAAAAATTAAGGGGTACAGAGATAGGGTTTAACTCTTTTAGAGAATGAAGCATACTGAGACGATCCTCGTGTGTTTCACCCATTCCGAATATCCCTCCACTGATAAGTTTGAGTCCGGATCGGTTAACATTTTCACAGGTCTCATACCGCTCATCCCACGGATGGGTAGTGCAGACTGACGGGTAAAAAGCTCGACTCGTTTCAAGATTGTGGTTGTAGGCACTTATCCCTGCGCGTTTGAGTTCATTCAGCTGTTCCAACGATGCCGTACCGTTACATGCAATGAGGCGTAAGCGCGGTACTTCGCGTTTGAGCGTAGAAGCGACATTGCAAACAAAATCGAGGGTTTTATCATCGAGCCCTTTTTGGGCGGTCACAAGACAAAATCCTAATGCCCCCAATGCTTCAAGCCGGTGTGCCTCTTCTAAAATATCCGCAAGCGGTTTTTGTTTATAGCGTTCAATATCTGCTTTATACTTGACACTTTGGGAACAAAATTTACAATCTTCATTACACGTACCGCTGTTAATATTGCATATAGAACAGAGAAAAATCTTTTGAGCCATATTATGCCCTTTCAAATGAATAATGACGCTCTTCGAAATGTTCGCTTCCAACTTCACGGAAATAGTGGGTGACATTCAAGGTATTATCGGTAATCTCTAACATAACGCAACTCGAAAACGGTTCATCACGCGCACACGTCTCTCCCGGATTCAAAAAGAGGGTTCTATTTTTAAAATCGCATTCAAACACATGCGTATGTCCGAATATAATTACTTCGGCATCACCGTTCATATAAAACGGCAAATGCATCAGTTTGAAACTCACGCCGCCGAGTTTAAAATAATGGGGTTCTTGGACGAGATTGTATTTGGTGTGATACTCGATCAAACCTGCATCATTGTTGCCATAGACTGCTACATAACGAAGGCCGCTATTTTTGAGCTGTTCAAGAATTTCAGGTTTGACAATATCTCCTGCATGAATTAAAAACTCAGCCCCTTCTCGAACTAAATGATCAATTACTTTTTTCGAACGCCCTTTTTTTGAGTGCGTATCAGACAAAAGTCCGATTTTCATTCACTACTTTCCTCTCGCGGTGTACGATCTTTACATTTGACACACTCATATACTTCTTTATTGCGATAGGTTCGCGGAGCCAATGCCCCGCCGCACCCTTCGACTTCACATTTTTTATCGGATGGCTCAAATTTAGAGATAAATTTACATTTCGGGTAGTGTTCACATCCCCAAAACGCTCCACGGCGTGATTGACGCCATAACAGTTTTCCACCGCATTCAGGACACGGTACTTCAGAAAATTTAATCTCTTGATTAAGCGTTTTGGTGTTTTTACATTTCGGATAGCCGCTGCATGCCAAAAATTTCCCGTTCCGACCGTTTTTAACGACCATGGCACTGCCGCATTTGTCACATACTTCTTCACTCACTTCATCAGCAGTTGCAGGATTCTCTTTTTGATTCTCTTCGGTCTGCTCGGTATATTTACACTTCGGAAAGCCGCTGCATGCAATAAACTCGCCGAAACGCCCTGAACGAAGCAGCAATTCGCTTCCGCACTGAGGGCAGTTTCGACCAAGCGGTTTTGCCATTTTGAGACTAACGATATTGGTTTTCCCTGCTTCGATTTGCTCCAGAAACGGATAATAAAAATCGAGCAAAATTTTGTGCCACGATTTGCCGCTCTCACTGATCTCATCGAGGGTCTCTTCCATCGTTGCGGTAAAGCTGGCATCAACAATTTCGTTAAAATGGGTCTCTAGCATCTCCGTAACTGTGAACGCTATCTCGGTCGGCTGAATTGCACGTTTCTCGATTTCGATGTAGTTACGTGCTTGGAGGGTACTGATGGTCGGTGCATAAGTTGATGGACGACCGATCCCCTCAGCTTCGAGCTTTTTAATCAAACTCGCTTCGGAGTAACGAGACGGAGGCTCGGTAAAATGTTGCTCAGGGGTAATATTCTGAATTTCAATTGCATCTCCCGTTGTCAGAGAAGGGAGAAGTTTATCTTTGTCATCGCTTCCGACAACACGGTAAAATCCGTCAAACAAGAGTTTGCGCCCCGTTGCTCTGAACTCTGCTTTGGCCGATGAGAAGATGATACTTTGTTGCTCAAAACGCGCATCGTTCATTTGACACGCGATAAAGCGGTTGTAGATAAGACGATAGAGCTTGATTTCATCGGGTTTGAGATAGGTCGCTGCTATCTCAGGGGTAAAGGCGAGCATTGTCGGGCGGATCGCTTCATGCGCCTCTTGTGCCCCTTTCGATTTTTTTGTATAGACTTTTATCTCTTTTGGTAAATACTCTTTACCATAACGGTTCAAAATCAGCTCACGAGCCGCTTCAACCGCTTCGGTCGCGAGGTTGAGTGAGTCGGTACGCATATAGGTGATAACCCCGCTGGTACCATCAGGTGTTTTAACCCCCTCATACAATGCTTGGGCGACCATCATCGTTTTCTTCGGAGAGAATCCAAGCGAAGAGGAGGCAGTTTGTTGGAGTGTTGAGGTCATAAACGGCGGAGGGGTAGAGCTTTTGCGCTCTTTCGTCTCAATCTCACCGACTTTGAAATTCTCACCTTTGAGTGTCGCTACAATCCGAGCCGCTGCATCACCCGTTTTGATAGTGAGTTTTTCAATTTTTTCGTTTTCAAAACTGACCAACGTCGCTTCAATATCTTTTTTGAAAAGGGTATCGATACTCCAATATTCTTCAGGAATAAATGCACGGATTTCACGTTCGCGATCAACGACAATTTTGAGGGCTGAGGATTGAACACGTCCTGCTGAGAGCCCTTTTTGGATTTTACTAGCGAGAAGAGGAGAGAGCTTATACCCCACCATACGATCGAGTAAACGGCGTGCTTGCTGCGCATTGACACGGTCCATATCGATGGTGCGTGGAGTCTCTAACGCGTGAATAATCGCCGTTTTTGTAATTTCATGAAATACGATACGCGGGAGTGACTCGGGGTCTTTGTCAATCGCGTGGGCAATATGCCATCCAATCGCTTCTCCCTCACGGTCTTCATCGGTCGCGATAAAGATTTCATCACTTTTTTTCGCAAGTTCTTGAATCTGTTTGACGGTAGCAGTACTGTCTTCACTAATACGATATTCAGCAATAATCTTCTCATCATCTATTTTGATACCGAAGCGATTTTTGGGAAGATCTCGGATATGCCCTTTGGATGCGATTACTTCGTAATCTTTGGAGAGGAAGTTTTTAATGGTCTTGGCTTTTGCCGGAGACTCTACGATGATGAGTTTCAAAAAGTGAATCCTATATATATGGATGAATTTCGAAAGTGTAACAAAAAAATGTCAAAATAAAGCCATATGAAGAAACTAACCTCTCCACGCTCTCTCTCGCCATGTATCTACATGAACAAAGCTAGAATAGATTCCGATTCCTGCTCCACCGCACATTCTAAGGAGTCGAGCCAAATAATCACTGGGGATACCATCGATTTTAATATCGGCCGCTTTACCGTACAAATGCATCGAGTTAAAGGCTGCCCCTTCGATTGAATTATTGGTATGTTCAGTTCGATAGCCTGAGGTTAGTATGATGGGACGGTTAATATGGTTGCTCGATAACCACTGCTGTGCTTTTGCTAATACTATAAATAAATTAGGATCCATTTGTACCGCTACACCAGCACGTATATCGGCAAAAATACGGCATAAATCGCTATACCCCTCTTCTTCTATCTTCCCATTTCGCACAAAAGGGATTTTATAGGCAGTACCGTTTCGAATCACATTTAAAACTTCATCCTTCTCTTTCACGTTTGCATAAAGCGGTGCAGCAACACTTAGCGTAAACGCACTTTGCATAAACGCTCTTCGCGTGGGATCAAAAAGGGAAGACTCACTCGTTTTACTATCCATGGTATGCACTATTCTTCTTCTATTATTTATCTAATAGTCAAGAATAAGCAATTAATAGTCCATCTTATTCCAATAGCATCAAGGAGTTATTAAAAAAACGAAATTTAAAATTGGCACACTTCTTGCTTTTTATCCTCAAATAATCTCAAAGAAAGTGGCGGCATGAACTATTTTTGGTCATTTCTTTTCCTTACACTCTCGCTGAATGCGGCTTATAACCCGTTTTTTCGTGAACCTGTAAAACCGAAGAAAGCTCCGGTAGCAACGTCAGAAGTACGTCCCATGCCTCTGCCGCCACTACTGGCACCTCCCTCATTACCGGCTACGAAACCGGTTTTTGACCTTTCCCAACTCGTCTATAACTGTTTTTTAGAGACCGAAAAAGGGAAATTTATTCTTCTTAAAATAGGGGAAAACACTGTTGTACTCAAAGAAGGTGACCCTTTTTATACCAACAACACAAAATATTTTGTACGGAATATCACCAGTAACTATATTACGATTGATGATGCCGGCCGGACCCAAACTATCTACTTTACGACAGGAGGTCAATAATGCGTTCCCTTATTCTTGCTGTCATCCTTTTAGGATTGAGTGGATGCAGTGTAGCGAGCAAAAAAGAGACGCTTACTCCGGAAATGCAACTCAAAGAGCTTGATAACAATATTACGCAAATTCAACGCTCTGAGCCAGCGATGCAAATCGTTGAAGTCAATGCCGATAATTTTAATATTGAGCCGCAAACCATTCCCGATAAAGAGATCATCAAACGGGCCAAAATTATGGGTGCGGAACTCAGCGATGTCATCGCCCTGCTGACTGAAGCGACGAATGAAAATATTGTCTTCCAACTTCAAGCCGAGTCCGTAAATTCAAATAGATATAACAACACTTCAGTAGGGAGCACAAATACATATAATGCATACGCAGGCAAGAATGATTATTTGCTTTCTGAAACCAACATCAACCTTTCAGCCTCCAATATCTCCTTTGGTAAAGTACTCCAAAAAACGGTCGGGGATAAACTCAGTATTCTCTACGATGACGATACCTTTTATCTGGGAAATATGCGAACCGTAACGCTTAAAATTCCTTCAGTCAACGGGCTTCCGGAAATCCTAAAATCAAGTATTTCATCTATGGGTGCGAGCAATGTCACAACCGATGCTATCACCTCTTCGGTCAGTTTTTCGGCACGCGAAAAAGAGTACGGAGATATTATGAAATATCTCGAAATACTTCGTAACAATCTCTATGTTATCGAGTATGAAATTTCAATCTACGATGTCGAGCTAAAAGACAATTATGCCCTTGGAATCGACTGGAGTCTTGTCCCTACGCTCGCTCAAAACGGTATCGGTTTTGTCGCTTCTGCCGCAGCAGGACTAGGCTCAGCCGGCACATCTGCCGCTCCGCTTACTTTTGGGATGATCTTGAAAAATGATAATTACAACGGAAAAGCTCTCGTCAATGCGCTGGAGAATTTCGGAAAAGTTGAGAGTGTCCAACGACCGAAACTTTTAGGACTCGCAGGAACCAATGTCAAACTGACCGACGGAATCGAAGCCCCTTACATCAGTGGTATCCAAAACACCTCTGTCGGCAATGGAACCTCGCAGGTTTCTACCACCAGTGCAACAGCACTCAGCGGGTTAGAGATCAACCTTAAATCTAATATGCTTGATGGAACCGTTATTACTGATATCGGTCTCAAAATCAACGATATCGTCGGCTATACTTCATTTGAAGTCAATGGAAATAAATTTTCTCAACCTCAAACAGTCACAAAAGCTATCAATAACACTATGCGCGTTCAGCCGGGTGTTCCGATCGTCATCTCCGGCCTTTTTCGCAATAAAACCGACAAAGGGTGGAGCGGACTCCCAGGTCTGGGTGATAGCGCAGCAGGTGTAGTGGGCGGAGCTCGTCACACTTCCAGTACTAAAAGCGAGATGGTTATCGTTGTTACCCCTCGTGTAATCAAGTATGTGATGAGATAATTATGGCTATTTTCACCGCTGGATCTCTTAATTTTAGTAGCGATATCAACAATATCCGCATGCAGGTATACCGCCTTGCGCGCAGTGATCTTGACTCAGCCGCTGTTAAAGTCTCACTACGTAAACATGAAAAGGGAATCAACTATGTCGCATTTCTCCCAAAAGAGAAACTTGAATATGAAAATATTCTCGCAGCTGCTTCTAAAAATAAAGGCAAGAGCGTCATTATTTTCGAGCTTGATTATAAAAACGTTGGAGTGGTACTCGAAGATGACCAAATCATCGACTATATTCTTGACAAGCCCGAAGAATTTGCCACGGAACGAGGTTATGGAACTCTTTATGCTGACAATATTAAAGGAGATAAACTCGTCTCACTCAATCTTGATAAGGAGCGCAGAGAAACGCAAATCGGCAGCTTTTTAATCGCTTGTACCGTCGTTATCACCTCTGGAATTTTGTATGCGGGATATGGCTATTTAAATGCGACCGAGATCAATCTTACTAATAGGGATGCACTCGTTAAAGAGTACAAACAGTTGGTAAGTGAAAATTGTCAAACCTCGTTTGCTATGACTAAAAAAGTGGACATTGTCCGCGAACTGGAGAAAATTGAGGAAATGACAAAATCTACGGAGTCCACCCTTCAGCAGATAAGCTATCGTGATGATAGCTTATGTGCTGAGGTGGTGACACCAAACCTCAACGCTTTTGTCAGGTTGTTACCACCAGAAGCAGAAATTATAAAGGAAGACGTTGCTCAGGGCATCGTGCAGTATTGTAATGAAAAAATATAGTCTTGTTGGTCTCTTTGTTGTTATTTTAATAACAATCTTAGTCGCAACATACTTCTATTTTCTCGATATTGTCTACGAGAACAAAACGGTAGCCGAAGAGGTTAAAACCTTTAGTGCTTTAAAAACTGCCGTTGAGCAGCCAGTTGCTGTGTACGCAGAAGGTGATGTTCTGCGTACTAAAAATGATCAATACGAAGCGATGATCCAAGAATTGGATATGAATGCTGAAGTAAAGATCGACAAACGAAAATTAATTATCCAAGGAGGCATTCATGACACCTATTCATACTTACTATTGAAACGGCTCCTGGATGTTGTCAAAAACGATGACGTTGAATTAGTCAGCAGCTGTATAGGACAAGGGTGCACAGGGGATGAATTTGGATTTTCTATCGTCATCCATCCTTATGTGTTAAAGCTTCCAAATTAAAAAAAACCGATCGAGCGGGCAAAGAACTGCAGATCAAAAAAAAGGATACACAATGAAACAGTACACAGGAATGAGAAAAGGTATCTCTCTCGTAGAGATGATTATTGCGATTATTTTGTTCGCAGCGTTGGCGACTATCGGTCTTAAATATAGCAAAAACTATATCAATACAGATTTACAAGCGATGAAAGCACGTGTTGCAGCGGCAATGGAACAGGGAAGACAACTCTCAGATGCGTATAAAATCTATACTGTCGAATACGGTGATTTAAATCAAACATCAGACTTGAACTCTACTGCATCTATGGTTATGACAAACCTTCCAGTTCCGGTTAGTGAAATTACCACAAATACAACTTGGGATTATAATTCTTCAATCTCAACTACGTATACTAAAAAAGCGTTCACAATTCCTGTTGATAGAAATGATTCATTAACATCAGATGAGCAGTATTGTAAACTATGGAACCGTGACTTTAATACCTCTATCACAGAGCTTAATGTCAGTGCCGGCGAAAATATGGGAACAGTCGATGGCTATCTTGCAGCTGGAATTATGAATTTCTGCTTTGGGACAACTGGTACATACAAAATTGTTGTAGTTCTCCCATAACTATAGTTTCTCCTCGTCATGAATCTCTTCTCCCACCTTCAGCGTGGGAGAGATTCAAATTGCTTCTCTTCTTCATTTTAAAATCCCTTACTCTTATATTGCAAAGTTGGACTGCTTTTTGCTACTAAATTAAAGATTCCCATCATAAAACCGATTTTGCAGTTTGAAACTCAAAGTCACGCAATAAGGATATACAATGGCACACACCACAAGAATGAGAAAAGGTATCTCTCTCGTAGAGATGATTATTGCGATTATTTTATTCGCAGCGTTGGCAACTATCGGTCTTAAATATAGCAAAAACTATATTAGTACTGAACTTCAGGCGATGAAAGCACGTGTTGCAGCGGCAATGGAGCAGGGAAAACAACTCTCAGATGCGTATAAAATCTATACTGTCGAATACGGTGATTTAAATCAAACATCAGATTTAAATGCTACTGCTACACGCGTTATGACAAGTCTTCCGATTCCAATCACTGAAATTACCAATGATGCCGGATGGGAATATAATTCCTCTATCTCAACGACATATACCAAAAAAGCGTTCACAATTGCTGTTGATGCAAACCAATCAGCAACTTCGGATGAGCAGTATTGTAAATTGTGGAACCGTGACTTTAACACCTCTATCACAGAACTCAACGTCAGTGCCGGTGAAAATATGGGAACAGTCGATGGCTATCTTGCTGCAGGTATTTTAAACTTCTGCGCCGGAACTGCTGGAACTTACACTATTTTTGTTACCTTACCGTAACTATTTTCACTATCCCCACTCTCTGTCATGAATCCTTTCTTGCCCATTGCGGCAAGAGGTTCCATTCACCTTTATTTCAAAACATTAAACTTTTTTTATTTATAGCCGATATCGTCCAATACCGTGTTATAAAAGGAGTTTGACATGAAAAAGCCCTACAAAGGAATGAGAAAGGGTATCTCTTTAGTTGAGATGACGATTGCTGTCATTTTATTCGGCGTATTGGCGACGATCGCCATGCTCTATTACAAAAGTCTGTTTAACATCGATTTGACTGCCAAAAAAGCGCGCGTCGCGGCATTAATGGATCAAGCATATCAGCTCTCTGGTGCTTACGATGTTTATTTAGCGCAAATGGGAGTTTCCCCGACTGATGCCAATTTGAGTGATTTCAATGCCTCTAACGTAATGATTCTTAGAAGTCTTCCACGTGATATTCGTGAAATGACATCTATTGGATGGGAATTAAACACTTCAATTGTAAATGGTCGACCAGGATTTACATTCCCAATTGATCTCAATGGAACTAGCTATATAACTTTAAAAGATGATGATGTTTATTGTGCTATTTTCAATCATGAACTTAATAATAGTATAGAGTATAATGCGACGAACAATAGTGATTTTGGAACTCTTGCAACCAATGCCGCTTTATATGATGAATTCTGTTATACAGATGCAACAAATAAACATTGGGTCGTCATTCTTAAATAAGGTATCACTTGCATTCAAAAGCTTTTACACTAATTGAACTGGCTATTACCATCTTCCTAGCAGGTTTGCTGGGGGGTCTTGGATATTTTTATTTCAATACTTTTACCGTAAAAAAGTTGCAATATAAAACGACGATTCAATCGCATATCAATCTGATTGAATCGATGGTTTTTCAGTGTAAAAGCCTCTCAGAACAGTTTCCAAAAGAGCTTAATACCTCCACGGATGCATCCAATTCGCTTTTAACTGAACTCGAATGCAATACAACAATACCTTATTCCTTAAATGGGGGGAGAAATGGTTTTGTCCCCGTTCCACCAAGCGGTTTTGCCCCCTACAGGGCAACAAAATCCGGTAGTCAATTTTATATTACAACAAGTGCCGAAAACAATTCTACTCAACACGAAGCTCTACAAAAACTTATCGTTAATTACACTTCCCAACAAGCAACATTGGAATCAAACACCACATCGGCAACCTTCAAATTTTACCTATCACGCTGATTATTGACTTTTTGTGTTATAATTAAACCAAAAAGTACCTAATGAACATCAAGAAGATACTAACGCCAAAGCAGCTTGAAGTATGCCAAAAAGAGCAATACTATTATCAGCAAATCGGCATTAAAAAGCATCTTCTCGATATTGCACTCTCTCATCACTTCATCCAAAAAAAAGAGTCTTCTAAAACCTATAATCTCGAGCTTATGAAAGAGTATGAGATGGTCATTGCCGAAGAGCGCGATGACCTCCTTAAAATTTTACGTAAAGAACTTTTGGGCGAAAAACGGCTTGCCGAACTCAGCCAAAAAGTACATAAAAAAGTTGAACAAAAAAACATCCCCGTCCGTGAGTTTCAGCAAAAATATACGGCACTTTTACGTGTTGACCCCGAGAGCATTGAACGTAAAATCAAGCAATTCAATGCCATGGATGACAGTGAAGATGAAGTTATCGATATTTTTGAAATGTTACTTGAATATGGAATTCAACGCGGAGCCAGTGATATCCATATCAATGCCTACGAATCGTTTTACTGGCTTCGGTATCGGATTGACGGAAAGATCGTAGCCCGCTACCTTCTCAACCATGAACTCGCAGGACGTTTTGCTTTGATTATCAAAGAGCGGTGTAATATCGATATGATCAACGTGTATGCACCGCAAGGGGGAAGTTTTTCACGTGAGTATGAAAATCGTACCATCGATTTTCGTATCGAAATTGCTCCGTCTCAATATGGAGAGAATATCGTTTTGCGTATTTTGGATAAATCCAGTAATATCAAATCACTTAATTCCCTCTTTCCCAAAAGCCATCCGATGTCAGAGCATGTGCACCATTTCGTCAACCAATCGAGCGGATTCTTTCTCGTCGTAGGACCTACCGGAAGCGGAAAAACGACAACCCTCAATGCGATTTTGAATCAGCGCGACAGATTGCATGAGATTATCTATACCATTGAGGATCCAATCGAGTATAAAATCGATTTTGTTACCCAATATCAGATTAATGATGCTAGCGGTTTTTCATTCGCCGAAGGGATGAAATCGATTATGCGTCAAGACCCGGACGTCATCGTTATCGGGGAGATGCGTGATCGTGAATCAATTCTCACCGGACTCAAAGCAGCACACAGTGGACATATGGTTTTTTCAACACTGCATACCCCAAACAGTTTTATGGCAATGGAGCGTATCCGTGATGAGGGAGGAGATCTTTTTATCCTTGCCTATTCACTCAGCGGTGTCGTCGCACAGAGACTGGTTCCTAAACTCTGTACGTGTAAGCAACCTTGCAGCGTGGAAGATGGAAAAACGTTTTTCGCAACAGAAAGTCATGGATTTGAGAAAGGGGGATGTATCCGGTGTAACTTTACAGGCTATAGCGGTCGAGCATTACTTATGGATATGGTTTTCATCCCCGGAGATATGAAAGTGCGTTATCAATTTTACCTTGCCCTTAAAAACAGTACAGTTTTCAAAGCATGGGAACATTTCATCACCTTTAGCTACTTCCAATCTGCTGCCTATTTATTCGAAATGGGACTATGTGATTACGAAACGCTTTCGAGTGAATTGTTGTCATTAGGATACGTCCATGAAACCTGATATCCTCACCCTCTTAAAAACCCTTCAGCTATCATTGGAGAACGGTAAAAGTCTCACCAACGCATTAACCCTACTACAAAATACAACGGAAAATAAAGATGAGCGTACCGCCTATGCGAATATTACCCGCTCCATACAAGAGGGTGCCTCTTTTTCGAGAGCAGTAGAACGATATGTCTCTCCTTCGCCCGATATTATCCAGTTTGTTGCTATGGCTGAAAAAGGGGGATCGTTTGTTAAAACTCTAAAATCGGTCGTAAATTATCTAGAGATCAAAAATAAATTTCACCAAGAGTCAAATGACAAAATAGCCCTCCCTTTAATCTATTTCGCATTGACCGCTATTATTATCATTTTTGTCCGTTTTTTTGCTGTCCCTTTTCATTTATCCGAAGCCAAAACGTATGATCCTAAGATTTATGAAGTTATTGTGGACCATTTAAATATGGCTGAAGTTTTAAGCAATGTTCTTTTTGGCGGACTTCTCCTCTTTTCGTTCTATTTTTTTGTTGTGATGATAGCCCTCTTTAGCTATACAGGAGTAATACAAGGATTAGCTAAACGAGCCGCTTCTCATCTTCCTATGGCTTCAAAAATTATTGAGTATTTTGAAAAATTCATATTGCTCAGTTTGCTCAGTGAAATGTTAAAAAATGGGGTTTCCTTAAAAATTGCCTTTCAAACTGCTGCAAACAGCACCCTCGTGCCTCATATAGCAAGACAGTTTGAAGGTATTTTAGCTCAAGTTAGCCGAGGTGAAAAGAACTTCTGGATTATCCCGTTTTTCGAAAACATTGAACAGCAATTGCTCGCCGGAGCAGGCAACGTCGCGCAATTGAGTGATATGTTAGGACAATTTGCAGACCGTGCAAGATTGAATGCCCTTACAATGGCAACCAAGTTTTTTCGTATTATCACAATAATGGCTATCTTATTGTTAGCCTTTGCTGTATTCGTAGAGTTTTTTACCATTGTCTTGACTCAAGTTTTAATTCAACAAGAGGTTATCAACCAAGCAGGACGAGCGTAATGAGAAAAGGATTTATGCTCGTTGAAGTCATGATCGCTATCATAATGGCAGGAATTCTTGCCGCTGTTCTTGCGACAATGGGCTATTATACCCTTATACAAGGCAACACCCTCAAACAACAAAACAGTAAAACAATGATTGAAGTCATCCGAAGCCGTTTGCTCAACACCGCAGCAAATCCGGATAATGACTCTTATTTTGAACTGCTTAAAGAGGTCAATTCTACGGTTCCGGTAGTCATAGGTTTAGGAAAAGATGCATGGGGACGAAATATTTATTACGCCACGTATGATTACGGTACCGATAATAATAACTCAACCTATGCCAATACAAAGATCCAAATATCTCCCAATCTCAATGTACTGGGTCGTCTTGTCAGCCGAGGAGAAGACGGAATTTTAGATACTAATGCATCTCATTCGGTAGCTCAGAACGATGATATTATGCTTGAAATCGGGATTGGTGAAACCAACCACTTAAAACTCTATAACGGCTCGGAAGTTACCACCCAAACCCGCGGTTACAATAGTGCAATTGTCTCTTCCACCGCTCCTCTTTCTCCATTATTTGGAACACTTTGGTACTGCGATACTAATTCAACTCTTTATATGTATAAGTCTGATGGAAATTGGACTAAAGTTTCTCCTTAATGATTAAACCTTTTAGCATATTTTCCGATATTGTAAGTAACAGCAAGGACGCTGAACTAACTTAAGAGCCAAACGCTCTTGCGATAAAAGGATTTATCATGGGTTTCAGAATTAACACCAATATCAGTGCGATGAACGCACATACAAACGCAACTATGAATAACCGTAGTTTGGACGATTCACTCTCTAAACTCAGTTCAGGTCTTCGTATTAACAAAGCGGCAGATGATGCTTCTGGGATGGCTATCGCCGATTCACTCCGTTCTCAAGCGAACTCATTGGGTCAAGCAATTGCCAATGCCAATGATGCGGTAGGGATTGTTCAAACAGCTGATAAAGCGATGGATGAGCAGGTAAAAATCCTTGATACCATCAAAACCAAAGCAATTCAATCAGCGTCTGATTCTCAAACGGCATCATCTCGCGAAGCGATTCAAAAAGATATTAACCGTCTTATCGAGCAATTGGACAATATTGCTAAAACGACAACCTTTAATGGTCAAACACTCTTGTCAGGTACTTTCTCTAACAAAGAGTTCCAAGTTGGAGCGTACAGCAATCAGTCAATCAAAACTTCTATTGCCAATACCCAAAGTCTTGCGGTCGGTGCAATCTCTCAACGTCAGGATATTTCACAACTTGGAAATACTTTTGCAGTAGCAGCGGGTGCAACCAATGTCCTTGGAGCAACTACTCTTTCAATGGCCACAATGTCACTTGCAACCGGATTGGCAGTAGGCGATACAATCCGTATTGATGGAGTAGGCAATGTTAAAGTAACGGCACTGGCTACATCAACAGGTTCTTTAACAATTGATACTCCGTTGGCTAAATCAATTACTGCAGGTGCAAATATTTCAATTGTTGCTAACGCAGCGGAAGATTTGAGTAAAATTTTAAGTCTTTCTTTAGCTGTAACTACAATCTCTGTATCAGATGTTACAGGGTTTGCGATCGGTGACAAACTTAATATGACTAGTTCGCTTGGGACAGTTGTTGCTACGATTACCGGAGTTAGTGCTGGTATTCTTACGATTAGTGGGACACCAAATGTTGGTATAAATACGATTTCTCTAAACAGCCGTGCGACTCTCGGTACTGCATATGCTGCAGCCGATTATCAACAATACACGGTTGAGGGTGTTAAACTCGAAGGTGTTCAGATGACCGATAGCAGCGGTAACGGTGTTGCTCAGAGCGGTCTTGGCCGTGTTGCCGATTTGATCAACTCCACTTCATCTGAAACAGGGATCAAAGCAGTTGCAGATACTGAGTACAATGGTACAATCCGTATCGGATCAGGAACATTGGCTGCTGATATGAAAATCAACGGTGTTACTATTCTAGCATCAGGTGATACATTACTAACAGCTGATAGTGATAACAAACTGGTCAATGCGATCAATGCCAATACAGCGGATACCGGTGTAACGGCGAGTCTTGAATCCGATGGTACGTTAACCCTTAAATCAGACGGTCGTGCAATGAACCTTAGCGGCTTTACTACATTGACAGGCTTGAATGACGGTATTCACGCTGGTACTCTACAGCTTACGAAGCAAGGATCAGGGGTAATCGATGTCACATCGGCACATTACTCGAATGCTGGGCTTACAACAGCGAATGGATCAGCGACAACGCTCACCGATATCCCGGCTACTGCTAAACTCAGTGACCTTATTTTCGGTCGCATCGATGATAATAACGATGGTGTTGTCAATACGAGTGATACTGTCGGTCTTTTACGAACACGTGATGGTGCAAGCAAAGCGATGGATATCGTTGAATCAGCGATTACTCAGCTTGACAGTATCCGTGCTGACCTCGGTTCGGTTCAAAACCAATTGGTTGTTACCGTGAATAATATCTCTGTAACACAGGTAAATGTTAGAGCAGCAGAATCTCAAATCCGTGATGTTGACTTCGCGGCTGAATCAGCTAACTTCTCTAAATACAATATTCTCGCTCAATCTGGCTCATACGCTATGAGTCAGGCAAATGCGGTTCAACAAAATGTCTTGAGATTGCTACAATAGTCTCTCCTTTTTGATCGAGCTCACGCTCGATCACTCCTCTACTCTTCTTTTTATCTGTTTTCTTAATTTATTGTCTTCGCCCACTAAACCTTTTAGCATATTTTCCGATATTGTAAGTAACAGCAAGGACGCTGAACTAACTTAAGAGCCAAACGCTCTTGCGATAAAAGGATTTATCATGGGTTTCAGAATTAACACCAATATCAGTGCG
>Ga0209262_10000167_pt1 | contig 39057 bp, 34 predicted proteins | sample Lowcelwee11metaG_FD_187171 | JGI IMG/M metagenome (GOLD analysis project Ga0209262, IMG submission 187171) | Freshwater pond sediment microbial communities from the University of Edinburgh, under environmental carbon perturbations - Low... | ecosystem: Environmental > Aquatic > Freshwater >... | reverse complement strand
TACGCGTTTTCCATTGATTTCAACCATAGCCCCGTGTACTTCAGGCATTGAAAACGGTTTTCCCAAACGATATTTTTGGGTGTATACCATAATGATAGGATCACCTTTTTTTAGCCCTTTGCGAAAGTCAACTTTTCCTTTAAACATTTTGACAAAAATAGAGGCTAAGTTTTTGGATCCGGTTGTTTTCAAAATGTCATCATAAGGGATTGTTTGAATCGGTACATAAAGGGTTTCGGTGTACTCCTCACTCACGATCGGAATGACTTTGGTTTCATACCGTCTTTTCGGGGTGAGATAGATCTGAAGCTGCAGTTCATCATTCACAGGTATCAATACTTGATGGATAAAATTTTTATTATCAACTACCATTTGGCAATTTGCACTGTAGGGGATATCTTCGGTTAGTTTTTGATCCTCTTTATCGAGGTTGTAATAGACTCTTAAGGGAAGTTTTTTTCGCTCTAAAAAGGTAAGAAAGCTTTCTCCGTCTTTCCATTTAAAATGTTTAACAGTGCCGCCAAAAAGGAGAAGGGGCAATAACAGCAATGCAAAAAAACGACCCATCCCTATCCTTGACCAAAATACACATTACGAAAATGAAAAAGAATTAAATGATAGCAAAAATTCCATTTACAAAGAGGTGTTTGGCTATAATCACCCTTACTTACTCTACCAAAAGGTTACCATGATGCGCATCTGGCTTATTACTCTTATCGCTTGTAGCGTCTTGAACGCTTCATCCATCACTACCCCATTACTCGATGTAGAAGAGTCTCGAGCAACGATTGTCGCCGAGAATTTACGTGAAGGGATGAGCGGCTTCATCGTTCGAAAATTCGATGCTACGCACAGTACCATTATCGCCAATGCACGGGTTGAAAAAACGAACCCTGCCAATAACCGTGCAATACTTGAACTTAGTGACTACAGCGGTCTACGCCAAAATGCCCTTCCTAATGGTAACTGGAAACCAAAACCATCCGATATCGCTATCTTGGCCTATGATTATGAGCGTGCCCTTTTAATCGCTCCCAATGATGATACTTATGATGCAATTGCCAAAAGTATCTCGGGTGTTGAATGGATTCACCCCGACAACTATGCAACGTTTCTCTCCTATGAAGGGCATCAAACTCCTCTCGTAGATGATTTCAAACGCTACTGTACGGCCAATTCGGTCGGCTTGCTCTATATCCAAAGTGCAAACCATCTTTTTACCCTCGATTGTAAAAGCTTTACAGTGCTCCAAACTGCTAATTTTGCAAAGGTATCAGAGAAAGAGCAAACTCCTTTTTACACCCGTATTCCGACGATCCGAGGAGCTTGGTGGGGTGAGGGGAGCTCTAGTCTAGACAGCTATGAGCCCTACTATCTGGAAGAGATCGCTTTAAACAATTCAAAGAACAAAGAACTATATGAGCTCTACAAAGCAAAATTTAGCGATAAAAGTGCACTATTGCGTCATTTCGAGATTAAGGAATAAGCAATGCTAGATGCTTCTGCATTAGAATTTTTTACTACCCTGTTAGGTAAAGAGAACGTTTACAGCGATAAAGCCCACCTTATCGCCTATAGCTACGATGCAACACGCGAACGATTCGAGCCTGATGCAGTACTTTTTCCACGTCATGAGAGCGATGTCAGCGATATCCTTAAATACTGCAATGAACACCGAATCATTATTGTCCCTCGCGGTGCGGGAAGCGGATTTACTGGCGGAGCACTTCCAGCAAACGGCGGTATTGTTTTGGCTTTTGAAAAGCATATGAACAAAATCCTCGAAATCGATATGCAAAACATGGTGGCTATCGTTCAACCGGGTGTCGTCAATATGGAACTCCAACGTGCAGTTGAAGAGGTCGGCCTTTTTTATCCCCCTGATCCGGCGAGTCAAGAGTACTCTACCATCGGTGGAAATGTTAATGAAAATGCCGGCGGTATGCGCGCGGCAAAGTACGGTATTACCAAAGACTATGTTATGGCAATGCGGGCAGTTCTCCCTAACGGTGATATTATCAAAGCGGGCAAACGGACGATTAAAGACGTTGCCGGATACAATATTACGGGAATTTTGATCGCAAGCGAGGGAACATTGGCCGTCACCACCGAAGTGACCCTCAAACTCCTCTCCAAACCGAAAATGACCAAAACAGCAATGGGTATTTTTCCAACCGTCAATGCAGCTATGGAAGCGGTGTATAAAACTATGGCCAGCGGCGTCACCCCCGTTGCAATGGAATTTTTGGATAACCTCACAATCCGCGCGGTTGAGCAGGTATATCACAAAGGCCTTCCGATCGAAGCAGGAGCTATTTTGGTTACCGATGTGGACGGGAATCTCGAAGAAGATCTCGATTTTCAACTCTCATTAATCCAAAAAGTCTTTCAAGAAAACGGCTGTAGTGAATTTAAAATCGCTCAAAATAAACAAGAAGCAAGCGATCTTTGGTTTGCCCGCCGTAATGCAAGCCAATCACTCTCAGTGTATGGAAGCAAAAAAATCAATGAAGACGTTACCGTCCCCCGCTCCGCTCTCCCTGAACTGCTCGAAAAATTTTATGCTATTGCCAAAAAATACAACATCAATATCCCATGTTTCGGTCATACCGGCGATGGTAACGTCCATACCAATGTCATGATTGACGGAAAAGATCCGGAACAGGTCAAAATCGGCTACGAAGCGATTCGAGAAGTATTTCAAGCCACTATCGATCTCGGCGGGACCCTCAGCGGTGAACACGGTATTGGATTAGCGAAAGCTCCATATATGTCGATGGCATTCACCCCTGAAGAGATGGCACTGTTCCAATCAATCAAACGGGCATTTGATCCCAATAACATCCTCAATCCGTCCAAAATGGGGCTTGAATAAGTGCTAAATCTTAAAGCAACGCTTCGGCATATCCGCCTTTTTTTCCTGATGCTTTTCGATCGCGAAATTACGGTGTATGCTTCGAGCCTAAGCTTTTACACGATTTTTACCGTTGTCCCTCTTTTGATTATCTCCCTTAGCCTCATCGCAAATGTTCCGGTGTTTGAAGAACAATACGCCAAAATTCAAATCTTTATTTTTGACAATATTATGCCGGTACAAACGGGGGCTATAGCTGGATATTTGGAATCTTTTTTTCAAAATTCGGTCCAATTAGGAGTGATCGGATTTATCACGATGATTATCTCTTCCCTCTTATTCTTTCAAAACTTTGAGCATATCGTCGGTAAAATTTTTAAAACTTCCAAGCGTGGAATTTGGGATGCTATTACCACCTATTGGACACTTATCAGTCTTACCCCTATTGTCCTTATCCTCTCCATGAGTTTAAAAGCCTATTTAGAAACCCATGTCAAAGGATTAGCCCTTGGAACCCTTTCGATCTTCCCATTTTTACTCCTTTGGGGAATTTTTTTCCTGATTTACAAAATTGCCGTAAACGCAGAAGTTTCCACCAAAGCAGCAGCCATCAGCTCTTTTGTTGTCGCTGTTGTCTGGGGATTGGCAAAAAATAGCTTCATCCAGTATGTCTTTTACAACAAAACCTACGCGACGATGTACGGCTCCTTCTCCGCACTTATCTTTTTCTTTTTATGGATCTATGTTTCATGGATTATCGTCATCTACGGAATGAAACTATGTTATCTGATAAACCGCGCTGCCCAGCGTGAACATTCCCAAAACACCTAAGACCCAAAAAGCCTCTTTTCGCCACATCGCCCCTAAAGCTAACACAACGCTGAGTATTCCCATCCACATAGGGATTACGACTCTATTCATATCTCCCGATTCAAACATTTGAAGCAGATAGGGATCAAACCAATCTCCCCATGGCGTGAAATGGAGCACCAATACAGCCGGATAATAAAGATTAAAAAGCAATGCAAGGGGAATCGAAGCGATATGCCACCACCCAAATGTCCCAAAAATAGAGAGTGATATAGGGAGTAATACCAAATAACACCAGATATGAAGTGCCAGAAATATCTGCCATGGCTTCCAATGTTCATAATAACGGATAAAAATAAAAATCGAAAGGACTCCAAACGAGGAGAACCAAAACCCCAAAGAGAAAAACAGTGTAGGGAAAAAAGCAAGTAGCACACCGATCGTAATGGAGAGCGTTTGCAAAGAGACAATCTTGATCCCCCGATCATAAAGCCAATATCCCACCGCTATCATCCCAAACGCCCGTACCATAGGGGGAATAAACTCCAATGCCCACAAATATAAAAAAAGTATCCCCACAACCATAAAAAAAAGATCACGATTGCCGTGGCGGTAGGGGAAATAACGGTTTTGTACCCACCGATACGGAGAGCGGAGAAGAAAATAGGCAATCAATGAAATAATTCCGTAGTGATAGCCGCTGATCGAGAGGATATGGCTTAGCCCCATCGCCCCAACAAGAGACTGAAACTCCTGCGACATCGGGGTAGCCACAAACAATGCTCCATAAAGCTCCCTCATCCATTGATCTTCATGGACTAATGCGATACGACGATACCATTGCTCTTTAAGACTCAAGGAGGGATACACTTCGGTGATAGTGCCACGCGTGTGTATCCCTTTTAAAAAATCCAAAAAAGTGACTTTCGCTACCTGAAGTTCCACTTCAACTTCCCGTCCCCTAAGATCACGCAGATAGGGGCTCATCGCAGACCGAACACTGGCACCGTTTTCGAGCCGAAGTTTCAGTGAGGTCTTAGGCACATCACCAATCAGCCGCACCTCTTGATCGATCACTTCGGCTCGTATAAGCGGATCATCAAAGGTTTTGAGTTGGGCAAATTGATAATATTCATACGAAAGCGATAGGGAGGCGATAAAAAGGAGAAAGAGAAAAAAAAGTGAACCGCTTTTTGTATCGAAAAGATCGATTCGCTCTAGTTTAGACATCAGATAATCGGCATTGACACATTTCCAACACTCTCATCATCTAAATTCATCGTCGCACTTTTCATATCGATACTCTCATAGACGATTTGCGCCGCCCCGAAGGTAGGACGATCGACGAAGCGGGTAAACTTTTTCTGAAACATCAGTTTCACGTGCCCCGTAGGACCGTTACGTTGCTTACCGATGATGATCTCAGCTTCCTCTTCCTCTTTTTCAACGTATTTTGAGATAAACTCTTTTCCGGATGAGATCGCCTCTTTCTCCCGCTCCTTTTCCTCTTTGTAGAGATAGACATCGTTACGGTAGACAAAAAGGATGATATCGGCATCCTGCTCAATCGAACCCGATTCACGGATATCGCTGAGCATCGGACGCTTGTCAGCACGCGATTCGAGGCCACGGTTTAGCTGAGAGAGAGCGACAATAGGGATTCCGAGTTCACGCGCCAACATTTTAAGGCCACGTGAAATTTCACTCACCTCAAGGTGACGATCTTTTCCCCCTGTCCCGTTCATAATTTGGAGGTAGTCGATGACCGCTACTTCGATCTCAGGATGACGGGATTTGAGCTTACGGAGTTTAGAACGGAGCTGATGGATATTGATGGAGCCGTGATCGTCGACAAAAAGCTTCGAATGGCGCATCTTATCCACCGCATCATTCAGCTGTTTGTACTCCTGAGGGTTCATATCCCCCACACGGAGACGCTGAAGCTGGATCGAGGTTTGGACACTGAGCAGACGAAGCATCAACTGTTCAGCAGGCATCTCCAGTGAGAAGAAAGCAACCCCTTTCCCTTTATCGAGGAGATTTTGAACCATATTAAGGGCAAACGACGTTTTCCCCATGGCAGGACGGGCAGCGATGATAACCAAATCTCCTTTACCGAATCCCGTCGTCATTTTATTCAACTCCGCATACCCTGTATCGACACCAACGAGGACGGAATCCCCGCGCGCTTTCATCTCTTCGATGTACGCCAGCGTCTCATCGGCGATAGAGGGGGCATCTTTAAAATCGGTCGCTTGAGAACTCTGCGTTATCTCATAGAGCTTTTGTTCGACCAAATCAACAACATCGCTTCCACTAAGCTCCTCTTCCAAAGTCACCCGCTTGATCTCGGTCGTGAGGGTGAGAAGATGACGTTTGATTGCTTTGTCTTTGATCTCTTGAACGTACGCTTTAGTATTGGCGATAGGATTGGCGGTGAGGATATCGACCATTACCCGCTCATCAAATTTTTGTTTACCCGTCAACTCTTTACGTAGAAACTCTTCATCAATGGGAAGATCCCGATGAGCCAGAGCCATCATAGAACGATAAATCTCCTGATGGGCAGAGAGGTAAAAATCTTCCGGTGTTAAAACCGCATCAAACTCATCAAACTGAGCCGGATCAAAAATAATGGAGCTAAGGACGGAGCGCTCAAATGCTAAATTGTATAACGATTCTTCCATTTAGTCCTCTTCCTTAGCCATTTTTTCTACCTCTTCGACAAAACGATCGACAAGCTTATCTTCATCGAGGCGTGCAACCACTTCGCCACGCACCATCACTAACCCTGATCCTTTGCCATAAGCGATCGCAACATCGGCGTGCTTCGCTTCCCCGATGGCATTGACGACACACCCCATAACAGAGAGATCGAGAGGTTTTTTGATGTGCTTAACCCGCTCTTCGATCACAGAAACCGCAGAGACCAAATCCGCTTCAATCCGTCCGCAAGTCGGACATGAGATGATATTGGGTCCCTCTTTGGCGACACCACTATCTTTTAGAATTGCCCGAGCAACTTTGATCTCCTCTTCGAGTTCCCCTGTGATGGAAACGCGCATCGTATCACCGATCCCCTCTAATAGCAACGTCCCCAATCCAATAGCACTTTTAATCGTCGCATGAAAAATCGTCCCCGCTTCGGTCACACCCAAATGAAACGGATAGTTATTTTTCGGACGCAGTAGTCGGTATGCTTCGACGGTACGCTGAACGTCACTTGCCTTGAGGGAGACTTTGATATCGGTAAATCCCAAATCTTCGAGATATTTGATGTTGTACTCGGCAGAGGCGACCATCCCCTCAGCAGTTGCACCGTAACGCTGTTCAAACTCTTTTTCCAAACTCCCCGCGTTGACCCCGATACGAATCGGAATATTGCGCTCTTGGCACGCTTTTACGATTTCGCGAATTCGAGATTTTTCTCCGATATTTCCCGGATTAAATCGGATACAGTCCACTACTTCCGCCGCGATTAGGGCGAGCTTGTAGTTAAAATGGATATCAGCAACGAGGGGGAGGGAAATCTGCTCTTTGATCGCTTTGAGGGCACGCGCATCTTCCTCATCAGGGACGGCGACACGGACGATATCGCATCCGGCAAAATGGAGACGATTGATCTGCTCGACCGTTGCCGCTACATCCGCAGTACGCGAATAGGTCATTGACTGTACCGAGATCGGAGCATCTCCGCCGATAGGGACATTTCCGACAAAAATTTGTTTGGTTGGTGTGCGTGTTATCATAGGATAGATTGTAGCTTTTTGGATGTTAAAATTACGTAAACTCTATAGGATCCATATCAATCTCGCAAAGGGGGGATTTGACATGTTTGATCGCACGGATAAGATCGGTGCTTTTATCACTCCGCAGCAGTATTTGAAAACGGTATTTATCAGCAATCTTCTCTATTGGAGAAGCCCCGTATCCGACAATTTGAACGTTGGCCATCTGCTCGATGTGCATCACAGCACTCTCCATTTCAGATTTTGCTTTTATCCCATTTTTATGGGCATATAGGAGGCGTGAGAGCTTTTTACTCGGGGGATATCGACCATTGCGAATACGCAACTCATCGATCAAAAACTTCTCATAATCATCAAGATAATCCCGAAAAAACGACTCGTTAAAACTCTGCACAATCACCGTCGCATTCTGTTTCCGTCCGCTCCGTCCCGCAATCTGTACCAGAAGCGACAATGCCTTCTCCCGTGCACGATAATCGCTTTGGGAGAGTAGATTATCGATCCCCATAACGACGGCGAGGGTAATATCGTGATAATCATGCCCTTTAGAGAGCATCTGCGTCCCCACCAACAAATCAATCTCGTGTTTATTAAATGCTTCGAGTACTTTAATGAGTTTGTTTTGAGTCGTAATAACGTCACGATCAAACTGCTGTACCCGCAGATTCTCACTCAGTTTTCCGAAATGTTCCACTGCCTCCGCCGTTCCGAGCCTTGCGGTGCGAAGCGCTCCGCTTTGACACTTCGGACACACTTTCGGCACCATTTCGGTGTAATTGCAGTAGTGACATTTGAGTGCGCGTGAGTTTTTATGTTGGCTCATCCCCACGCTGCAAAACGGGCACTCCACGTGATAGCCACACGCATCGCATACCGTGTATTTAAAATTCGCCCGTGTCGGGATAAAGACAATAGCCTGGTGCGCTTTTTCAAAGTTTTCCATGATGGCGTTGTCAATACTTTGCGTTAATGCTTCAATGGAGGGTTCAAAAACAAAGGTTCGTTTGGACTCAAAATACCCCCCGCGAAGACGGAAAAACGGGTATTTTGCATAACTCGATAGCGAAGGTGTCGCACTCCCTAACACGACGGGAATTTTGAGGAGATTTCCGATATAGACCGCCATATCCCGTGCATTGTAGCGAGGACGAGAGGAAGATTTATAACTCTCATCATGCTCTTCATCCACAACGATCAATCCCAAATCCCGTATCGGTAAAAAGAGTGCCGAACGGGGACCGACGATGATGTGTGCTGTCCCCTCAACAATCTTTTCCAGTGTCACCTTTTTTTGCTTCGGTGTCATCTTCGAATGCCACAATACTACCGTATCACCAAAATGATTTTTAAACCGTTTTTCCATTTGAGGAGTGAGTGAGATTTCAGGAAGAAGCAACAATGCCCTCTTCCCATCACTTAGAACTTCATCCATCCGAGACATATAGATTTCGCTCTTTCCCGCTCCCGTATCCCCGAATAAAAGTGATACGTTATGAGAGCGGATAAAATCGAGGGCTTTTACTTGTGATTCGGAGAGGGTAATATTGACAGGTGGCCGTTCGTGGTGAGCCACTTCGACGGGCTCATGGTGAATGGGATACGGCACGAATAAATTCAGTGCCTCCCCTAATGAACACCCGTAGTACTCTGCCATAAACTGGGCACTCTGAATTTGGGTACCGGAGTAAAAAAAAGGGGTTATTTCGCCGATGGGCTGCGTTTTAAAATCAGGTTTTTCACACTCAGAGATAACTACACCTTTTAAAGTACGGTGTGAAAGGGTTGCTTCGACTTCTGTGCCGATTTCGAGAGGAATTTCAGAATGATAGGTAAGAGATTCAAGTGGAGAGCCCAAAAGGGCTATTTGATAGAAAAACATACAATCCCCATATCAGTAAATACGGCATTATAGCCGATATACTTAGAGGTTATTAATTTGTCAATAAGCCACACTCGTCAGTGTCTGCATCATTCGCACAATCAAAGCGCCCCGACGTTGCATTATAATCAAAGGTTACATCGGTACCCATAATTTGAAAATCGTAGGCACTGACACCGCTTTTCATCCAATGTCCGTTACCATCTGCAGATGTGATCCCATAGGTGAGGAGATTGTTATTATCAAACAAGGTCTCCCCTTCCGTATCTTGAGCAGCATCGTCTAACGTAGCGATAAAAGCACTGTTTCCTTGCAAAAGACGCCCCTGACGCTCACTCACGATAGCTGCACGGATCGCTGAGACATCACTGCGTCCTTTGGCAATCTCCGCATCATCCCGTGTTGCCCCAAGACGTGGGATAGCAACCGCAGCCAAAATACCCAATACCACGATAACAAAAATAAGCTCAATCATCGTAAATGCAAAACGTTTCATTTTTTAATCCTCATTGCTCTGAGTTCTACGATTGACTTTCAATCCCAAAAATCAAATCAATTCACATTATGTTCATTCTCAGCATTGAAGCTAAGAATGAAATAATTTTTCTTATGGTTAGAATGTTACTTTTGAACCGCGAACATTAGCTGTAGTATTACCATCTTCAGCTATTCCCATACGAGTTCTTACACCTTCACAAATTGTATCAGCTGAACCTAAATCAAGTGTAGTAATCGTTCCTGCAGTCTCATCATACGTTACAGTAAGACAATCTACAGGTGTTGCTGCACCATTTGTAAGTGTAGCTACTCCATCAGCAAATGTAACATCATCCCGTACATTTGTAACAGCTTGCCATTCTGCTTCAGTTGATAAATTCAAATCACCTGTCGCCGTATACGCTGCAGTTATGTCAGTAACCAAACTTGTCGCATTTGTTGCTAATGTAGCAACTTTAGCATCATCACGCGTTGCCGCAAGACGTGGAATAGCAACCGCTGCCAAAATACCCAAAATAACGATAACGAAGATCAACTCGATCATAGTAAAACCTGAACGTTTCATGGTTTACTCCTTGAAGTTTAAAATAGTGATTACTCTTGTAACCCTACTGTCATTATGAATGGGATTATCTTATAGTTTGATTAAATACAACAGAAATTGACAAAACAATTTTAATACGACTCTTTAACAGAGAATATGGCATAATTTTTATTAAAGACATGAAGGAAAATATTATGAAAATTGCCGTACCTGTAATGGATGAAAGTTTAAAAATGGCCGGAAATGCCGGACATACCCCTTATTTTGCCGTATTTAATCTAACAGGAGGAATGTTTAAAAGCTTTTCTCTAGAAGGGCTCCGAGCCAATCCTAAAGTTGCCGGTGAAGAAGCACATGATCACGATGAACACCACACTTGTGACCATGACGCGGGGGACGTAGAACACATCAAAGCACACGATACGATGGCCGATACAATCGAAGACTGCGATTATCTCGTTGTTAAAATGGCATGTAAAAATACCGCTAAAAGTATGAGTAATGTGGGAGTAAAACTCCAAAAATACAATGGTACCGAAGCGCTTGCCCCTAAAATTTTGACAGAATTGGCTTCACAATTCAAATAAATATCTAGTTTAATTCTCGTTTATAAATTGAAGGCGTATAATTCGCACCGTTAATAAAGCACAGGCTTTAAATTTTCATCGTTATACAGTATAGCGATGAGTCCAAAAGGTAAAACAAACCATGATTTCCGCAGAGATTGAGACGCTAGGCATAAAAAACAGTGGAAAGCTTTTCCATAACCTCAGTTACGACGAGTTGATACAGCATGAATTGGATAACGGCGAATGTAAACTCGCCAGCAATGGTGCGACAATGGTCGATACCGGTATTTTTACCGGCCGAAGCCCGAAAGATAAATATTTCGTCAATCAAGATCCTTCAAACAACTATATCGCTTGGGGTGATGTCAATAAAAAAATCGATAAAGCGGTTTTTGACGAACTCCTCGTTGTTGCCCGCGAACAGCTCTCCGGAAAAGATCTCTATATTACCGACGTCTTCTGCGGATCAAGCCCCTCGAGCAAACGCTCTGTCCGTTTTGTCTCTGAAATCGCATGGCAAGCTCATTTTGTAAAAAATATGTTCATTCGCCCGAATGAATCAGAACTCGATAGCTTTAAACCCTCTTTTACGGTACTGAACGCATGTAAAGCGGTAAATGAAAAATGGGCAAATCATGGACTCAATTCTGAAGTCTTTGTCCTCTTTAGTGTAGAAGAAAACCTCTGTATTATCGGCGGTACTTGGTATGGCGGCGAGATGAAAAAAGGGATTTTTTCAATGATGAACTACTGGCTTCCACTCGAAGGGAAGCTCTCTATGCACTGTTCAGCTAATGTTGGAGCTGAGGGTGATACATGTCTATTTTTCGGTCTAAGCGGTACAGGAAAAACCACCCTTTCAACCGATCCGAAACGTGCCCTCATCGGTGATGACGAACATGGATGGGATGAAGATGGTGTTTTCAACTTCGAAGGGGGATGCTATGCGAAGGTGATTAATCTTGATCCCTCCAGCGAACCTGAAATCCATAATGCTATTCGCCGAAATGCGTTACTTGAAAATGTTGTTTACGATGAAGACGGTATTGTCGATTATACCGATGGGTCTAAAACAGAAAATACCCGTGTTTCTTACCCGATTGAACATATTGAAAACCATCAGCCATCTCTTATGGCGGCTCATCCGAAAAATATTATTTTCCTCTCTGCCGATGCTTTCGGTGTATTGCCTCCGGTCAGCAAACTCACAAAAGAGCAGGCGATGTATTACTTCCTAAGCGGTTATACTGCCAAAGTTGCAGGAACTGAACGTGGTATTACTGAACCGGTTGCAACCTTTAGCTCATGCTTCGGCGAAGCATTTTTACCGCTTCATCCGACTGTTTATGCAAAACTTTTGGGTGAAAAAATCGATCAACATGGTGTTAATGTCTATCTTGTAAATACCGGATGGACGGGAGGCGGATACGGTGTCGGAAAACGTATGAGCATCAAAGATACCCGTGCTTGCATCAATGCAATTTTGGACGGAAGTATCAATCAAAGTGAATTCGATACCACCAATACGTTTGGTTTTCATATCCCTAAAACACTCGGCTCAATCGATCCTGTTATCCTCAATCCTCGTAATGCATGGGCGGATCGTGATGCGTATCTCGTTCAACGTGATAACTTGGCTGCACTTTTCATCAAAAACTTCCAAAAATATACCGATGGGCAAAGTGAATTCGACTACTCTGCTGCAGGACCAAAACTTCCATAACTCTTCCTTGTACTTTTCTTTTTCATAAGAAAAGTACCAAAAGAAAATCGCCCCCTCAACAAAACGCTATCGGTACGCTTTTGCCCTACGGCAAGCGACCTTGCTCTTGGTATGTTACAGGGGCAGTATTTTTATTTTATAATCTTGATTGTGATATTAGAAAGAAAAGATATGCAGGGCTTTCACCCTACACAGAAGATTAACAAGAATAGGTAGTTTTGAATTCGAACGCTGTAGGACGAGCTTCGTACGGCCACACTTGTGTTTCAAATTTGTAGTGCTGATATGTATCGATGAACAATGGAGTCATAACCGGTTGCAAGAACTCGTTATCACGTACCAATGCTTCAAGCGCGCCGCGTAGTGTATGTGGCATTTGTGGAATACCTTTTTCACGAATCTCATCAAGGCTGAGTTCGAACAAATCTTCATCCATTGGTCCAACCGGAACCATTTTGTTTTTGATACCGTCAAGTCCAGCTAGCAACATTGCCGTAAACGCAAGGTATGGGCATGATGTAGAATCCGGGAAACGCATCTCGATACGCGTCGCTTTTTCACCTGCACCGTAAGGAACACGGCAAGATGCTGAGCGGTTTTGGCTTGAGTAGGTCAAGATTGACGGTGCTTCAAATCCAGGAATAAGACGTTTGTATGAGTTAGTTGATGGATTAGTGAACGCTGCAACCGCACGTGCATGGTGGAAAATACCGCCAACATAGTGAAGGGCTGTTTCTGAGAGGTTACTGTATCCACCCTCTTTGTAGAATGTGTTTTTGCCATCTTTCCAGATTGATTGGTGAACGTGCATACCGTTACCGTTGTCTCCGTAGAGTGGTTTAGGCATGAATGTAACTGTTTTACCGTTTAGGTGCGCTACCATTTTGATAACGTATTTAAGTTTTTGTACATTGTCCGCAGCTTCAACCAATGTTCCGAAAACGATACCGATTTCCCCTTGACCTTGTGCAACTTCGTGGTGTCCGAGAACAACTTCAAGACCTACTTGCTCTAGTGCCAACATCATCTCTGCACGAAGATCAACCATAGTATCAATCGGAGCTACTGGGAAGTAACCACCTTTTGTACGTGGACGGTGACCGGTATTGAAACCGTCTTTAAATGATTTAGAATCGTTCCACTCACCCTCTTCGGTGTCTACTTCATAATATGAGCAGTTTGCTTCATCGCGAATTTTAACATCATCAAATACGAAGAATTCATTTTCAGGACCGAAATATGCCACATCACCTACACCTGCGTTAGCAAGGTGCTCAAGGGCTTTTTTAGCAATAGCGCGTGGGCATTTTTCGTACATTTGACCTTTATAGATATCATAAACATCACAGAATACGATAACGGTCGGATCAGCAGTAAACGGGTCCATAAACGCAGATTCTGCATCCGGTTTAAGCAACATATCTGAACGATTAATCGGCTGCCAAGCATCGATAGATGAACCGTCAAACGGAAGACCGCCTTCAAATTGGCCCGCGTTTACCGCACTCATACGGTAACTAACGTGATGCCATGTCCCCTTCATATCGGTGAAACGAAAGTCAACGAATTGAACATCGTTCTCTTTACAAAAACTGAAAAACTCGTCGACGCTATTTACGAATTTACCCATGCAAATCTCCTGAAAATAATTAAAGTATCGCAGTATAGCAAAAGTTAACGTTATCTAAAATATTTTACTTGATTAAAATTTAATCATTTCCCGATCTCGTCCTCGGTAGAGGGCGCATTTATCGTAGCCGACCGAACGTGCCAATGCTTCAGCCTGAGCACTGTAAAGTCCAACCTGCTCTTTGCAATGGGCATCCGAACCGAACGTTATCGGTATCTCAAGTTCTGCAATTTCTTCCACCAAATGGGGTGATGGATAGGCCTCTTCTATCGGTTTTCGATACCCTGATACATTGATTTCAATAGACATATTGGCCTGTTTTATTGCTCTCAATGCTCCATGTGCCAATAGACGAATATCCTTTGTCGGGAGATATTTAAAAACTTTTAGCAAATCCAAATGACCGACAATATCAAACTTTCCGCTTAATGCCATCGCTTCAATCAACCCAAAATAACGCCGATAGACATCATCAATATCTACCCCTGCATAACGGCCGATAAATTCGGGATTATCAAATCCCCAATCATCGATAAAATGGACGCTCCCTATCAGATAGTCGCACGGACGTGCTAATACTTTCTCATCCATATAGCCGGGAAGATAATCGATCTCATACCCCAACAAAACAGTAATTTTATCTGAGTATTGTTCCGCTGCCTCTTTTATCCAAGACTCATACAAATCCATTTGATCAAAGCCCATACGGTACTTAGGATCATAATGCATCGGTGCATGGTCTGAAAATCCAAAAAATTGTGTACCGCACAAAATGGCGGCTTCCACATACTCCGCAACCGTTCCGGTAGCATGATTACATAAAACCGTATGGTTATGAAGATCGACTCTCATTAAGACTTCCTAAGTAAAAATAATGGTTTTAATGTTATTATAGTGCAATTTTAAATCGTTGAGGATAGAGATCATGACGCAAGAAGAGTTAGATGCGCTAATGAATGGTGATATAGATTTGGACGTAGGATACGAAGAAGAGGCTCAAGAAGACTTGGCCGAAGCTCCCGTCTCTACGGATGAAACACTCAGCGACGAACCTTATAATGAGATGGACCCTGATAAATACCGTGTTTCCGCGATGCACAGCTGGCCGCCCCCTCCACCGACAGATGATAATAAAATGGTGCATCAACTTGATGATGTCACTAAAGAGAGTGAACAAAAAGCGACCGAAATATTTGACCTTATCGAAGGGATCAGTAATGATTTAGGCCAGGGTGAAAAAGATGTCAAAGCCCTTAAAACGATCATCGGCGGAAATATCACTCTATTTACTACCTTAAGTGCAAAATTTCCCCATGTAGATACCTTTAAGACCCAATTAGGTGAAAACGAAAAGGCTATGGAGAATCTCGAAGGGATTCTTGAAATGCTTCAAAATGGCGGCGACACCATTATGAACGTAATGGACATAATGCAATACCAAGATATTCACCGTCAAAAAATAGAGCGGGTTATCAACGTTATGCGTGCCCTCTCAACCTATATGAATCATCTGTTTGCCGGAAAAATCGACGACAGTAAACGAGTCGGCTCAGCCGTTCATCTACCGGGTGACAGCACAACCGAAGATGTTGTTAGCAGCGATGATATTGAGGCATTATTAGCTTCGTTTGGGAAAAAATAAATAAAGAAAACGATACAATTCGCCCACTTATGTTGTAAAGAGAGTCGTATTGAAAAAAGTGGAGCTTCTTTCCCCTGCAGGGAATTTAGAAAAACTAAAAATTGCCATTGATTACGGTGCAGATGCCGTATACGGGGGAGTGAGCCATTTTTCACTCCGCATCCGATCCGGCAAAGAGTTTGATTTGGAAAGCTTCAAAGAGGGGATCGACTACGCCCATGCGAAAGGGCGTAAAGTCTATGTCACTATCAACGGTTTCCCTTTTAATTCCCAGCTAAAACTTCTCAAAGAGCATATCGCCACCATGGCTTCTCTAGAACCGGACGCTTTTATCGTAGCAACCCCCGGCGTTCTTAAACTCGCCCACCAAATTGCCCCCCATATTCCGCTGCATCTCTCGACACAAGCCAATGTTATGAACATCCTCGATGCGCAGGTTTATTATGATATGGGAGCACGCCGTATTATTGCTGCACGAGAAATTTCACTGAAAGATTTGAAACAGATCAAAGAAGAACTCCCCGATTTAGAGATCGAGGTATTTGTCCACGGCTCGATGTGTTTTGCCTACAGCGGAAGATGTCTCATCTCGACACTGCAAAGCGGTCGTGTCCCTAATCGGGGAAGCTGTGCCAACGACTGCCGATTCCCGTATGAGATGTATGCCGCTAACCCTGAGACAGGAACATTGTTCAAACTTGTCGAAGATGAAGGGGTCGGAACCTATATTATGAACTCGAAAGACCTTAATCTGGCAAGTCATATTCAAGAGATACTGGATGCCGGATGTATCGATTCCCTTAAAATCGAAGGGCGCACCAAAGCACCCTATTATGCCGCTATTACCGCAAAAGTATACCGCCGTGCCATCGATGATTATTATGAGGACAAAAGTGACCCTGAGAGTTATCAAAGAGAACTAAACACCATGCAAAATCGCGGATTTACCGATGCCTATCTGATTAACCGCCCTTTTGAAAAACACGATACCCAAAATCTCGATTATTCGATGATGATGGGAACTCGGCAAGTGAGCGGTATCGTCGATGAAGACGGAATGTATTATGAGTGTAAATACAAAACGTTTCCCAAAGATGTGATGGAGATCCTCGCACCCGATGAATCGGCAATCGTAGAGGTAGATAACGATATCGGCTCCATTCGCAAGATCGATGGGCAATGGACGATTGTATTTAAACAGCTTATTGCCGAAAACGGCAAAGTTTGGGATCAGGTTCATAGCGGAAATCTTAACCGTTTCAAACTTCCAGCTGCACTGCCGGCTTTCACTTTTTTTCGCATCCCTGCCACAGAAGATATGGGAACGATCACCAAATGTTAATTTCAAAACCTAAGGAGTCAATTCAATGAAATTCGTATCAATTATTATGGGAAGCAAAAGTGACTTTGATGTCATGCAGTCATGTTCACAAACCCTCGAAGAGTTCGGTGTACAATATGAACTCATCATATCATCGGCTCATCGAAGTCCTGAACGTACAAAAGAGTATGTAGCAAAAGCGGAAGTCAAAGGGGCACAAGTCTTTATCGCAGCAGCCGGTATGGCGGCACATTTGGCCGGTGTTTTAGCCTCTAAAACGATCAAACCGATTATCGGTGTACCCATGAGTGCATCAGCACTCAGCGGAATCGATGCTTTGCTCTCGACTGTCCAAATGCCTGCGGGAATGCCTGTGGCAACGGTCGCCATCGGAAAAGCAGGTGCCATCAATTCAGCTTATCTCGCCATGCAAATCTTAGCACTCGAGAACGAAGAGTTACGGATGAAACTTCAAGAAGATCGTATTGCTAAAGCGAAAAAAGTCGAAATGGATTCATTAGAAATCGAAACTATTTTATAGTTTCACACGCCGACGAAACAAGTCTCGTTCGGCTACGATAACTCTGCGTTTTCTTCAGCAGAAAGCTCACGCACGCTTGCGTGCTTTATTACTCTTTTTTAACAAACTGGGTACGCATTTTGCTATAGTATTTAAAATTTGAAGGCGGTGAAGTATGCAAGGGTGGATGAGTATCGATGACTACGCACAAATGACAAATATGGAGCGTAGTGATGTTGAAGCCTTAATAGTACGCGGCAAACTCACTACCCTTATCGAGGACGGAGAAGTAATCATCGACCCGGGTCAAGGGATGGAAGGGCTTGTCCCCTCAACCATGCATGAACTTAGTGCTTCTCAAGCGGATATCACATTGGGTGCCAGTTTTGTTGAAAAAACAATTGGCACTATAATTAACCTTCATGAAAAAGTTCTCGTCGCAAAAGAAGAGACCATCGAGTCGATCAAAAACGAAAATGAATTCCTCAAAGATGCCCTTGCTTCTCTTCAAGAACTCTATGATGAGGACCGTAATACCATTGCCACACTCACCGAGCAACTCAAACTCTCTCAACAAGAAGTTGAATTTATGCGCCGTAAATACAAACTGATGTGGGGCAAAGTCATCGACGATCACGCTTCTCAATGACCATCCAAAAAGAATGTATTGGGTGTATTATCGCCCAAAGTGAACGTGTGTGCGATGCCATTTATGCCGATAAATCATTACGGAAACGTATTATTAGTTATGTCGAAACAACTCTTCAGGATGCCGATTTTACCCTTTCCCCTCCCGTCATCGCCGCACCACTGTATGAGCATATGGCAATTCTCGCCAAAACTGATGATTTATACGAAGAACAAAAACAGCACGCCTCAACGCAGGCTAAAAGCTATCTTAGCTTTTTAGAGAAAACAATTCAAAACAGCGATGATCCCCTTATCGCCATTCTCAAAACCGCCGTAGTCGGCAATGTGATCGATCTCGCCGCCGAAGTGAGTTTTGATCTGCATGAGGCAATTATGTCGGTCTTTAATATGCCCTTTGCCCACGATGATACCGAAACACTGCGCACTTCTCTCACACATGCTAAAACACTCCTTTATATCGGGGACAATGCGGGAGAGCACATCTTTGATGCGCTGAGTATCCAATCCCTCCAAAAACTCTACCCTCAACTTTCCATTATCTATATGGTACGGGGGAATCCGATTATCAACGATGTTACTTTGATCGAAGCATATGAAGCGGGGATAGATAAGATATGCTCTGTGATGGACAGCGGTGTCCCTACTCCCGGGTTTGTATACAAATTGGCTTCGCACGAAGCACAAGAATGCTTTAGCAGAGCCGATCTCATCATTGCCAAAGGGATGGGGAATTATGAGTGCATGACTCCGCAACAACGGGACAATATCTGTTTTTTACTCAAAATAAAATGTTCGGTCGTTGCTGCATCACTGAGTCAAAAAATAGGGGATATTATCTGTAAGCTCTCTTAAGCCACGCAGATTCGGTTTCTCCCCTCTTCTTTCGCGCGGTACAAGGCACTATCGGCACGCCCTACCACATTTTCAATCCGATCCCTTTCACGGCTTTCACTGATTCCGAAACTGCACGTCAAGGTATGAATATGGGGGAAATCGTAGTTTTCTATAATTAATTGAATTTTTTCTGCCAACTGCTTACCCCCTTCTAGATCGGTTTCAGGACAAAGTATCATAAACTCTTCTCCACCCCACCGTCCGAGAGTATCAATGGTGCGAATGTTGTCACGGAGCAATTGGGCAAGTGCAACCAATGTTTTATCTCCAATCAAATGTCCATAGGTATCGTTAACCCGTTTAAAATAATCCAAGTCAATAATAATGACAGAAAATGTCCGACCGGTACGTTCATAAAACTGATGATATTCAAGTAACTTTTCATCGAGACGGATACGGTTCGCTAAACCCGTCAAAGGATCGGTAGTTGCCATTTTTAAAAGTTGTTGATGATATTTTCCCATTTCAAACTGTCGATAGATAAAAATTGAGATAATAAAAAATGCTATCAGAGCAACGATATAAACCCACGTGTAATCGACACCATCCTCATAGGTTATCGCGATATAACGATTCAAAATTCTTTGCCGCTCCGCAACCGTAATCGAATCAATCGCTTTATCTATAATGGTTTTAAGTTCAGGATAATCATTTCGTATCATCATCCGAACGTCAAAATTAAACTCGGTGGTTCCCGAAATTTTAAGATTGAGCTGGTTATCGGCATTGATGAGATAAGCAACCACCGGAAGGATATCAATCACGGCATCAACACGTCCCGAGCTAAGCAGTTTAAGCCCTTCACGAGTATCTTCAACCTCGACAATCGTAATATTCGGATATTTAGCAGCGATTGATTCCGCGACACTATGTCCTTGGGCAATCGCAACCTTTTTACCATCCAATGCTTTAAGTCCCGGGATAAAATCTATTGTTTTCCCTGTAACGATAACATTCGCAAATGTGGCATACGGTTTTGAAAAAAGAGCATAAGGCTCTTTATCTTTAGAGATAGAAGTCCCTAGGGTCACATCTGCAGTTTTCGCTTTAATGGCTCCGAATACGCTAGACAGCGTGGGTGAAGGGATAAATGACGTCTGCATCCCGGTTCGCTCAACAATCAGTTTCCAAAAATCAACCGCTATCCCCTCAAGTTCCGGAGGGTTACTCTCAGAGAGAAAATTAAAAGGAGCCCACGTCAATGTAGAAGTATAACGGATCGTATTGATATGTAAAAAAGATCGCTCATTTACGCTCATCATCACCGATTGACGAGCGGCATCATCATAAACGAATCCTTCGAGCCGTTTTTCGTTTTGCTCGATTCCCATAACTTTATAAATATCTGAAATACGGCGGAATTTATCAACCGTTATTGCCCCCAGCGGCTGATTCCCTCGATAAGCCAGTGTTTTAAGAACCTCCCCCTCATAGATAAGAGAGCGCAATGATTTATTTTGTCCATTGTAACGTTCTCGTATAAGTTGTGCCGTTTCGGGAATATTAGCAAAGGCGTATTCCCACCCCTTAAGAGTAGCATCGACAAAAGCACGTACCCTTTTGGGGTGATTACGCACTTCAGATTCGGATGTAAAAAGAATATCGCTGTAAAAATCAAATCCGTACGCTTCAGGACTAATAGCGTTCGTCTCAATCCCTTTTTCTTTGAGAACAAACGGCTCATTTGAGATATAGCACGCCATAACATCGGTTTTTCCGTTAGTAATATCGATTGGATTATAGCTGTGCTCTATAACTTTTATTTGATCGAGTCGAATACCTTGCGAATTCAACATTGCACGAACCGAAATCGTATCTTGGAAATCTTGGGTCATCATCACCCGCTTCCCGATCAAATCCTGCGGTGTTTTGATATCTGCCGATTTTTGTGAGAGGAGAACAAAAGGGGAACTTTGAAACATTGCAGACAAAGCAACAATATTTTTTCCCGCCATCCGATCATTCAGCAAGGAAGATCTGCCGATGCCATACGTACTCCGCCCTGCCATCACTTCATCGACCGAGAGCTTTTTAGGATCAAATTTCTGAAGAGTAACCTCCAATCCGGCATCCCGGTAAAACCCTTTCTCTTTGGCGATGTAATATCCCGCAAATTGGAATTGATCGGCCCACTGCAGCTGCACCGAAATTTTTTCAATTGGCGGTTGAGCATAAAGGGTTGCAAAGCAGAAAAAAAACAAAAATAAATACTGCTTCATAATATCCCTCTATTTCTTCCCCTCATAATAGGGTGAATTCCTTTAAAAAACCCTTTGAGGATGGGTTTTTGGTATAATGACGCAATTTATTTAATGGGATTGTTATGATTACGTTTGGGGATATGCTTTTAAAACTTCAACAATTTTGGAATGACCAAGGGTGCGCGATTGTCCAACCCTATGATATTGCGGCAGGTGCGGGAACCTTTCATCCTGCAACATTCCTCCGTTCACTCGACTCACAGCCGTGGTCGGTAGCCTATGTCGCCCCAAGTCGCCGACCGACAGACGGGCGATACGGTGAAAATCCGAACCGCTTGGGAAGCTATTATCAATTTCAAGTATTGATCAAACCAAGCCCTGAAAATATCCAGGAACTCTATCTCAAAAGTTTGGAGTACCTCGGACTTAACCTCAAAGACCACGATATCCGTTTTGTCGAAGACAACTGGGAATCACCGACACTCGGTGCTTGGGGTCTGGGATGGGAAGTATGGCTCAATGGTATGGAAGTGACACAGTTCACCTATTTTCAGCAAGTAGGAGGAGTGAGCTGTGATCCTGTCGCCGTTGAAATCACCTATGGAACGGAACGTCTTGCGATGTATTTGCAAGGGGTAGATACGGTATTTGATATCGTCTGGAGCGAAAATAAATTCGGTAAGACCCTCTACCGTGATATCCATAAAGAGGGTGAAATCGAGTTCAGCAAATACAACTTCGAAATCGCCGATACGGCAATGCTCTTTAGCGAATTTGAAGCCAAGGCGGCCGAGTGCAAACGATGTCTTGATGCAGAACTTCCACTCCCTGCGTATGATCTGTGTATGATGGCATCCCATACGTTTAACACTCTCGATGCGCGCAAAGCGATCTCGGTTACCGAACGGGCAAACTACATCCTCAAAATCCGTGAGTTAGCCAAAGGGTGCGCGGAATTGTATAAATCACAAGAAGAGGAAAGAAACCTCCGCGTAAAAGCCTAATGCAAACCCTCATCGGTCAAATCGATCGGATCATCTACCAAAACAACGGCTTTTTCATCGCCGCCCTTAAAAGCGGGGACAAAATAAGTGCCCACTACTATGAAAGCGACGTCGATCATCTCGTCAATGCCGCAATCACCCTTAAGGGAGAGTGGGAAGAGCACCGTCAACACGGACGAACCTTTAAAGCACAAATTCTCATCGTCAATCAAAACGAACTCTTCTTTTTTCTCAACCGCGTTGTCAAAGGGTTCACCAAAAAACTGACCGCAGAGCTGATCGAGAAATACGGCACCGACGGTCTCATCGATATTTTGGATAACGATGTTGAGCGATTAATGGAAGTGAAGGGGATGAACGAAAAACGGCTCCTTAAACTCTCCAACGGGTGGAAACAGTTTCGTTCTATGCGCCAGCTCGGAGAATTTTTAGCTCCGCTAGGGGTTACCCCCGCCCTGCTGCGCCTTATTGCAGGAGCTTTAAAAGAGCTCAAGGATCCGATCGAAGCAATCAAACACAATCCCTACAGCTTGATGCGAATCAACGGAATCGGATTTAAAAAGGCCGATGAAATCGCTCTAAATATGGGAATCCGACGTGATGATGACCGCCGTATCCAAGCGGCGATGGAGTACACATTGAGCGAATATTGCGATTCCGAGGGGAATAGCTGTATCGACCGAAATGCTTTGTTTGACAAACTTGATCAACTCTTGGCTCTGGGAGCGGATGACCGATACGACGAAGCATTGGAAGATCGTCTAAGAGAAGGGAGTATTACCCTCCTCCCCAGCACCAAACTCTCCCCTACCCGTATTTATGAAGCCGAAACACTGCTGATTAGCGAATTCAAACGTCGGGGAAAAAGGTCCCATGAACCGCTGACCGATAATTTGGAAGCCTTTTGTGAATCCCATTCGCTTAATTTGGGAGAGCAGCAGTATGCGGCACTGGAGCTGATTAACAAAGGATGCGGCCTTATTTTTCTCGTGGGGTATGCCGGTACGGGAAAAAGTACCACCGCCAAAGCACTCCTCGATCTGCTATCCTCCCGTCATGAGCCGAATCTTATTATGACGTGTGCCCTGAGCGGTATCGCTTCGCAGAGGATCAAAGAGCGCAGCGGTTATCAAAGTGCCACGATCCAAAGTTTACTGGTGCGGTTCGAATCACATGACACCATGCCCTATAAGGTGATCTTGATCGATGAAGCCTCTATGATCAACTCTCTCCTTTTTGCCAGATTGATGGCAAAAGTAGAGCGTGATGCCACCGTCATCATCGTCGGAGATGATGCCCAGCTCCCCCCTATCGGTGCGGGAAGCCCGCTGAGTGATGCGATTGCCCTAAATCTTGCTCCAACTATTATGCTGACCCAGATTTATCGTCAAAGTCCCGATCAGGCTATCGCCCTGATCGCTAACGATATTCGCCGAGGAATCATTCCGCAGTATCAGAAAAGTTATGAGGATTTTACTTTTCATGCCGTGGAAATTCCCAATCGGCATGCTCTGAAAAATTCTCTCAGCTCCGCAGAGTTCGAAGAGGTACTTAAAACCCACGCCCATAATACTCTTGCCGCCGTTGCTTCCGTGACACTCGAGTATCTCCCCGAATCTCGTGAAAAACTTCACGCAAAAGCGATACGTGAATACCTCAGCGCTTTTCAGGTGATCTCTCCGATGCGCGCCAATGCTTTGGGTGTCGATAATCTCAATATTCTCTTGCAAAGCTATTTCAATCCTAACCCAAAAAAAACACTCAAGACATTTAAAGGGGAGTTTCGTCTGATGGATAAAGTGGTTCACACTAAAAATGAGAACCTCCCATCTTCCACCCCTGAAGAATTTAAAGAATCGTGTGAACCGAGTGAGCGGCGAATTTTTAACGGAATGTGCGGACTCATTTTTCGCCTTGATGAGGAGGATGAACTCTGCTATGTCTATTATCCTAATGAAGAGCTCATCGTCCGTTATAAATATGATCAAGTCAGTGATTATCTCAGCCTCTCCTATGCACTGAGTGTTCATAAAGTTCAAGGGATGGAGTATGAGCGGGTTGTAATGATTATGAGTTTTTCACACCATATAATGCTTAATACCAAACTCCTCTACACCGCTCTTACACGGGCAAAAAAACATTGTATCGTAGTAGGAGAATCGGGGGCATTTGAATCGGCGTGCAGACGGTTGGAACATTCCAGACGCTTCACTGTTATACAAGAGCTTGAATTAACTAAAGGATAAAAATTTTCCCTTAGCTAACTTATGCTACAATTTATGTTCTAATCAATAAACAATAAGGATTCATAATGAAAGCATTAATGATCTCCGCACTCCTCGCTTCAAGCGTAATGGGTGCTTCACTTGCAGATGAAGCTAAAACAGCCGGTTTAAAACCGATTCCTACCAATGCAAAAGCTTTAGAGAAGCTCACGTCCAATCCTAAGAATCCGACCACTGCGGCTAAAGTAGAACTCGGGAAAATGCTTTACTTTGAACCGCGTCTCTCAAAAAGCGGTTTGATCAGCTGTAATACTTGTCATAACCTTGCTACGGGCGGAACCGATGGAATGGCTTCAGCTATCGGACATAAATGGACCTCTAATCCTCACCATTTGAGTTCACCGACTGTTTATAATGCCGTATTCTATAGTCAACAATTCTGGGATGGACGCTCTCCTCATCTCGAAGACCAAGCGCAAGGGCCGATCCAAGCAGGACCTGAAATGGCAGCACCGAAAGATTTCGTAGAGGGTGTCGTTAACTCTATCCCTGCCTACGTCAATGCGTTCAAAAAAGCATACGGCAACGACGTTAAAGTAAGCTTTGAAAAAGTAGCCGATACCATTGCAGTGTTTGAACGTACATTGGTAACCCCTTCACGCTACGATGCATTTTTGAACGGGAATAAAAAAGCGCTTACTGCCGCAGAACAAAAAGGGCTTAAAACCTTTATCGACAAGGGATGTACAACGTGCCATAATGGTATCGCTTTGGGTGGAACGATGCAGGCTTTCAATGTCACTGGGCAATACAAGTATATGAATGTAGGTGATTTTAAAGGGGATAAAAACGGAATGGTACGTGTACCGACATTACGTAACGTCACTGAAACCGCTCCGTATTTCCACAACGGTCAAATCGCAACGCTAAGCGAAGCGATCAAAGAGATGGGTCGTATTCAACTCGGTGTTAATTTGAATGACAAAGAGACCGAAGAGATCGAAACCTTCCTAAAAGCGCTAGAGGGTAAAAAACCGACAGTTATCTATCCGATGTTGCCCGCTTCTACCGCAAAAACTCCTAAAGTTGACGTCGTTAATAACTAACACTATCGTCATCCTGAACTAGATTCAGGATCTTAGATTGCGGATCTCGTCCGCAATGACGCTACTCACATACAATACCGGGAAACTCTTCTCGGTATTTTCCACATTCACTTTTCATTGTCTGTAAAATTTGTGGCTTTTTCACGGAGTCTAACCATCTAAGAAGTTCTACTAACGGTGCTTCATCCATAGCCGTACATCCCGATGTAGGACGTTTGTCGCTCTGATTGAGATGAATAAAGATACACGAACCGCGCCCGCTTACCCCCGAGTCGTTGTACCCTATCACTGCACCGTAGCGATAGACGCCATCAGCTCTGCGCATTACCTCATAACTTGAGGGGAGAGAACCTTTTTCATAAATACGAAGAATTTTGTTATAGCGTGAATCATTGATATCATCCACACAATAGAGATTCTCATCCGCATGCCAATAAGGAAGTTTAAACGTCGCATTCTGATCATAACCGAATGTTGAGGTTATCGGGAAAAGTCCTGCGGGTGAACGCCCGTCCCCCTCATTCTTAAGAGGTTCATTGAACGCCCCGTATCCCAAACCGCTTCGACCCAACGTAACAGGGGTTTTATCGCCGATTTTTATCCATTGATCGTGTTTTTCATACCGCTGCATCGACCCTTGTGTCGCATTGAGTTCTGAGGAAAGAACTACCACTAATTGTTGTGAGGCAAACGCCGATGAGAGGAGACAAGAGAGTGAAAGGAGCAAAGTTATTTTAAACATAGCCTCGTTCTTAGTTTATTTTAAAGATAGGTAGTATAGCATATAGAAAATTTGGTAGAGTGAGGCATTGATGAATATTACGGTTCGTAAAGCATCCGAGGCTGATATTGACATCATTGCCCAAGCATTATTGGAGAGTTCCCGCGGAGGTAAAAAAATCGGATTGTTTGACCTCGTATTCAACACTTCCGACAATGAAGCTCTATTCACCCATCTCAAACATTTAGCTCTCACTTCTACCAAAAGTTATTGCCATTTTTCCAACTTCTTTGTTGCCGTAGGAAATAGTACAACACTCGGAACAATCTGCGGATACGAGCCCCGTATAGCGACCCATGAAATTTTTTCCAAAGCACTCGAAGAGATCGGATTTGATGAGACTTACCACGAACGAATTGCTGCCTATCTGTTATGTGAAGGTGATGTTGACAATAAAACATTTGTTTTGGATTTTATGCTGGTCAAACCTGAATTCAAAAGTATCGACGTCTACAAAGAGCTGATCGGGAAAAGTATGCTCACTGCTCGTCTCAAAGGATATCGTAAAGTTCAAACAGCGATTGAAATAGGTTCAGCGGAAAATGAGCTTATCTATAAAAAGCTCGGATTTGACGTTATAGATGAAAAACGGAGCGAATACTACAAAGAACAATTTGATCGTTCCGGAATTATGCGCCTTCAAATGATTTTATAAGGATCTCCTATCGAATATGGAATTTTAGGGTTACTCCCGCCCCTCATTGCTATCCTCCTCGCTTTTTTTAGCCGTTCCGTTTTTATCGCTTTAGCCATGGCTGTCGTCGTCGGTGAGTTCATCATTGCCGATTTTCACCCTCTTAATGCACTTATCCTCATGTTGGAACGCTTTGTCGCGCTTCTAAGTGAAGGGTGGGTACTCAAAACGCTCGCATTTGCCATTATGGTCGGCTCCGTTATGACCCTTATTGAGCGAAGCGGCGGAGTCAATGGTCTGGTACATGAACTAAGCGTCAAACGCTCCCTCGTCAAAAGCAAACGGGGGGCTCTGATGCCCAGCTTTATCGCCGGAATTATCGTCTTTATCGAGTCGTCCATTACTTCGCTCGTTGCAGGGGCGATTGGACGCCCTTTCTGTGATCGCTACGGTATAAGTCGTGCCAAACTCGCCTTTGTCTGTGATTCCACCTCGGCACCGGTCTGCTCACTCATCCCCCTCAACGGATGGGGGGCACTATTACTGGGGCTTATCGGAGGACAAATCACGGCTGGATTGATCGCGGGGGAGAGTGCCACTTGGTTGATGCAATCGATCGCCTATAATTTTTATGCGTTTACGGCTCTAATCGTCACTTTTATCGCAATATGGTATGAGATCGATATCGGTCCGATGCGCCATGCCTCGATTACGTCTCCCGACATCGAATGCGAAGATCTTAAAGGGGATATCGGTCTCTTTTTATGGCCGATGGTATGGATGATCGGAGGGGTTATCGCATTTATGGTTATAACCGGAAATGGGAATATCTTCAAAGGTTCCGGTTCCACCTCTATTTTTTATACCCTCCTCATTACCTTAGGTTTGATGTGGGGATATTATCGGCTCAAAAATGTTCTCACTACCTCGGAGTTTTTTGATGCGGCATTCAGCGGAGCACGTGCTATGACCCCCATCGCCCTCATCCTCCTTTTCGCTTTTGCGATCGGTGGGGTGAGTTCAGATATGGAAGTGGGACAGTACCTCGCCAGCTTTATCGGAGATTATCTCCCATCAGAGTATCTGGCAGGTGCTATTTTTGTTTTAGCTGCGATTATCGCCTTTGCAACAGGGACAAGCTGGGGGACGTTTAGTATCATGCTCCCCATCGCTATTCCTCTCGCTGTAGGTCTTGATGCCCCTGTCGCATTGGCTATGGGAGCGGCGATATCAGGAGGGGTCTTCGGGGATCACTGCTCCCCTATCTCCGATACGACGATCATCTCCGCTATGGCCAGCGGATGCAGTGTTCAGGAGCATACCAAAACACAGCTCCCGTATGCTCTGATCGCCGCAGGCTTTGCCCTTATACTCTTTATTATTTTTGGAATTTTTCTGACATGACAAAAGCTTCCCTTCTCCTCCTCGAAGATGATCCAAACCTCTCGGAGAGTGTCAGCGAATACCTTGAGATCTGCGGCTACAGCGTTACGTGTGTCTATGATGCCTCAGCGGCGGAAGATATCCTCTACGAGCAGAAATTTGATCTACTGCTTCTGGATGTCAATGTCCCCGCTGGAGATGGGTTCTCCCTCCTCAAAGCAAGCCGAAAAGGGGGAAATGTCACCCCTGCCATTTTTATCACCTCACGCAATTCGATGGAAGATGTCGAAGAGGGGTTTGAGAGCGGCGGAGATGATTACATCCGTAAACCCTTCGCACTCAAAGAACTGCTTCTACGGATTCAAACCATTCTAAAACGAAATTTCTACCATAATCCGACCGATGTTTTGACACTTGCAGAGGGTGTTACCTACGATAGTGACAATCAGGTACTCCTCATCAACGGAGAAACGCAAAATCTTCAACTTAAAGAGCATAAACTCCTCAAACTTTTTATCCAACACCACCATGAGCTCCTCTCCCATGAAATGATTTTGGAGCATCTGTGGGATTATGATGAAACACCTAGTGATGGAAGTTTGCGTACCTACATAAAAACTCTCCGTAAACTCCTCGGAAAGGATTCCATTGTCAGCCACAAGCGCCTCGGGTATCAGTTTCGCTAAATACCGAACACTACGAAGTTTTTTAGCCCTCTATGCAGTGATGAGCATCCTCATCTTGGCACTAATGGGAATCCTCTATTACGAATCGCTGAAAACCCAAATGCTCTCTTCTCACCGCCTTGCCATGCAGCTTCAAAGTGAGAACTATGTCCCTCGCTTGAAAACCTGGCTGGAAAGCGGTCATGACCTCGTTACGTTTCCCACCGATCTCGCCTATAAAACGGCCCTATACGGATACGACAAAGATCTTCTCGTCGGTAATCTGGATCAAAAACATCACGATTTCAGCGAAAATATCGCCCTTCATAACGGCTATATCCACCTCGTTGTCGCCCTCTCCCCTTATGGTTTAGGGGAATATTATCTGGTCTTCGAAACCCAAGACGATGAGCTATGGCGCCACCAAGCCCTCATCAACTCTCTAATCTTCGGATCCGCCCTCTTCTTCATCCTCGGACTCATCGGGTTTACCCTCTCACGGATGTTTTTGCGTCCGATGAACGACGCCATTGCTCTGCTCGATGATTTTATCAAAGACACGACTCATGAACTCAACACCCCCGTTAGTGCAATCCTCACCAATATCGAAGCTTTACAAGAAACGCCCCTCCCCCCTTTGATTGAAAAAAAACTTCGACGGATAGAAATCGCTTCCCGTACCATCTCGACACTCTATGATGATCTCACCTATCTCATCCTCAATCACGATTTGGCTGTCCGTAACGAGCCGCTCGACCTCGCCACATTATTGCAAGAGAGATTGGAGTATTTTCGCCACCGTATTGAGCAAAAAAAGATTACCCTTACACTAAACAGCGATCCTGCATCAATTCTCACTATTGATAGAACCAAAGCGACTCGTCTCATCGACAATCTCCTCTCCAATGCCATAAAATACAACCGCGTGGAGGGGGAGATTACCATCACCCTTACCGATAGCAGATTGTGTATCGAAGATAATGGAATCGGAATACCCGATAGTATGATCGATCGGGTGTTTGAGCGTTATACACGTGCCGATAAAAGTGTAGGCGGATTTGGCATCGGTCTCAACATTGTCGCTATGATTGCACGAGAGTATCATCTGAAAATTACAATAGAATCGGAAGAAAAAGTGGGAACGAAGATTTGTGTAGCGTGGGAATAATCCCCGCGCTTACGCGGAGATTATTTTAATTTGGCGATATAATCACCCAATACTTTCATATCGGCATCGCTTAACGCGGCGGTTTGCCCTTTCATCAATGCACCCATCCCTTTGGTATTACGGGTCCCCGCTTTATACCCCTTAAGGGCATCAACCACTTTATCAGAACCCCATCCTGCAATCACTTCCGATTTTCCAAGTGCCGCTTTTTCACCTTTGGCACCGTGACACGCCACACATTTTTGATACAAAGCCGCTCCATCAGCGGCACTCAACATCGCAGTTAAACCTAATAGTGCAATTAACGTTTTCATCATAAATCCTTTTTATCTTTTTTGTAACGCCATCGGAATTCATCCCGATGGCTACGCTAACGCTGAGTTTCCCTCGGCGGGAAGCCCACGCGCAGCACGCCGCGCTATACAACCATTTTTGAATTTTTATCCGCAACTTGGCACATTGCCGCTATCAGAACCGTACTCTTTTGCAAAATCACCGATATCCTGAAGCTTCTCTTTCATACTCGGATTGGTAAGAACCGGAACCGAAGAGGGAAAGCGTTCGCCGTACTCTTTAATAAACCCTTTTGCATCATCCGCGAAAAGCTCTTCCCATTCAGCGACTGTATGTTCAGCGGCAAATTTGGTACCGTTCATATTGAACTTCCCTTTGAGCGTTTTAAGATAGACTTTTTGGCCCGCTTTAGCATCTGCTGAAGCAACTGAAGCACTGAGTGCTGCGATTAACAAGATTGAAAGTAACTTATTCATCTTAAACTCCTTTTAGAAGAGTTTCTCTTGCGAGATTCTCTTTTGATGAGAGCAGTATAAAAAGTTATTGTGAAGTGATTGTGAAAGGTATTAGAGAGTTTGAATCTGCTCGATCAAGTTGAGCGTTTGCTTCTCTTGCTCATAGAGAGCGAAGTTTTTACGGACATAAGCTTGAAGGAGAAGTTTGAGATCATTATTCCCCTCGAAGTGAAAATCCTGTTTCATCTGCTCGACTAAAAATCGGGCAAAATCTTCCTCTACATCAATGTCGTAACGTTTGGCATTGAGGGTGAGGGATACTTTCATTTTCATCCAAGCAAGCTTTCGATTTTAGAAACAATCGTCTCAATCTCGGCATCTTTGGCAGCGAGTTCATCCGTGTACATTTTTATCTCATCATCTTTTGAAGCAAGTGCTCCATGGAGACGTTGAATCTCAGCATCTTTACTTTGTTCATTACCGCGAATCGAAGCACTCTCAGAGCGAAGCGTTTCGATTTCCGCTTGGAGGGCGGATTGTTTTTCCATTAAATCGGTAACGAGAGTGGTCAATTTTTCCAACGGGGTAGGATTAAATAGCATAATAAACCTTGCATCTTGAGTCTTTCGTGTAATTCTAACACAGTTTCGCTCAGGAAAACCTCTCTACCCAAGATGTTTTCGCTCGTACAACCTCCGTAAAAATGCATCAAGGGGATACATCATCCGATAGAGTACCGGAACGATAAAAAGGGCAAGAAGGGTTGAGCTGATAAGCCCTCCGATAACGGCAATCGCCATCGGGGCATTGCTCTCATGACCTGCCCCGCCGCCGAGAGCGAGAGGGAGCATCGCAAAAATCATCGCGAAGGTCGTCATCAAAATCGGGCGAAGACGTTTCTCTCCCGCATCGAGGAGTGCTTCATTGACATTTTTCCCCTCTTTAATCGCATTGTTCGCAAAATCGACCACCAAGACCGCATTTTTTCCCACCATCCCCATCAGCAAAATAATCCCGATCATAACAAAAATACTAAATGGATTTCCGGTGAGATAGAGTGAGAGGATAACCCCCGTAAAACTCAGCGGCATCGCCACCATAATGATGAGAGGCTGAATCAACGACTCATAGAGTGCGGCGAGAATCAGATAGATCAAAACAACCGCCAGCAATACTGTAAAACCAAACGCTTCCATGGTCTCTTGCATCCGTTCGATATCTCCTGTATAACGATAATGGTACACCTCTCCTAATATCGCGGGAAGAGCGCTGTCTATTTTGTTGACGAGGGCATCCAAAGGGGCACCGTCGAGATTGGCCGTAACCAAAATTTTACGCTCACGGTCAAATCGGTTGATCGATGCCGCCCCCTCGGTCGTCTCAAGAGTGATAAGGCCATCTAGCATAACCATTTCACCCGACTGTGTCTGAATCTGCATCTTTTTAAGATCATCGATCACACTTCGATATTCATCTGAGGCTCGGAGGGTGATATCAAATTGGCGGCCGTTTTGTTCAAAATTGGAGATAGCGCTGTCACTCGAATAAGTTGATCCGATCGATTTGGCGATTTGCTGAGCCGAAATACCCAAACGCTGAGCACTTTCTCGGTTGATCCCGATACGCACTTCCGGTTTTCCCGGTTCGAAATCAGTATCGATATCGATCACCCCCTCACTCTCTTGAAGAAGTTTAACTAAAGCGGCCGATTTTGTCTCAAGTGTCTCCAAATCGGCTCCCGTAAGGACGATTTGAACCGGAGCATTGCTCTCCCCCGTATCGATAGGGGGGACATCTTCGACACTGATAATCAAGTGCTTATACGATTTAAATTTTTCTCGGTAAGCGTTGATAACCGACTCCAGAGCCTCTCGTTCTCCCACCGGCAAAAGCTTGGCATAGATCATCGCCTTGTGTGACTCTTGCGCCGCGTTGTAGCCGATGGAGAGGACGACCTTTTGGAACTGTTTGTCCTCCTGCATCGTTTGTACGAGCGGTGCCATCTCTTTTTTCATCGCCTCCAGAGAGATCCCTACGGGTGCCTTGATCATCACCCTCATTTCCGACATATCTTCCATCGGGACAAAAGTTCCCCCTACTTTACCGACAAGGGCAAAAGAGGAGAATAAAATGACCAAAACCGCCGCGAGGGTGATCCATTTATAGTGGAGCAATTTCGCCAGAACGGCACGATAGTAAAGATCGAGTTTTTGAAAAATCGGCTCTGTTTTCTCCCAAAATCGGCTCTCGGTTCCACTCAAAAGACGCGCTCCGAGGGTAGGAATAAACATAATCGCAACCATATAGGAGATCAATACCCCCGAAGCAACGGTCATGGCAAAGGAGTTAAAAAACTTCCCGACGATCCCCCCCATAAAAGCTACGGGGACAAAAACCGCCAAAAGCATCGAAGAGATGGCGAGGATTGAGAAAGATATCTCTCTTACCCCCTCGAAAGAGGCCTCCAGCGGTTCCATCCCATGTTCCATTTTTTTGGAGATATTTTCGATAACGACAATCGCATCATCGATAAAAATACCGATCGCCAAGGTCAACCCGATAAGGGTAAGACGGTTGAGATCGTACCCCAGATAATCGATCAGCCCGAAGGTTCCGATAATGGAGGTGGGGATAGCGATTGCCGAGATAATCGTAGCGGTAAGGTTGCGGAGGAAGAAAAAAACGATCAACACTGCTAGTATAGACCCGTAGAGAAGATCAAATTTGACGTTATCGATGTTGATAAGGATTTTCTCCGACTGATCTTCCACCAGTGTCAGGGAGTACGATTTTCCGGCAAGCGTTATGAGGGAGGGGAGCGTCTTTTTGACCCCTTCAATCACTTCAAGATCGTTCGATCCGGCAATCTTTTGAACCTCCAGTAACACCCCCTCTTTTCCGTTATACGAGGAGTAGCTTGTCGTATCTTTGAGGCCGTCTTCCACCCGCGCGATATCGCTCAAGCGTACCCCCGGAGCAATACTAAGGCTCTTCAACTGCTCCACGCTCGTAGCATCGGAGCGTGTTTTTAGGATCAGCTCGTTATTAGCAGAAATGAGTTTACCCCCTCCTGCGCGGACATTTTCGGCACTGATGCGTGACTGGAGAACATCCGAAGAGATTCCGTATTTATTCAGGAGAAAGGGGTCGGTAAAGATCCGTATTTCACGATCCCGATAACCGACGATATCGATTTTGGCTACCCCTTGAATACGCTGAAGGCGAGGCTTGATTTGCTCATCGGCAAAACGCATCAGCGCGATCTGATCACCCCTCTCGGTGGTAATGAAGAGTTTGATAGAGGCCGCCCCCGACGCACTCACTTTTTGGACAGAAGGGGATTCGACCTCCGCATCAAGGTTGAGCGTTCCGATCTTATCACGGACATCGTTCGCCGCCTCTTCGATATCTTTGGTGAGTTCAAACTGTACGGTGACCACGCTCAGTCCGTCATAGCTGGTGGAGATGAGTTTGTCTATCCCATCGATCCCCGATACCGCCTCTTCGATCTTATCGGTTACTTTGGATTCAACACTCTCAGGGTCGGCTCCCGGATAAGCTGTCTGAATCGTCACAATCGGGAAATCGATATTAGGGAAGAGGGCAACAGGCATAGAGCGAAACGACATTATCCCGAACACAATGAGACTCATAACAAGCATCAGTGTGGTAATAGGACGATTAATGGCAAATTTGTACATATTTATTCCTTAACGCTGAGAAGCAAAGCTCCATCAGCTACGTTAACACTGGGTTTTCTTCGGCAGAAAGCCCAAATGCGTAAATACTCATTTTTATTTTCCAATGATATAGGCCTCACCAAAAAGCCCCGGAGCGATATTCGTTGTCAACACTTCCGCCGTCGCTTTTCTATTTTTCGCATTGACCGAAGGGTAGATTTTTGAAATAGACCCGAGTCTCTCTTTGGCCTGACCATCGACTCGGTAACGGACTTTGGAACCGACTGTAAGCGAGTGGAGATATTTCTCGTCAAAATTTAAAATCAGTTTTACCTCCGGCGAACTGATCAGACGAAACAGAGAGGATGCCCCTACGACACTGTCTCCCAGTTCAATGTTACGGCTGGCGATAATACCGCTAAAAGGGGCACGAAGACGTGTCTTTTCCAACAATGTCTCCTGATAGCGCAAAGAGGCTTTGGCCTCGGAGGTCGCGGCTGAGGCTTTTTTATACGCAAGAGTGTGCTGATCCATCAACTCCGCATCGATCACACTCTTCACCTGAGTGTAACGCTCATACGTCAATCGGGCAAACTCCTCTTCTATTTTTGCTTTTTTGAGCTTCTCACGTGCGAGATCGATACCGGCGACGAGATCATCATTATCGATTTCGAGCAAAACCGCCCCTTGTTTGACACGGCTTCCGACATCGACATTCAGGTGTTTGACAATCCCCTGCGTCGTCAGATTCAGATTCGCCTCTTTACGCGCAACGACATCAAACGTGGCATATATCTCTTCCCCCATCAGCGAAGCGGTGAGTAAAAGTGCTATCCATAATGTTTTGATCATCGTACAAACTCCTTGGGATCGAGTCCCGCATAAAAATAATAGGCCGCGTAGGCATAATAGAGCGTCCGTTTTGCACGGCTGAGCTGGTTGGTGGCATCGGTGAGGGTATGAAGGGCATCGAGATAGGTGACGTAATCGACGATTCGCGCCTCATACTTCTTCTTGACCGCATCAAAGGTTTTCGTCGCCGCATCATAGGTTTTTTCCGAACTATCGATCAAAATACGGGTGCGCTCAATGTAACGGGTGGCCAATAGACGGTTATGTTCCACCTCTTTGGCAGCGTAAGCCAATTCGCTGCTTTGCGCCTGCGCTTGTGCCATCAGTGCTTGTTTCGCTGTCGATGCAGCCGAAAAATCGACCAGATTCATACTGAGTGAAGCGATAAATTTATTCTGGGTATCGACACGCATCTGGGCAATCGGATCGTTTTTATAATCGTAAAAACTGTAGTGGTCTTCCAACTTGATTGTCGGAAGATTGGAGGCATCTTTTTGCTTTGCTTCATGCACTTTGGCATCACGGGTATATTTCAGTGCATTGAGTTTGTCCAACTCTTGCATCTGCACCTCTTGGGGGGGGAGCACTTCGGAAGATTCAAGCTCCGTTATCGTTTGATTCGTAATCGTCTCCAACTCCCTTTTTTGGCGTTGCGCACGATACTCTAAATCTTCAATACCGTAGCGGGCATTTGAGACTTCCGAGCGTAGGCGCATAAGGGCGTCTTCACTCGCAAGCCCTGCGCGTTTAAACATCTCCAAACGCTCCAGTTGCCCCTCGAGCTGCTCTGACATTGTTCGATAGGTCTTGATCTCATCTTGCGTATTTTGGAGTTCAAAATAGCGTTGTATGACATCGAGCGAGAGCTCTTTTTTGGCACCGTAGAGGGTATGTTGAGCGGCATTTTCGAGTGCTTTGTTTTGACCCAAAAGATTCTCTCTCCGAGAGCCGTCATAGACGATAAACTCTCCCCTAAATCCTGCACTGTAGGTCTGCTTTGCATCAAACCCCCCCGTATGATCGACAAATGAGGCATTGCCGAATCCGTCAATTCGCGGGAAATAAGAGTATTTAGCCGCATCATACCCCAGCTTAGCAGCACTGGATTGGTGTACATAACTCTCGATGCGCCCGTTTTTTTGAGCAGAATCGATCATGGAAAGAAGCGATGTCTGGGCATTCAATGCACACGCCGCCATCAGAAAATAGAGTATTCGCACCATTATTCCTTTTTGAAGGTAACTATGTACCATTTTACAAGGGTAGTATAGAATCTAAATCTACAATAATGAATTAAGTTCATACTTTTTGATTCGCTATACGATCTTAACCTCTCATTAAATGCCTTTTGGATCGAACTTCCAAAAGGATTAGCCAAAACTCTCTGAGTTGCCACTGCCTTTTAAGCATAAGTCGTATACTATGTATGGAGAGTTATACAATTAACACATCTAAAAAAGGGGATATTATGGCAAAAGGTCAAGATTCAAAAAAAGCAGTTAAAAAAGCACCGACCAAAACGTTAAAAGAGAAACGCAACGACAAAAATTCGAAAAAAAGTTAAGCATTAGGGATAATTCAAAAACTCACCTTAACTCAGCAGTCTATAGGCAGTCATCCTCATTAAGAAACAGGTTTTCCGCTATAATTCGACAACTATAGTAGAAACTAATTTAGGGTAACTCATTGCCGATTTTTAAAGTCCATACCCCCTATCAACCTGCCGGTGATCAGCCCGTTGCTATCGATGCTCTCGCATCGGGCATTAAAAACGGTGAACGCTATGTTTCCCTTGAGGGGGTAACGGGTAGCGGTAAAACCTACACGATGGCGAAGGTGATCGAGAGCGTTCAGCTCCCCACCATCATTATGACCCATAACAAAACTTTGGCGGCACAACTCTACAGTGAGTTTCGCTCGTTTTTCCCTGAAAACCATGTCGAGTATTTCATCAGCTACTACGATTACTATCAACCCGAAGCCTACATCCCCCGCCAAGATTTGTTTATCGAAAAAGACAGCTCGATCAATGATGAGCTGGAACGGCTTCGCCTCTCTGCCACCGCGAATCTCCTCAGCTATGATGATGTTATCGTGGTCGCTTCCGTCTCTGCCAACTACGGGCTCGGTGATCCGGAAGAGTATGAGAAGATGGTGCAGGTGATCGCTATCGGTGATGAGATCAACCAAAAAAAGCTCCTTCTACGCCTCGTTGAGATGGGATACGCCCGAAACGACACCTATTTCGAGGGCGGTCACTTTCGGGTGAATGGGGAAGTCGTCGATATCTATCCCCCATACTGGCAGGATCAAGCGGTGCGGATCGAATTTTTCGGGGATGAAGTGGAGCGCTTAACCTTTTTTGAGCCTCTCAGCAACACGATGACCGAAAAACAAGAAACGGTCACTATTTATGCCACCAGCCAGTTTGCCGTCGGTCAAGAGAAACTCTCCCGTGCGATCAAACGGATCGAAGATGAACTCGGGGAACGGCTGAACGAGCTCGATAAACAAGGGAAAATCGTCGAAGCACAGCGGCTCAAACAGCGATGTGAATTTGACCTCGAAATGCTTCAGGCAACGGGGATGTGTAAGGGGGTCGAAAACTACTCCCGCCATCTAACCGATAAACTCCCGGGGGAAGCCCCCTATACATTGCTCGACTATTTCACCCTTCATCACGATAAATTTCTCATTATCGTCGATGAGAGCCATGTGAGTTTGCCGCAATTTCGGGGGATGTTTGCGGGGGATAGAAGCCGCAAAGAGGTACTCGTCGATTACGGATTCCGCCTCCCGAGTGCCCTCGATAACCGCCCTCTGATGATCGATGAGTTTATGAACAAAGCGCCTCACTATATGTTCGTCTCCGCAACACCCTCAGCGCAAGAACTCGATATCAGTACCACGATCGCCCACCAGATTATCCGCCCAACCGGATTGCTCGATCCGATTATCACAATCAAACCGAGTGAAAATCAGGTCGAAGATTTACATGATGAGATCAAGAAAACCGTCGCCTTTGGGGATCGGGTTCTCGTGACGGTACTCACCAAAAAAATGGCGGAAGCCCTCACCAAATACCTCGCCGATTTGGGGATCAAGGTGCAGTATATGCACTCCGAGATTGATGCTATCGAGCGTAATCAGATTATCCGTGGTCTACGTGTCGGGGATTTCGACGTCCTTATTGGGATCAATCTCCTGCGTGAGGGGCTTGACCTTCCCGAAGTGAGTCTCGTAGCGATTTTAGATGCTGACAAAGAGGGATTTCTCCGCTCCGAAACCGCCCTTATCCAAACCATCGGACGCGCTGCTCGGAATG
>Ga0209262_10000166_pt1 | contig 39100 bp, 42 predicted proteins | sample Lowcelwee11metaG_FD_187171 | JGI IMG/M metagenome (GOLD analysis project Ga0209262, IMG submission 187171) | Freshwater pond sediment microbial communities from the University of Edinburgh, under environmental carbon perturbations - Low... | ecosystem: Environmental > Aquatic > Freshwater >... | reverse complement strand
TATGTCGATTACCTCTCGCCGATGCTCTACCCATCAGGTTTTAATGCAGGTATCCCAGGACATCCCGATCCGGTTAAAGCCAATTATGAGGTCGTTAAACAATCTCTTGATAAAGCACTTGAAAAATCGGGAACATCACCTCTTGCCTATCGCCCATGGCTACAAGCATTTCGCGATTATGCATTTGATCGCCGTATTTACGGCGCCAAAGAGATTCGAGAGCAAATTGCCGCCAGTGAGGCATTTGGTAGCTGTGGTTGGATCCTTTGGAATCCTCGGAATGTTTACACTTCCCAAGGGCTAAAATAGATACAAAATCAGTAAAATTTATTTTAATAAGATTAAATAAATAATACCTATCGTACAATATAGAAGATTCTTAAACAGTACATTAGGTATTAGCATGCTTGAAGCAGATATTTTTATTGGGAGACAACCCATATTCGACAGATACGGGAAATGTGTCTCCTACGAACTTCTTTATCGAAGCACGTACGAATCAAGCGAAGCTGTCTTTTCAAATAATGCCAGTGCTACTGCACGTGTCATCATCAATCTTATTCATAATATCGGTCTCTCATCTATTATTGGTAATAAAATCGGCTATATCAATATTGATGAGCAAATCATCCTTAGTGATGTCTTTTTATCGCTTCCGAAATCTAAGTTTGTTTTTGAAATTTTAGAATATACGAAAGTCACCCCTGAAGTGATCGAAAAAGTACGCCATCTTCATGAACTCGGGTATAAATTTGCGCTGGACGATTTCTCATGCGAAAATGAGAATATCGAATATTTTAAATTGCTTTTCCCTTATGTTGATGTCATCAAAATTGACCTACTTGCATCCAGTTCATTAAGCATAGAAGCGATTGTCGCCAAATTCTCATCCTATGATGTTAAATTGCTCGCTGAAAAAGTAGAAAATATAGAGATATATGAGCAGTGTATTAATGCCGGATTTGACTATTTTCAAGGCTATTTTTTCGAAAAACCTACCATTATTAGCGGAATCAAAATTGAACCTTCCGTTATCAATGCCATCGACATCATTAATACATTGTATACGACCACGGATATGAACCTCATTAGTGAAAAATTTTCCTTTTACCCCGAACTCACCTTTAACCTTCTCCGCTATATTAACTCTGCTGAATTTTCTTTCAGACATGAAATTACGAGTATTAAACAAATCCTTAATCTTTTAGGTCCTTCGCGTCTGCGTTCATGGCTAGGGCTCTTTCTGTATTCCGGACATCATAAAGAGAAATTCCAAGAAGCGATTGTCGATGCGGCAAAGTTTAGGGCAAATATGATGCGTGAGTTGGTTGCTGCTTTAGGAAAACCTGAACTTTCCGATGAAGCTTTTTTAGCCGGAAGTCTTTCATTAATCGATACCTATCTCCATGTCAGTATGGAAGATATTATTCAGAAAATTCATCTAGCACAGCCGCTGATAGATGCATTAACGAAGCGAGAAGGATATTTTGGAAAGTTGTTGCTTATTACTGAAAAACTCGAAAAGACCGATCATATCCAAACCCTTATCGAACATTTGGCACCTAAAATCGACCTCTCTTCCGATCAACTGTATCGAATTTATTCTAAAGCATGCAGTTACACTATCGAAACGCATCTTTCTTAGCGTATTATTCAAACTAAAATGATACAATCCGCTAATACAAATCATTAGGGAAAAAACAATGGATGATTCTAAAGTCTATGAAAAAATCTTTTCAATTCATGACCAAACAATCGGTGCCCTTAGATCTTTGAACATTCCCCCTTTCCCGCATAACTATAAAAAATATTTTGATGATATCTTTAGAAACCAATCCGATCCTTCTCTCGTAGATGAACAAAAGAAAAGTGACCCTTCTATTGAGACACATGATGATTTGAGCCGCTACCTTGATATTGCCCATAAATCTATCGCCTCTTTTATCGAAACCCATGCCGATATTTCACATGTTGCCAAGTTGCAAGAAAACTATATCAGTAAAACCTCTCAAGAGGGAATCGAACGGTGCGCTAATTTCGTTGACGGTTTAAGCGAACTGGGAAAAAACATGTCACTTGAACTTAAAAAAGCTCAGAAAAAAATTGATGAATTAACATCGGAATTACATGAAACATCTTTGGCTCTCACCGTTGATCCGCTTACACGCGTCACTAATCGAAAAGGGTTAATTGATGATTTGAACAGTGTTGTTCAAGCCGGCGAAACGAAAGCTCTCCCTATTGTATTACTAATGATAGATGCCGACAATTTTAAATATATTAATGATGAGCATGGCCATTTGGCCGGAGACAAAGTACTCTATTTTTTCGCTCAAAGCATCAAATCTGTTATTCGCGGCGGAGATAAAGTGTATCGTTACGGCGGAGAAGAATTTACGGTAGTATTAAGCCGATGTGACCGAGATCAAGCTTTTGAGGTAGCCGATAAAATTCGCTCGAAAATCGAACAAAGCCATCTGATCTACTCAGGAAAAACAATTAAAATGACTGTCAGTGTCGGAGCGACGATGCACCACGCCGGCGATAGCTATGATGCTTTTGTCGGAAGGGCGGATGATGCTTTATACCGCGCTAAAAAAGAGGGCAAAAACCGAACTGTATTGTTTGATTAAAGGTATATTGGTGAAAGTTTTTTCTCTTATTGCCTCTCTTTCACTTCTCCCTTTGACCCTTTTAGCAATTGAACCCCCTCTTATCACCTCTTTGTCTGAAGACATGAGCCAAGCTGAAGAATTGGCTACTCAAACCAATCGAAATATCGATTATCAACCCTTTATCTTATCGGTATGGGAAAATCAAGATCTTGTCTCTTTCGGAGCGCACACTCTCAAAGATGCCCTCATGCTTGTTCCCGGCATTGATATGATGGGTGATACAAACAATAATCGCACAACTGTCATTCGCGGTTCCAATCCCCTTGCTTTCGGACAAACAAAATTAGCAATTGATGGGGTAGTTGTCAATGATCGCAGCTTTGACAGCTATAGTGCGTACTTGGATTTTCCGATAGAGCTTATACAAAGAATCGAAGTAGTACGCGGTGCAGGAAGTTTTATTGAGGGGATAAACGGTTATTCTGGCTCTATCAATGTCATAACTTATGCTAGAGATGAAGGAGATCCTCTTAACGGCGTTATTTTCGGAAGCTTCGGAAGTGACTCATCTCAACAAGCGGGGTTTTGGTATACCCATCGATCAGCAAACTGGAAACTCTCAAGTGATCTTTTTTACCAAAGCAATGATGCAACTTCTCCTATAAACGTCACCGACAAATACGGAAATACAGGGCTAGCTTCACTTAAAAGCCGCCAAGTGGGGTTGGGGCTCTCTTTTATCTATGGAAATTTCTCTCTCAAGGGAAGAATGAATAAATTTACCACCGGCAGTGCCTTTGGAAATTTGAATGCTTTACCTAATATCGATGGAGAACAATCTCTCCCCTCTTGGTATTTAGAAAGTGCCTATGATCATAAAATCACTAATGATTTATCTCTGAACGTCAAAGCGGGAATTATGGAGGACGGATGGGAAGAGGAAGCCCGTTTGCTCCCTGCAGGGACATATGGACCCATTACTTTTCCGGATGGTTTTTGGGCATATTTAGATTTTAAGACCCGTTTACTCTATACCAATGTATCAACCATCTATACCGGAGTCAAAAATCATAAAATCACTCTCGGCTACGGTACAAAATACGAAGACATGGTAGATATGTCGACCATAACGACAAATAGAACCGGCGGTACTCTGCTTGTTGATTATACGCTGATTGCCCCATTTATTGATGCGGGATCAGCATGCCGACATACGGATGACATTTACATCAATGATACCATCGATATAAGCGATCAATTAGCTTTTTCCCTTTATCTTGGGGGAACAAAAACGTCCCATATCGAATTTCAGCCCTATGCAAGGGGGGCGCTCGTCTATCAGCCCCATCGTCAACACATCCTAAAACTTATGGTCGGCAATAATTTTCGCCTCCCCTCTTTCAAAGAGATGTATCTACAAAATCACCCCTCTAAGATTGGAAACCCAAATTTAGAACCTGAACATGTAATGTCATACGAAACTCAATACCTCTATAAACCTAGCCTAGATACGACTTTAGGAATTAATCTATTTTATCTTCAGAACAAAGACCAAATCACCCCCGATGCGACCACTAAAGTCTATCAAAATATCGGTAAGCGGGATATTTTAGGATTAGAAACGGAATTTAGAGGAAGTATCGGTGAAAATGATCTTTTTGCCCTCTCGTACAGCTATATCAGAGGAAAAACATTCAAGGGGACTGAAACGACCGACTATCTCCCCTATGCATCGTCCCATATGCTTAAGGGGGCGTTTTCATATGCCATTACACCCCAAATCGATGCGGGAATTGTCGGACGCTACAGCAGTGCAAAAGAGCGCCGTCCTAATGAATCCCGTAAAGATGCTATGGAGTCTTTTGCAGCACTCGATCTGATTTTGGGCTGGGAAAATTCTAACGGAATCTATCTCCAAGGTGCCCTTAAAAATCTTACGAATGCCATTTATCGCTACCCCTCAACTCCTGCTACCTATCCCGATGATTACCCCATAGAGGGCCGAACATTCTGGATCAAAACCGGTTGGAAATTTTAATGCGAATCCTATTTCTTATGTTGATCGGTTTTTTATTCTCAAAAGCTGACGAATCATTTTTGATGCAAACTCATATTCGGATGCTCCCTAAAATTATGGCGCTGGATACACGTTTAGCATCAAAAGCACCCTCCTCAAAACTGATATTGGCAATTGTTTATGATTCAAACAAAAAAACAAATGCCCAATTTATAGCTAATGAAATGAATAAAATCCATAATGGGAAAGTTTCAAACTTTACCTTTACGGCACTTCCTATTTCGGTAGATGAACTCATGACACGTAAAGAGATTGCGTTCGCTTACTCTATTCAACATACCAATGCCCAATCAATCAAAAAAGTTGCCGCGTGGGGTATTGCCAATACCGTCCCTACCTTTTCGTATGATGTCAATGATATGGAATTCGGTATTTTAGGCTCTATTGCCATTGAACGCTCAACTATCATTTATATCAATAAAAATACTCTCAAAGAGGGAAAATACCGATTCAATGATACTTTATTTCAGATTGCGAGACTCATCGAATGAACCGATTTAAAAATGCCCGTCTTTCCACTAAACTTTTTACGACACTGACCCTTGTCACTTTCATCATCTTTACCACTATCACCTTGGTAACTTTTTTTATTGTTCGAGATTTAACAATGAATTCCCAAAAAGAAAAGGCGGCACTGCTTATAGATACGGTTAATCCTACGGTATCTCTTGCTCTATTTTTGGGAATACACGATTTTGGAAACAAACTCTCTGCGATTACTCAACGCAAAGAGGTCATTTCTCTCAACATATCCGATGCACAGGGGAAAGTGCTTTTAAACTATACGCATTATGATCCATCTGCATCATATGAAACTATCCAAGTCAGCGAAAATTTAATGGAACCCTCCACCCTTAAAGTGATCGGGACTATTACTCTCACCTACTCTGGAGAAGAATTCACAAAAGCCATGAATCGGTTTTATACGTTGTACGGTTGGATTAGTGTAAGTGTATTTGCAACACTTTGGCTTATGATGCTGTGGATTAACCATCTTTTATTGCCGATCAAATTGATTGCTGAAAAAGTACGAAACTTTAAACTCGGAAAAAAGATAATTTTTGACATCCCTTACAGCCAACGTGAATTTACCCAAATTATCCATTCATTTGAAATAATGCAAGAGAGTGTTATTCAATATGCTCAAGAGATTGAATCAATCAATAAAAATCTTGAGATAAAAATTACGGAACAGACACATGAAGCCATACGTCATTTGTATTATGACAATCTAACATCGCTACCGAATCGAATTAAGCTCCAAGAAGATTTACAGCTAAAAGAGATCAATACCGTAGCCATATTAAATATCGATGATTTTAAAGAGATAAACGATTTTTTCGGTATAGATACCGGAGATTGGCTCTTGAGCCAAATTGCCCATTGGCTCAGCGAAATGAAACTAAAGCCCTATCGTATCGGCGGAGATGAATTTGCCTTCCGTATGAAAGAGGGAAGTACACACACTAACTTTCGCCACGAGATTGAAATACTCCTCTCCTTATTGAGTGAGAAATTCTTTATGATCGGAGACGAAACCGTACATGTCCGTGCTACAGTCGGAATCGCAATCGATAGTGACAAACCGCTGATCCATGCCGATGTCGCACTCAACAAAGCACGAAGTTCAAAACTCCCCTACTCCGTATACGATCAATCTGAAGGGATTGAGCAGCAATATCAAGCCAATATTGCTATGTCTGCTCATATTCGTCAAGCTTTGGTTGAACACCGTATTGTTTGCCAATATCAGCCCATTGTCTCTTGTGAAAGTGGAAAAATTGCAAAATATGAGACGCTGGTGCGTATTCAAAATGAAGACGGCTCGCTAATTGCCCCTTATGATTTTTTACCGATTGCACGAAAAACCAAACTCTATCATCATATTACCCAAGAGGTTGTTTACCAGGCTTGCCATCTGTTTGCGTCACGGGATGAACAATTTTCGATTAATCTATCCATCAGTGATATGTTAGACAACCGTACCGTAACGACAATCGAAAACATCCTCCGTCAAACTGCCACTTCAAATCGAATAATTTTTGAGATATTGGAATCTGAGGGTATTGAGAATTTTGATGAAGCTGCCTCATTTATCGCCCGAATGAAAGCGATTGGGGTCAAATTTGCCATCGATGATTTCGGAACCGGATACTCTAACTTTGAAAACATACTCAAGCTTAATGTTGACATCCTAAAAATTGACGGTTCCTTAATTAAATCCATCAGTGAAAATCCTCGTAATCGCATCGTTGTTGAAGCAATTGTCGACTTTGCTCACCGTATCGGTATTGAGACGGTCGCTGAGTTTGTCGCCTCCGAAGAGATACTTCGCAATGTTACCGATTTGGGGATAACCTACGCACAAGGATTTCATACCGGAAAACCTCATTTTCTGAATCACTAGCTAATGTTAATTTTTATCCCAACCATGCTACAATTCGCAAAATTTTTACAAGGGCTGATCCATGTTAACCGATCGCGTCAATATACTCTCCGAATCGATTACCATTGCTATCTCTACGTTAGCGCAAGAACTCAAAGCACAAGGAAAAAACATCCTCAGTTTCTCCGCAGGTGAACCTGATTTTGATACTCCGCAAGTGATCAAAGATGCTGCGATAAAAGCAATCAATGATGGATTTACCAAATACACTGCGGTTGATGGTATCCCTGAACTAAAAGCGGCTATTGCATTGAAACTCAAACGTGATAACGGCCTTGAATACAAAGCAAACCAAATCATCGCGAATAACGGTGCAAAACACTCCCTTTACAACCTTTTTGCTTGTACCATACAAGCGGGTGATGAAGTGATTATTCCAGCACCCTATTGGGTTACCTATCCTGAGCTTGTACAGTACTGCGGCGGAACGGTAGTAGAGATCATGACAGATGATGCAAGTGGATTTAAAATCACTCCAGCTCAGCTCAAAGCGGCTTTAACTCCTAAAACCAAAATGATTATCCTTACCTCTCCATCCAATCCGACAGGTGCCGTCTACTCACGCGAAGAGCTTACCGCTCTTGGAAAAGTGCTAGAGGGGACAAATGTCATCGTAGCCAGCGATGAGATGTATGAAAAATTGATTTATGACGGTGAATTTACCTCTGCAGCCGCAGTGAGCGATGATATGTTCCAGCGGACCATCACCATCAATGGACTTTCTAAATCGGTAGCGATGACAGGATGGCGTTTTGGGTATATGGCTGCCGCTAATACCGAAATCATCCAAGCGACTAAAAAGCTTCAAAGTCAAAGTACGTCAAATATCAATAGTATCACCCAAAAAGCGGCTATTGTCGGTCTTAATGGTGAAGCTGACAGTGATATCGAAGCGATGCGTGTACAGTTCAAAGCACGCCGTGATGAAGCTGTAAAACTCTTCAATGAAATTGATGGGCTCTCCGTACTTTCACCAGCGGGTGCTTTTTATCTCTTCGTTAATATTAAAGAAGTCAGTAATGATTCGATGCAATTTTGCAAAGAGCTGCTTGAAGACCAAGGGATCGCCGTTGTTCCCGGCGTAGGTTTTGGTTCTGAGGGGTACTTCCGATTCAGTTTTGCAACCGATATTGAAAGTATACGTGAAGGGATCAAACGTATTGCTACTTTCGTAGCGTCACGCCGATAAACACTCTATTCTTTTCTGCCTCTAAAGAGGCAGAAAGCTTTTACTTTATACTTTTTAATGCTTCTATCACTGCTTCGATATTACCCATCGGAAGGTGAACTTTCCATTCCGGATTTTTAGCATCACCGGCTAATGAAATACCGATGCTGGCGACACTGTCACTCCCTGCCCCATAAGGCTCATCTACTTTACTGATAGAAATAATACCTTTTTTTGTTCCATCTAAAGGGATCTCTTTTATAATCGTTACTGCAGAACTCATATTCTCTCCTATTTGACTGTAATCAAAAGAGTTTAGCCGATTTTGGCTAAAGCAATCTTAAAAATACCCTTTATTGCGCGTTTGTATTATTACCGTAAATATACGCATACATTTTTCGATAATAGCGTTCATTTCGGGTTCGATCAATCGCACTAAAATGGTGATAGCGTCCTAATGTCTCCCAAGAGTACCCGAAACTTTTGACAAGCCGTGTCAATATTCCGTTCGCTTTTTCACGTGCAGAACTCTCTTCGAAATATTCATGAATCATTGGATTAGGATGATATTTGTAGTTTATTTGGTAAGGCCCCAGATCGAGATTGACAATTCCTCCCTCAATTAAAGCCTGAGCTTGAGCGCTGCATTGCTCCGTAGAACCACATTTGATTAAATGGCCGTTAACGGCGAAACCTGCCGCTTTGGCACGTTCGGCCTCTTCTGCAGCATTAATACGAATAACATGGGGGATACATTGCCCCTCTTCTTTAAGACACTCACAATGTTTGATGGCATCGAGGACAATATCGGGCATTCGAATATCCGTTGTAAGCTCTCCCTCTGCACGAAGCAGTGACGATGCGATAACTAAACTTACAATGATATGTCTCATTCCTTATCCCTCAGTCTAAGATTCCATCATTTTAGCTAATTTTGCCTGCATTTTCAGCCATAATTTATGTTCCATCAACGGGAAACCGCTGTAGACCCCTTTATTTATGATACTTTTGGTAACACCTGAACGTGCAGCCAAGGTAGTGAAAGGGGCAATGCTCAAGTGGCCTGCAGTAGCACTTTGCCCCCCCATAACGACATTACGACCCAATGTTGTAGAGCCTGCAAGCCCCGATTGAGAGACTAAAATCGAATGTTCGCCAACCACACAATTATGACCGATTTGTACCAAATTATCGATTTTAGAACCTTGTTTTATTATCGTTGACCCAAAGACGGCACAGTCAACCGTGACATTTGCCCCTATTTCAACATCCTCTTCAATAATGACATTGCCATTTTGATAAAGTTTTACATGTTCACCCATTTTTGTATGGGCATACCCGAACCCATCAGATCCGATCACCGTTCCGGAATGAATCATGACGCGATTGCCGATACGGCAATCCCGATAAACTGTGACATTCGGGTAGAGTATCACGTTATCGCCAATCACTGTCTCAGCACCGATATAAACACCGCTCATAATCGTACAATTTGAACCGATAATTGCTCCGTTTTCGATATGTGCTGTAGGATAAACGTGGGTTCCCTCGCCGATAAGGGGAGCTTTGTCGCTGCTGCGTATCGGTTTGGCAAAATATTTAGAAAGAAGTGCAACCGACATATACGGCTCATCGGATTCCAACGCAACGACACCCTTAGGGAGAAGATGCACTTTTGCTGAGGGGAGTATAACTGCTGAAGCTCGGGTATCTGAGAGTTCTTTTTCGTATTTTGAATCGGAGAGAAATGATATTTCCCCCTCAACCGCTTCACGAAGTGTATTTAATCCGCTAATTTCAATCGTCTCATTCAGCTCTTTGCATCCGAGAAACGCCGCAATTTCATAAAGTTTCATCTCTGCTTATCTCTCTAACGCGACAGAACCGCTTCGAACGATCTCTTTGGGATGAAAACGTTTAATCGCTTCAAGAAAGTGATTCACTCTCATCGGCTCGTCGGCAATCATCGCAATCATGGTGTCACTTCCAACATTAACGATTCTCCCATTATAAGCGTGTGTAAGTGCTTCGATATCTCCCAATGATTCATTCATAGGGATCTTGACCAATACCATCTCTGTTTCAACCAAATCGGCATGTTCATACACTCTGAGTACCGGAATCAACTTATGCAGCTGCTTGGTGATCTGTTCAACCACACGTACAGAGCCTGCGGTAACAATAGTGATGCGAGAATATTTCGATTCCGGAATTGGTGCTACTGTCAATGACTCAATATTGTATCCTCGTCCTGAAAAGAGTCCGACTATCCGCGAAAGTACACTTGCTTCATTCATAACGATAACGGAAATAACGCGACGTTCTGTGTGTTCCATCATTTCTCCTTGTACTCTAACATCATATTAAACAATGATCCGCCTGCCGGAACCATAGGAAGTACATTCTCAAAACGGTTCACCACAACATCAATGATGGCTACAACATTTTTCTCAATAGCATCTTTGAGTGCCGCATCAAACTCCTCTTTGGTATTGACTCGGTACCCTACACCGCCAAATGCTTCAGCAAGTTTCACGAAATCCGGCTGCATTGAGAGATCGGTTGAGGAGTGGCGCTTATCATAAAAAAGCGTCTGCCACTGACGAACCATCCCTAAAAAGTTATTATTCAAGATAACGTTGATAACGGGGAGTTTATACTCAACCGCAGTCATCAACTCTTGGATATTCATCAAAATAGAACCGTCACCCGTAATGTTGATACTGACTCGATCCATATCGGCACGTTTAACACCCAGCGCGGCAGGAAAACCAAATCCCATGGTCCCCAACCCACCGGAGCTCACCCATTGGCGCGGGCGAGTAAAAGGGTAAAACTGTGCCGCCCACATTTGGTGTTGTCCTACATCAGTCGAAATATTGGCACCATCGCCCAAAAGTTGTCCGATACGCTCAACAACCCATTGCGGTTTAAGGCGGTCTCCCTCTTCTTTATATGAGAGGGGATGGAGTTTATTGAAATTGGCGATCGTGTTGTGCCATGATTCATAACGCTTAGGATCGACCTGTTCTTTCGCAAGCGGAATCATCTGTTCTAGTACATTTTTAACATCACCGACAATCGGAAAATGGGCATTTACCAATTTCGAGATACTCGCAGGGTCAATATCGACGTGGATAATCTGAGCATTTTTAGCAAATTCAGAGAGTTTTCCCGTGACACGGTCATCGAAACGTGCTCCCAAACCGATAACCAAATCGGTCTCGCTCATCGCCATATTGGCCGCATATGAGCCGTGCATCCCAAGCATAGAGATCAATAGCGGATCATCAAAACGAAGCGTTCCACGCGCCATAAAGGTCTCAACGGCAGGAATCTGAGTCATTTTGGAAAACTCACGTACCAATTCGGCCGCATTGGCGTTGATAATACCGCCGCCGAGATATAAAAGAGGCCGTTTTGCGCTCGCGATCGCTTCTATCGCTTTTTTGATCTGACGTGTATTGCCTTTGGTCGTCGGCTTATAGGTCTCGATATCGACCTCTTTGGAATAATCAAATTTTGCTATTTGCGCCGTTACGTCTTTAGGAATATCCACATGTACCGGACCCGGACGACCGGTTCGAGCGATGTAGAAGGCCTCTTTGAGGATACGCGGTAAATCTGCGGCATCCGTGACCAAATAGTTATGTTTGGTACACGGACGGCTGATACCGACCGCATCGATCTCTTGGAAGGCGTCGGTTCCGATGAGTGACATAGGTACCTGACCGCTGATGAGCACAAGAGGGATTGAATCCATATAAGCATCGGCTAAACCGGTGACCCCATTGGTAAATCCGGGACCTGAAGTGATCATGGCCACCCCTACTTTTCCGGTTGCTTTGGCATACCCCTCTGCTGCGTGAACTGCCGCTTGTTCATGACGTGTCAAAACATGTTGAAATGATCGTTGTTTGTAAATCTCATCATAGACGTTCATGATCGCCCCGCCCGGGTAGCCGAATACGACTTCGACTTCCTCGGCGATGAGTGCTTCGATAACCATCTGTGCACCGCTGATTTGCATGTCGTCTCCTTGTATTACAGTATAAAGTGTGTGAATATAACTAAAAAAAATTAAGGAATTATAAAAGAAGATAGCTATAAATTACGTTAAATCCCTGAGAGGAGCAATTGATTCAGGATATATCCTCAGTTTCAGGCAAATAAATTTCATCACATTCCAGCAATGCCGTATTTTTCTCTTCCAATGTTGTTTCATCAACAATCGAAGGGAAAATTTTCCGTATCGAATCACGCAGTTTTATCACCTTGATCGGCTTAAGGAGATATCCGCTTGCTCCATTACGGATAGCATTAATCACCATCTCTTCTTGACCATGTGATGTTATCATAATTATTTTCACGTTTTTATCGATTTTTTTTAGCTCTTTAACGGCTGTTATACCATCCATTTCCGGCATCGTGATATCCATGGTCACCAAATCAGGTTTCAGTTTCGAATACAATGTTATAGCTTCCAATCCGTCTTTTGCCTCTGCAACGACTCTATGACCTAGCGATTCTATTGTTTTTGCAACGTTACGTCTCATAATCAATGAATCATCTACTACTAATATATTAAGCATTCCCTTCTCCTTTAGCCGATCCGATAACGTTCAATTCGATATTCCCATAAGGGGTTGATAGCATCGCATTGATTATTGCAGTTCCGTTTGTTTTTACAATGGATTTGCCATCTTCAATCGTTACGGGGGGAGTAATACTTACCCCTTGTCCTTGATTTGGGAAATGGCTAAGGGCTTGTCCTATAATGATATTGGCAATTTCACCTGCCGCACTGTCACGTAATTTGGCGAATTCATCTTCCGTTATCTCTCCATAGGCGAATCTTCGGGTCATCGTTTCAAGAAGAAGTTCGTTATACGTCGCATAGAATAATAGGTTTAATGTCCCGCCGATCCCTATCGTTGTCGTATATTTTTTTAATTCGACTCTATCAACCGAACGATATTCACCCTCAAATTTAGTTTCTATTTTCATCTCATCGCGCATAAATATCTCTACTTGATGCATGATGGCTTTTAAAACCTCTTTTATTGATTCAATATTTTTCATCAAATTTCCATGAATAAGGATTTTTTAGGGATAGTAAATTCGAAACGGGTCCCCTTGCCCGCTTCCGATATCACTTTATAGCTTCCATCAAGTTTTAAGAGTTCCGTACGTACCGAGGCAAGCCCTATTCCTCTACCGGAGAGATCACTAATCTCCTCTTTTGTCGAAAGATAATCTTCAAACAACAACTCAATCACAGACTCTTCGTTCTCAAGTTCTTGGGATGTTCTAAACCCACCATCAAGTGCTTTTTGTTTTAATTTTTCTCTATCAATTCCGCGGCCGTCATCACTGATCTTAACAATCACAGAATCTTCTGTCTCAGCAATAACAAAAAAGATATTTCCCTCTTCCTCTTTTTCGCGTTCCGCTCTCTCATCAGGAAATTCAATCCCATGATCCACACAATTGCGGATAATATGGATCAACGATTTCGCAAATCCTCGGAACTCATCTCCTACGGCTATATTCGTTTCATCCTGTATTTCCATCACATTAAGAGATTTTTCAAGACGTTCGCCAAGAAGTTCGACATATTTCGGCAAAGAAGCAAAATACTCTCCTATCGGCTTATATTTCAACCCTTTAATGACCGCTAACAGCTCCAACAGCTCATGACACTCCTCCGGTTGAGCGTCAATTAATTCTAATATTTTATTGTGAAGCGTCTCATAGGTTACATCATCGATCTTAATCGTCGTTTTTCGATCCATAAAATCATCACCCAAAGTATCACGCAACACATCGGTATCTTTTTTAAGCCATAGCTCAAAATCAATTTTTTTCACCATGGTTTGAAGTGTTTCATTCGATATTGTCTCATCTTGAAGCCATAGAGAGAGTCTCGACTCCACTTTATGCAACCCTTGAAGTGTCGTCATAAAATCTTTTTGGACAAAAAGTCCCTTATAGGTATGAACCACTCGATACAATTCTGTAAGATTCTGCTGCGGGGTGCGTTCCCATGCGATAAATCCTTCTCGCTCCGATAAAAACGTCTGATACCCCTCCAACAATTCAAAAAGCTCCTCACTGTTACTGATGGCGGATACAATCATTTTGAGTCTGTTACGTTCTTTTTCAATATTTTTTTCCAAATTTTTCTTATCGGTAATATCTGTCAAAATAAGCATGAGCCGCTGTGGTTCTATCCGTTTATAAAGGACATTAATGGCTTTATTATGAAGTACGAATTCGTGTTGGAGTAGCGATAAAATAGCATCGATCTTCACCTCATCTTCTTCCTCAAAAATGGCTCTGATGGTTTCATCAAAAAACTTTTTTTTCTCTATTTCTTCCGGATATAAAAGTTCACCGATATTTTTCCCTTCAATCGTTTCTTGAAAGATTTCCAAACATTTTTGAGAATACTCATTTTCAACATTCAACGAGGTCGAAAACGTTAAAAATCCCTGATTGGAATTATCTAGCAAACGGGTGATAGCTGAAGAACGTTCTCGTAAATCGGCTGTTCGTTCATCAACCTGACGTGAGAGTTCTTTCTGGATTGACAAATTATGAATTCGATACGCAATGAAGAAAGGGATTAAAATAAATACATAAAAAAGTGCTTCGACGAAGGAATGAAATAAAAGAGTATTCAATCGAGCATTGATGTTGCTCACTTCTATATCGGCTCCCGTGATATAAACACGTCCGCTTGGCGAAACATGGGGCAAATATACCGACCTAAAATGTCCCCATTGATCGGAAGATTCTTCAAACTGCATCCGTTTTGTTTTAAAGGCATTCAATAATTTGGGAGCTTCATCGCTATACTCATCAAAAAAGTAACTGATATCCTCACCGCTTTTAAGCTCTTCACTCGTTGCACTGCTGGAGGTAAAATAAAGTTTCCCCTTTTCTAAAACAAATGAATAAACATATTTCACATTCATAGTTTCAGCAAATCGAGACAAAACGAGACGATTTTGGAGATCTTGTTCAGGAGAGATAGTTCCCGCTTTCATGTCGAGAGTATGCAAAGACGGGGGTAAAAGCTGATCAGAGACACTCGCACACTGAATTAGCTTCTGATCTATTTCATCGATAAGCTCAGAGCGCTGCTGTGTATATTGAAATCCGATATACGTTACTACGGCCATCAAATAAAATGCTACGGCACCGTAATAGTACTTTTTCATCTAAGCCCAATACCTTACTAAAATAAATTGTTTTATTCTACTTAATATTGTCTTTTATCAAACTTCAGTAGCTTCCTTCACCGACGGTGATAACAAAGTTGTCATCTACCTCTACAACCCCGAATGAATGTTGACCGCAAAAACTCTCGTTTAACTCTTGCGCCCAAGCACGTGCAATCCGCATTGCATTTTCTTTATCATCAAATGTTTTGATCTGAGGCATATTTTTACGAATTGCACATTTACACAATTTCTCTACTACTACGTGGTATTCCATCATTTATCCTTTGCAGCCGCAACCGCCGACCATTCCGATGACGTAATTATCCCCTACCTCAACAAGCTGAAATTCATGTTTTCCGCAAAAATTCCCTTGCATATACGCCAATTGTGTTTCAGCCGCTTCATACGCATTCTCTTTGGTATCATAAGTGGTAATTTGAGACATCTCCTCTTTTTTTGCACAGCTGCATAATTTTTCAATGACAACATGATGTTCCATACTAAACTCCTTAATCTTCAGATAGTCTCATATCTGCATACACCGTTCCAGCTGTGCTATAATATTTACCAATATGAAGGACAGGCAATACAATATGGATATGAAAATTCAAGCTTCACAAAGCTTTAAAAGTGCTTTCCAACTCTCTATTTCCTATCTTCTTTTTGGAATGGCTTGGATCTATTTTTCAGATACAGCCGTTGCATCACTAGCATCTAACAGCTATCAGCTCACTCTACTCCAAACATACAAAGGTTGGTTTTTTATATCCATTACCTCTATCTTTCTATTTTTTATCAGTTACCGATTTTTTTATATCCAACATTTAGTCTATTCAGAACATCAAAACAACATTTTAGAAGCCAAAGAAAAATTTGATAAATTAGCTCATTATGATCCACTCACCGGGCTCCCAAACCGTCTTAGCCTCATTGAAACACTGCAAATCAAAACAGATCACATGGAAAATCACCCGTTTGCCCTGTTGTTTATTGATTTGGACGGATTTAAAGATATCAATGACTCTTATGGCCATCGCTTCGGAGATGAGATACTAATACTTTTTACAAAACTGTTGCAGGATCTTTTCACCAAAGAGACCTTAATCATTAGGCCTGGAGGAGATGAGTTTATTATAGTCATAGAATTAAACACAGATCAGCACTCTATTCAGATGTGCATAAACCGTCTGATACAAACACTCAACGATCCTTTTAATATCGATCATACTGAGGTCTATATCTCGGCAAGCATAGGAATTTCCCTCTATCCTGAGGATGCTTCCAACCCTGAAGAGCTCCTCCAGAAAGCCGATGCGGCCATGTATAAAGCTAAAAGTTTCGGGCGAAATAGCTATAGTTTCTATAATAACGGTTTGACCCAAGAATTACTGGAGCGAACGACCCTTGCTTCCAATCTCAAAAAAGCAATTTCCAATCGTGATCTCACTCTCTATTATCAACTTCAAGTCAATCCACATTCGGGAAAAATCATTGGGGCAGAGGCACTTGCAAGATGTTTTACAGCCGAGGATGCGATTCCACCATCAGTCTTTATACCTATTGCCGAAGAACGCGGATTAATTATTGAATTAGGCTCTTTTGTGCTAGAAGAGGGGTTTAAAACTGCTGTAAAATGGATGAAACAAGGGATATTTAACGGTAGGATTGCTATCAATGTATCAGCAAAACAGCTTATTCATCAAAATTTTTTGCTTCAACTCGAAGAACTGCTACACAAAACAGAGTGTAATCCTGTATGGATTGAGCTCGAAATTACAGAAAGTTCAATCCTAGAATATCCGGAAAAAATGATCGCCTTACTCGGTGTAATCAAAAGCAAAGGATTTAAAATATCCATTGATGATTTCGGGACCGGATATTCGTCTCTCTCCTATCTCAAACATCTCCCTGTCGATAAGCTAAAGATCGATATCTCCTTTATCCGAAATATCACGATGGAACCGAAAAACCAAACCATTGTTAGAACGATCATTGCGTTGGCTAAAGGATTAGGAATGACAACAATAGCCGAAGGTGTAGAGAGTAGTGAAGAGATGGAGTTTTTACGTTTAAGCGGTGTTGATTCAATACAAGGATATTATTTTCACAAACCAATGAGTCGTGAATCAGTAGAATTGACTTTTCAAAACTATAAAGTAGGATAAAATGACCGATTTATATAAAGAGCATATTGATATTACCAACGAAGTCAAAGAGACGATACAAAAATTAAAAGTCGTATTTCCAGCCGAATATAATCGCCTTTATGCTGAAAAAGCAAAATCTCATAATGTAAAACTCAAGCCAAATCAAGTCATCAGTCCTGAAATGCTCGATGAAAAAATGGTCCGACATCTTATAACGTTATCAAAATGTACCGATGAAGCGATACACGCCATAGAAACTGAAGACAAAGAAGTACTGAAAACCGTCCTACAACAGACCAAAATCCTCCAAGAAGAGATTCACGAACTCCAAAAAATAGTCTACGAAGACGGGTTGACAAAAAGCTATAATCGTAAATGGTTCGAAGATACACTCTGCAATAGTGACCATATCACGATTCGTGATAGCGGTACCCTTGTTATGGTTGATTTGAATAAATTCAAACAGATCAACGATACGTACGGGCATGTTGTCGGTGACAAAGTCCTGATACACATTGCATTCAAACTCAAAGAGAGCGGAGGACGTGTGGTACGCTACGGCGGAGATGAATTTTTGGTTATATTTGATACAAATATTTCCTACAATGAAATCAAAACAAAAATGGAAGCAATTTTAGAATACTGTCATCACATCCATTTTAAAGTAGATCAAAACGAATTTAAAATCAATTTTGCCTACGGTATAACTGAGTTTAAGAAGGATGCAAATATCGATACCATTATTCAAGCAGCAGATAAAGCGATGTATGATAATAAAACTTCTACAATCTAATTAAGAGAGCGGTGTTGTTTGCACCACAAAATAGAGTTCATCTTTTAGGGTATTCAGCGATTTAACAACATTATCTCTACGCGTCTCATCAAGCTCAAAATGCTGCTCGATCGAATCATAGATACGATCGATACTGGCATAAATTTCTACCATCAATTCTGCTTTGATTTTATCGTGTACAGTTGCCATCAATCATCCTATTTGTTTGACTTAGTCTTTCAGAAAAAACTCAACCAAAAAAATCTCCCATAAGGGAGAAAATGACGAGAAACAATGAAGTTTGTCCCCATAAATGGGGACGATATTGCCTCTAAGAGGCAAGCTTTAGTGCCATAGCGGCTAGCGTAGCCAAGCGGGGCTTTTGCTCCGTTTGGCGTTTAAATCAAATAGTTAGCGGACGAGGTCGAAGAAATAGTCGGTTGTTGCGATACCTTTGGTATCTTCATCCAACTGATCAAGAACTTTGTTCGTGATCCAAGTAAGAAGATTCAACGCTCCATCATACCCGCTGATAGAGTAGCGGTGTAGGTGATGACGGTCGAAAATCGGGAATCCGATGTAGATCAACGGAGTACCGGTGTCACGCATCAACTCTTTACCATAGCTGTTACCGATCATGAAATCGACCGGCTCAGTGAAGAGAAGTGAACGCATATGCCACAAGTCTTTACCAGCCCATACATTCAAACTGTCTTTTGCAGGAGATGTATCGAGCAATGCTCTCATCTCAGCTTCCCAACCATTCGGTGCATTGTGGCATAGGACGTGAGTCGGCTCAGCACCCATCTCTAGCAAGAATGAAACGGCTCCGAGAAGGAAGTCAGGATCACCCCAGATAGCGAATTTTTTACCGTGCATGTACGGATAGCTGTCTTGCATAGCATCAACTAAACGGCCGCGCTCGATTTTAAGTTTTTGTGGAACTTCAGTTCCTGTTAATTCTGCGAGTTTCATAACGAACTCATCGGTACCTTTAAGACCGATCGGGTTACTATGTCCACCAGCGTGTTTCCAACGTTTTTCTACCATTTTCATAGTTTTAGACGTTGCATATTTTTGCAATGAGATCGTTGCACTTGAATTGATACAATCTTTTGCATCATCCAATTTTGTTCCGCCTTGGAACATTTCGTAGTTACCTGCTGGCATATCCCATTGATCAGAGTGGTCACCCAACATGATATAGTCTGTACCAAACGCTTCTACAATGCTTTTTACAGAACGAAGGCTTCCGATATACGTTTCAAAACCAGGGATGATGTTGATACGTTGTTTCGTTTCACCTTTGTTTCCTTCTGTAAGTTGAGACATGATACCGTGCATCATGTTGTCATAACCAGTGATATGACTACCTACGAATGAAGGAGTATGCGCAAACGGAATCGGATATTCAGCAGGGAGGAATTCTCCGCCATCTTCTTCTTTTGCCGCAATGATAAACGCCATCAAGTCATCTCCGATAACTTCTGCCATACAGGTAGTAGAAACGGCGATCATTTTAGGTTTATAGACTGCTGCACAGTTTTTAAGACCCTCTTTCATATTTACCAATCCACCGAATACCGCAGCATCTTCAGTCATAGAATCCGATACACACGGAGTCGGCTCTTTGAAGTGTTTAGTAAAGTATGAACGGAAATAGGCAACACAACCGTGTGAACCGTGAACGTACGGCATAGTCCCCTCAAACCCGAGTGCAACCATAACAGCCCCAAGAGGCTGACATGCTTTCGCCGGATTAACGGTGATTGCTTCACGAGCAAGGTTTTTCTCACGGTAATCCCATGATTTAGTCCACTCAGCGATCTCATCTACTTTCGCAGGATTGATCGCAAGCATAGACGATTCAAATTGTTTTTTATTTGCAAGTACCTCTTGGTACTCAGGACGTTTAAACAGGTCTTTCCCGTTTACGATTTTTTCTACTTCTTGCATCGTCTCAACCTTCCTTTTCCCATGGTGCTTTACTGTGAGCCCATACAGGTGAATTAATTGCTAAATCCATATCTGACGCGAAAATCGCGAATCCGTCGTATCCGTGGTATGGACCGCTATAATCCCAAGAGTGCATTTGGCGGTATGGTAGACCCATTTTTTGGAATACATACTTCTCTTTGATCCCTGAAGCTACAAGGTCAGGTTGAAGTTTTTTAACGAACGCTTCAAGTTCATACTCATTGACGTCATCGTAGATAACGGTTGAGCGAAAAATCTCTTCTTTGGTACGTTTATAATCATCATCGTGAGCGAACTCATAACCGGTTCCGATTACTTCCATACCTAAATCTTCGTAGGCACCGATAACGTGACGAGGGCGAAGTCCGCCAACGAACAACATTACTTGTTTCCCTTCAAGACGAGGTTTATATTTTGCGATAACCGCATCGATCATCGGTTGATATTTTGCGATAACCTCTTCACATTTCGCTTGGATACTTTCGTCGAAGAAAGCAGCGATTTTACGAAGTGATTTAATCGTTTGGCTCGGTCCGAAGAAGTTATACTCGATCCAAGGTATCCCGAACTCTTTTTCCATATGACGGCTGATGTAGTTCATTGAACGGTAGCAGTGAAGCAAGTTCAATTTCACTTTAGGTGTCAACGCCATCTCTTTAAGAGTAGCATCCCCAGACCATTGTGCAACAACACGAAGACCCATCTCTTCAAGAAGGATGCGGCTTGACCATGCGTCACCACCGATGTTATAGTCACCAATGATCGCAACGTCATATTCAGTCGCTGTGACATCGCTGATGTCAACATTAACTTCAGCATCAAAAATATAGTCACGAACCGCGTCATTAGCAATGTGGTGACCGAGTGATTGAGAAACCCCACGGAAACCTTCACAGTTAACCGGAACGATTGTTTTACCGATCTCTTTTGCTTTAGTTTTAGCTACGGCATTGATATCATCACCGATCAAACCGATCGGACATTCAGATTGTACGGTAATACCGTTATTCAATGGAAAAAGTTCTTCGATTTCATCGATACATTTACCCAATTTTTTATCTCCGCCGAAAACGATGTTGTTCTCTTGGAAATCCGAACAAAAGTTCATCGTTACGAAAGTATCGACACCGGTGACACCGATGTAATAGTTACGACGACCTGCACGGCTGTATTGACCACATCCGATTGGACCATGGCTGATGTGGATCATATCTTTGATCGGACCCCAAACAACCCCTTTAGATCCCGCATAAGCACAACCGCGTTGGCTCATAACTCCCGGAACGGTTTTTTTGTTAGAGCGGACATCACCGCACGTTTTTTGATTTTCATCATTTGGAGATCCGACACCGAGATGTTTTTCACGGTTTTTCGCCGCTTTCTCAGGATACGCTTTTAAGATCTCTTCAATGGCCGCTTTTTGTTTAGCTTCTAGTGTTTCTGGACCCATAATACACCCCTTCCTTACGCGACTTCGATACGGAATTGTTCCATCGAATCTAAGTTGTGACACAATTTCATTGTTTCATCATCAGCTGCATCTACACGTTTAGAGATAGCAGACATTTGGTAACGGTTCATGTAGATCATATATTTTTGAGCTTTGTCAGGGTTCTCTTCTTTGAAGTAATGAACCAATGCACGGAACAAAAATGTAGAGTTGTTGGTATAGCTGATCCACTCTTTATCTTTGTCTTTTGTACCCATCAACAATTTGATCTCTTTAACGTCACTGATATCAACACCGGCAATTTTTTCTGCAACTAATTCGTCTGGAATTTGATTCCCCATATCTGCTGGGAAGTGAAAACCTAATACAAACATCTAATCTCCTTTTTCTGTTGTTTTCTTTTCATTATTAACAAGATGTTATTTGTCATTTTCATGACGGCCATTGAAGATTCCTCAAAAGAGGAACCTCCGGGGTAACAAATTGGATTATGCTTCGTGCGCTGCTTTACCAACTTGTGATTCATCAACTTCGTCTTCAAGACCGAATGCAAGAAGCAAGTCTTCGAGATCATCCATACTGATTGGAGTAGGGATAATTTTCATATCGTTGTAAACAATTTTACGTGCAAGCTCTTTGTATTCGCGAGCTTGGTCAGAGTATGGGCTATACTCAACAACCGTCATACGACGCAATTCAGCATGCTGAACGATGTTGTTACGTGGTACGAAGTGGATCAATTGAGTTCCGATACGTTGAGCAAGCTCAAGCGCCAAATCGTACTCTTTATCAGTCATACGAGCGTTACAGATAAGACCTGCAAGACGTACTCCACCGGTGTTTGCGTATTTCAAAATCCCTTTAGAGATGTTGTTAGCCGCGTACATCGCCATCATTTCACCTGACATTACGATGTAAATCTCTTGTGCTTTACCTTCACGAATCGGCATAGCGAATCCACCACAAACAACGTCACCAAGAACGTCATAAGAAACGAAATCTAAACCTTCTTCATCGTATGCACCCTCTTCTTCGAGGAAGTTAATCGCAGTAATAACACCGCGACCTGCACAACCTACTCCCGGTTCTGGTCCGCCAGATTCTGTACAGTTGATCCAACCGCCCGGAGTTTCTTTATCAAAAAGACCTTTTCCCCAAAGACGAGCTTGTTCCATCTCAACATCTTCGATGGTTCCCATTTCTGCTGCAAGAGAAAGAATAGTATCTTGTGCTTTCTCATGAAGAATCAAACGAGTTGAATCCGCTTTTGGATCACATCCGACGATCATAATATTTTTATCGAAATAGTGTGACATTGCTGCCAATGTATTTTGAGATGTAGTAGATTTACCGATCCCACCTTTTCCGTAGAACGCGATTTGTCGCAAGCTAGCTGCTCCAGCCATGTTATCCCCTTATTTTTGAACTTCACTTAGGTTGATGCAAGGGGTGTTCTATGATTTTTTGCGACATTTGATAAAACATAGCGACAAAAGAGCGACAATGATACAAAATTGTAGGAATACGTTTTGCAGGGGGAAAAATATCGGAGAATTGTATGTTAGAAAGAGAAGAAAAGGTAGAGGGTATTAGGAACGGCTGACTTTTTCGCAATAACGCTTTGCATCCAATAGACGCTCTTTGTGCTCAACATTTGCGAGAGTTTCCGGCACAACATTACGAAGATAATATTCAAGATATTTACAAAGGTTTATTTTTCCCTCTATCCCCGCATCACGTTTAAATTTTTGTATCTCCTTGGAATCTTCGGAATAGCGAAATAACGACTCATTAAATTGATATCCGTAATAATCCAAGGATGCAGTATATTGATACGCCAATTTTTCTTTTGCTTCGTTAAACGATTGGATAAATGTCTCTCTATGTTCATCTTCGAAAGCTTTCAGATTGGAATGGAGCGCATCGAGTTCAAACCGGTTCACACCGATCATATGGATTGCATCTACTTGTTCTCTACGAACTTGTTTTAGTTGATTCTCAAATGCTTCTCTCTCTTGCGGAGGGATCGGATGCTCTGTATCTTTAAATTTGACTTCCATTTGTTCACGCTGCACCGTCAGTGTTTTTTCTTTTAATATAAGCATTTGAAACGCAGATTTTAAATTTTCAAATTTATCTTGCTCTGTTTTGTATGCTTCTTGAGCCGATAAAAAATTACGGGTAAAAACTACATGGGGGTGATGACTCCGTTGCTCAAAATCACCGAATTCCTGACTAAGATGACGAATGGTTTTAAACTTGGTCACTAAATCTTTATTATAGATAGCCATATCCAAATCTTTAAACATACCTGCAGCGGCATAAATAAACTCTTTAAAAATATCAAAACGGAAATCATCATCAAAGTCAAAGGAGATGCCGTTAAAATATTTTCTCATCAATTTAATATCTTCATCAAAAAAGCTTTTGATTACTTCTTTATGCGGAACGGAAACAGGTATCATCAAATAAGCTCTCTTCAAACTACATAATATAAACAGGATAATAGCGTATCTATTGTAAAAAAACATAACAATACGAATGGGGATTTTTTGTACATCAATCCCATATTGCTTAACGTAAACCCATATTTTTCATAAAATGAAATCGCTTTCTCATTACGTCGGTCTGCACCCAAGGCCAACCGACCCCATCCACGTATATCGGCTTCATGGATGATCGCTTGAATCAGCTTGCTTCCTAATCCAAGACTTCGATAGTTTTGAGCGACAACGACATCCTCAATGAGCCCGACATACTCACCCGTTGCCGTCGAGACAAGCCGTTGCACACTCGCCATACCGACAACCTGATTCTCTATAGCGGCAACTAATACAACCGCTTCGGAATCTTCCAAAATCAATCTCAAACCTTTTTTTTGTTTTTCAATATCAATACTGAAATCTTTTTCGATCGTAAAAAGTTCTTCGAGAAGCAGCGCCATCGCCTCTATATCGTCTTGACAACCTTTACGAATAACACTTTCGCAATTCATGTTTATACGGCAGTATGTACCGGCTCGGAGGAACGGCTATACAAAGTGACACGATTGCGCCCGGATTTTTTCGACATATAAAGGGCATCATCCGCCTCTGAAAAAATCTCTTCATAACTCTCATGCTGATCACACATAACACTGATCCCTATACTTGCAGTTACAGTGATCACACCGTCTGTAAAGTTGACCGGCTTCGCCGCGATCGTGCTGCAAATCTTTTCAGCAATCTCAAAAGCCATCTCCATACTCGTCTCCGCTAAAATAACGACGATCTCTTCTCCTCCATAACGACCGACGAAATCAGTTTCACGTAAACATCCAAGAACACGTTGACTGACATCACGTAACACTTCGTCTCCGCCTAAATGTCCATAAGTGTCATTGATCTTTTTAAAGTAATCCAGGTCGATAACCAAAATCGCCATATCGTGTTTGTAGCGACGTGCACGTTTGAATTCCATTTCCATCATCTCTTCAAGATAGCCACGGTTCCATAATCCTGTCAAGGCGTCGGTTTTACTCAACAATTCAATCTCTCTGGTCCGTTCCATGACAAGTTCTTCGAGACGTTCCTTCTCTTCTCGGGAGCGGTTAATAGCACTGTAATAAATTGCACGTGCGATAAATAATGCAAACAAAATGGCGATACCCGCCGTCATCAATGCCGTTGTTAAAAGACGCTTCTCATTATTCACATACGGAGCGGCATCCGTCAAGAGTAAAAGCTGTTCTTGTTTCCCACCGATAAATGCAACATTGGGCATAACTAACCGATAAATAGGACGATCGTCCATTTCAATCAATGCCGGCGGAGGGAAATCAGCATCTTGCAGTATCTTTCCGACAATAGCTTTATTACTGCTCACAACTACATTGCCATTTTTGTCTACCAAACTGATCTGTACAATATTTTTAGCGGTCTCGACATAGTGACTTAGGAAATCATTCAAATCGGTCTTAGAATAGATAAGCGCACTGTTGTTGATCGATCCCTCAATCGCTTTTAATAGATTGATGATATCGGTTTGACGGCGTACCAAAGAGACTTCAGGTGTCTGATTTTGTACAACCGGCTTGTAGTCGGATATATCAACCGCCAAGTCAATGATACCAACGAGTTTTCCGTTCAGCTTGATCGGATAATAAATCGCCATTACCGGAACATAGTCGCGTGTCTCAAAGAAAAATTTTCCCAGAGGGAGTGTCCCACTAATCGTTTGCTTGAAATGATCCGAGTCATAGCTCTTCCCGATCTCTTCTTGGAACATCGAATTACGTATCGTCCCATCCGGTTCGATATAGCGAAACTCAAATATCTCGAGTCCCAAAGAGACATCACTGATAAGCTTTTGGATGCTCATCGTCGATTTGATATCATGAAATCGGTCCATTGCCGCCGTAATCGATCGTACAACATCTTCTGCATCGTTTTTCATCTGCTCGAGCAAAAGATTTTTTTGGACATGATAGTTATAAAATGCCATACTGGAGAGCGATAACCCCAATGCAACAAGGAAAACAGGAATATTATATTTTTTCCAAAAATTGACCATGGTAATCCTAAATTATTTTGGTAGTGCTTTACGATACTTGGCGTAAGCACTCTCAAAATCCGTGTATGAACGGTTCCATCGATCGGTATGGCAGCTTTTACACATCTTTTTTAACCGCTCAGGACGATCCGTCCCGGCAAGGAATCCACCTCCCGTTTTTTTGGTCGAAGCAATCTTCAGATGCTGTGAACCGGGGCCATGGCATCCTTCACACTGCACATTAGCCAAACGGGGAGTCTGAGCAATCGATACGAATCCACTCTTCACACCGTAACCGGTTGCATGACAGACAAGGCATTTAGGATTGTCTTTATTATCGCTTTCTAAGATGTAATTCATCGCATGATCATGCGGGTCCTGCTTTCGTCCAACAAAGAAATCACGGTGACAGAGACGGCATTTATCATTGCCGACATATTTATAATCTCCTGAGCCCATCGCTTCATTATATGCGGTTTCTCCCATCGCACTTTTCAGCGGAATCTGGGTCAAAGGAGCTTTTAATTCTTCAGCGATACGAGCATCATCTCCACCCCAAGCTGCTGCAACACACACACAAATCGACGCAACCTGTACTATAAACCTTTGAATACCCACAACTACTCCACTGCTATATGTTAAAATACTATAACATATTTATCAAAAAAATCTAATGTAACCACCAAATTTTCTCCCCAATGAGTAATGCGTAATCGGCTCTACTCAATCAAAAATCAACGTCCCGTTTTCATCCGTTCTAGCAGCTCTCCGAGTTTATCGTGACGCAGTTGAATCAATCTCTCTATTTCATTATAATCAAATTTCCCGAAATAGGCCATGTCAAAAAGTCTGAGAAGAGCTGCACGACAGCAGCTTTTGTCACACTCCGTTACCAATTTTTTTGCTTTTTTATACGGAAGTGAAGTCTCTTGAAAAATGTGAATCGCTTCGGCAACGCTTTTATTACCGCATTCACATATTTCGAGTGCTAAGACCTCTTCTTGTGTTGCCATAACTCGCCCTTAAAGGGAGTGCTCCGCTTTGTAGCTATTAGCCTTTTCAACCGCTTCATATAATTTCTGAGCAAGCTCAGGCATTTTTACATGATTTGTCCATACTGTATCTTCGACAATATCGTGAATTTCAGATGCAACCTCTATGGCTAGACGCTTCAATTTTGCCAACTCTTTTTTGTGATCAATTTCTTCAGACATTATAGACTCCTTTTAAAATCTATAGAATGCATTTTTTGTTCATTCTGAATAATCCACTACTCGATCATCTTTGCTTTAGTTTTGCGTAATTAATACACCCCTCTTCATGCTTCATAGTACAAGCCTTACCAAAATATTTTAGTGCTTGTTCATCGCTTTGTCTCACAGTAGCTCCATTAGCGTACATAACCCCCAGATTTAAGCACCCGCTGCTATCCCCGCCATCACACGCTTTTTGAAATAACCTTGCCGCCATCAGGCCATCTTGTTTAACACCGGCTCCGCTATAGTACAAAAGCCCAAGATTATGGCACCCGCTAGCGATACCGCCATCACATGATTTTTGATATAACTTTGATGCTTTAATGCTGTCTTGCTTAACACCCGTCCCCTCATCATACATAGCCCCAAGGATATAACACCCCTTCGTTTTCCCATCATCACATGCTTTTTGAAATAATTTAGACGCTGTTTTGTAATCTTTTTTCTTAGCAGCATCTATCCCGTTTTGAACATCATCACCACCATAAACCAATCCAGCAAATACTAAAACTATCCATATTTTTTTAACCACCACGCACCTCTTTTTTAGCTCATACCATCATAGTAAACAAGAACGATCTCACTACCTTTAGATGATTACTATTACTAAGATTAGCACAATGTATTTTGATTGTAAAGTGGATTAAGTGGTTGGATTAGTGTGGAGTGATTTAGAAGGGAGGGGGTGATAGAGAGGGTTAGAATATTAAATTTCTATGTTCATATTATTTAGTATCTCAAGCGTTTTAGTGACATCATACATCGCACTGTGGTACTGCTCTTCATCGAAATCGATACGGTAATGTCGGCATGTTTCCAGCAGTTTCGGATTCTTGAGACTCCCTCTAACGTTGAGCGCTCCGACAATCTTTTTATTGCTTTTCATCGTGCAGAAGTGTTTCTCAAATCTTACAAGCTCACCGAGATGACGGAGTTCAAACGCTATGTTGTGGGCGATAAGTGTTTTAGCTCCCTGACAGAACTCTCTAAACTCCTGATCTTCTGCGAAATACTCTGCGTAATCGACATTTGCCCGCAGTCTCTCGATTCGCTGCGGCGAGAGCTTATGGACGGCAAGGGCGTATGGGTTAACCTCATATTCGGAGAAGTAGTAGCGATGAAAGGTATCGGCGATCACATAACCACCCTCTTCTCTTTTGATCCGAAACGCCGCGACTTCGATCACGTCATGGATATGGGTTGTGTTGGTTTCAAAGTCCAGAATGATCAAAGGTTCTCCAGCGGTATCAGTAGTCATTTTATTCGATATTTTACCCAGAAGATGCTATCAGATGAGGATCGGTGAAATTGACAACACTTTTTCAATAAAATTTTTATTGTATAAAAGCAGCCTGTCCCCTTTTTCTAAAGATCCCTATTTTTAAACTTTGGTATATCTTTTTGTCAACCTGCAAAAATCGTAAAAATCACTCAGCATCAAATAGCGAAACTCTATATCTTTAAATTGTTCCATCATGACCGGTTCTTCTTGGAGATAGTATTTAACATCTTTTTGAAACTCTTTTGGGTACTCCAGTTTTTCTGCACCCATCGATGAAAAACACTCTACGAAATCCAAAAAAAGTTGTGTCACGATCTCCTCTTGCTCTTGTGACCTGTGTGCGAGAAAATCGGTAATTTCTTCAAATCTTTCACATATACTTACCAAACACTGATCCAAATATTCTCCCTGCGAACGATTCTTGAAAAGAATATACATAAAGTATTCTCATAAAAATAGTCCCATCACCTAAGAATTTTTCTCATGGTATGAAAAGCCGTATTAAATGTCTCATTTAATGATACAATTCTACTATGAAAACGTATCATGACAATCATCATTGGATTTGGGAGAACAAAGACTTCCCTCATTTTACCTATCAACAGATCCCTCTTGAGCAACTATATTTCAAATTTGGGCAATTACAAGCGGTAGAACATTTTCTCACGCAACAAGACTCTACCGAATTGCTTGTCGATGTTCTGGAAAACGAAGCCGTTTCTACTTCGGCGATCGAGGGAGAGATCCTTCAGCGAAGCAGCGTTCGCAGTTCCATCCAGAAAATCCTTCGACTAGATGTTGAGGCTGAATATTCAAACAATTATCACATCGATAATCTGATTGAGATCATTCTCGATGCCAAAACGAATCTAGCTCCTTTAGATCACGAACGTCTCTCCTCTTGGCACATAGCACTTTTCCCAACCAATCAATCAGGACTTCGAAAAATTCTCGCCGGTGAGTATCGCACCCATGAAGAAGAGATGCGGATTGTTTCAGGTCCTTGGGAAAAAGAAAAAGTTCATTACATAGCACCTCCATCGTCAATGATGGAAAAGATGATGGAAGAATTCTTGAACTGGTTAAATAAAGAGAACGAATCAGACCTACTGATTAAAGCGGCTATCGCTCATCTCTATTTTGTTCTGATCCATCCGTTTGAAGACGGAAACGGCCGATTGACCAGAGCTATTACCGATTATGTTCTAGCGAAAGCTAATTTGGTCAATGCATCGTTTTATTCAATCGCTACGGCCATTCATCAGCACCGTAAAGAGTATTACACGACCCTTGATAGTATTTGCCGATCACAAACACTTGATATCACCCCATGGATCGAATGGTTTATGAAAATCGTGTCTATCTCCATCGACGATACCCTAAAAAAAGTGGAAACAATTCAAGTGAAAACAAAATTCTGGGATCGATGTAATCAACACACCCTAAATGAGCGCCAGAAAAAAATGATCCATAAGATGCTTTCTGCACTGCCAGAGAAATTCGAAGGTGGAATGAAAATAAATAAATATATGAGCCTTACCCATACGACACGTGTAACTGCCGGTCGGGATCTCGGAGATCTTGTTGAAAAAAGGCTAGTCTCTTCTTTTGGAAGCGGTCGAGGAGTTTATTATCAGCTTAATCTCTAAAATGTGGGGTTAAAGGAGTGGATGAAATATACATCGTCTTATGCTAAAATACATAAATAGTCAGTGTCACTAAAAAAGGATAGTTCCATGAGCAAACCTCCCTTTTCAGCACAAAAAGCACTTAAAGCGGTAAACGTCTCTCAAATGATTGAGGGGTATAAACCCGTCGATAAAAAAGAAGTGAAGGATCAAGTCAAAAAAATCCTTTCTCATAAATGAAATACTACCCTCCCTCCGATCATATTTACTACCAAGACAGCGACATCCCCATCAACAAACTAGACATTTGAGACTTTCAACATATTATAGTTAAAAAAATAGACAAAAAATTTGCAATCATTGAGTAAAAATACCAGCAAAACACTAGAATGAAATCCATTCAATCATTTTTTAATTTAAATTTAGTAATAATCAGAAACGAACATAAAATGTTAATAATTTTTACAAATTAGCTTTTCCTCTTGTATTGTATATCGTGTTAGTAATGAGTTTAAAAAAGCTACACTTTTTTCCTCATCAACACATGAATAGTAAAGACTAGATGGTAATTTTGTAAATACTATTTTTTTAGCTTTTGTAAATGAGACATATTCAAATTCCCTATTCGTGTATTCGATATAGACATCTTTTTTGAGTATATCAATACAAAGTATATTTCTAAGCATTACGGAAATATTCCTTTTATATTGCATATTATAAGAAATAATTTCTGTTTTGTCAAGTCCAGACAAAGAAAAGTGTGTATGACAAAAAAAGAACTTGCTGATCGTATCAATGTTGATCCAAAAACACTCAAAAATTGGGAAACAACCAAGCCAGAATTAATGAAACTTATCCAACTCGGTTTAGCCGCAGAAAAACATATAAAAGACGTTGAACAGTATTTAAAAACAATTCAAGATGAAATGCGAAAATAATCTGTGATTTCAGCAAACTATACGATTACTGAAGCAGCTCAAAAAGTTCTTGAAGATAATGCTGATTTACTTTCTATCGAAGAGATACACGAACAAATCTTATTAAACAACCTCTTTGAATTCAAAGATGGAACAAATTCTCAACATGTGTTGACTAGTCAAATTCATCGAAAATGTATTAATTCAAAATTGAGTTATAAAAACAAGAACTTACTGTTCTATCATGATAAAGATCTAGATAAATATGGGTTATTAGAATGGCTATCCGATGAAGAAATTACTAAACTAAATGAAATCAATGATTTACAGGAAAGTAGAGATTCAAGAGAAGTTGAATATCGAAAAACTATTGAAAGTCTAAAAGGCAGAATTTCATCTATTGAAAACAATTTTGAAAATGCAAATGCAATTATAGATCAGGCAGCTGAAACAGAAAAAAATCTCAAACTTCTAATAACAAGTCAAAAAGAAAAATATGAATTCCATGCATCACGTAGATATTGGAGTATTAAACGAAAAACACACAGCCAAAATGCAACAAAATTTTCACGTTATTTTGCATTTTTTATTGCCATAACACTATCAGGTGCAATTTATATTTTAATCAAAATGAATCCGTTTCCTATACATGATATAAATAATCATTTAATACAACAAATCAATTTTACTAACGTTGGGCTTTTATTATTTGTAACTTCTATTGGCTTATGGATTAGCAAAATTCTTTTAAAAATCGTCTTGAGTAATTTACATTTACAAGAAGAAGCAAGGGAAAAAGAGACAATGATTCTCACTTATCTAGCATTGATTAAAGAAGGTGCCGGTCTAGAAAACAAAGGCTTAGAAAATGACAATAGAAAAATCATTTTAGATGCCATCTTTCGATCATCCTCCAATGGAATTATCAAAGATGACAGTAATGTAACCATCTTGGATGTTATTAACGTATTAAAAGCAAAATAAGGAGTAGAGATTGAAAGCAAGTGAGGCGAAACTAAGTAATCTTCTAGGACATGCAGAAAAGCAATTTATTATTCCTATCTATCAACGTAGCTACAAATGGACGAAACAAAATATTGATCGTCTTTTAGAAGATATCAGTGATGTGGATTTCGAAAATCCTATCAATAACCACTTTTTAGATTCAATTGTTTATTCGAAGCTCTCAACATTAGATTTGGCTTCTGCTGTCGGACATCGAATCGAAAAATATCAAGTAATCGATGGGCAACAACGTCTTACAACTATCAGCCTTCTTCTTATCGCTATCAGAGATCGCTTTGAAGAACTAACTGAGCGAAAAGAAGCTGAACGCCTCAATAATCTTTTCATCATCAATCAATATTCATCCGAATACGATGAAAAAGTCCGTTTGAAATTATCCGAGGGTGATCACCAAATTTATAAAAAGCTCGTCTTTAGCGATAATTTGACCAGCGATGATAAAAAAAGCTTGATTTTCAAAAATTTTACACTTCTCAAAAAGTTTGTAGCAGCTATGGATTTGGAAGAGATGAAAATTTTGGTGCGTAAGTTCGAAGATCGTTTGGATATCATTGATACCTTTTTGGAAGCGCACGATAACCCTCAAAAAATCTTTTCGAGTCTAAATTCAACGGGTAAGGAACTCAAAGCATCTGACCTAGTCAAAAACTATATTTTGATGAACTTAGCCCCTATGGTTCAAATTGAGTTTTATAATCGTTTTTGGCTAGAGATTGAGAAAAAGCTTCAAAACGATGAAAATGTTCTCATGAACTTTTTACAGCATTATTTGACAATGAAATCACCTGCTGGTGGCGTTGTCAGTGTTAGTGCTATATATGATACATTTGAAAAATACTTCACAGCAGAAAGAAAAGAAAATAGTACGTTGAGTGATAAAGATTTTATCGAAAAACTTTTGCGTGATATTTCCGAATATACCGATGTTTATCGACGACTCTTTTTGAATTATCCTATCGTTGATTTTAGCAATATTAAAAATTCTATCCGTAAGCTAAGTATCGAATCATACTATCCACTAATCATGAAAATAGAGCATGAATGTCCAAATGAAACGAATAGTGTTCTCGAAGTAATCGAAAACTATCTAGTCCGTCGCTTTATAGTAGGGTTGCAAGCTGGAAAGACCAAAACTGTCTTTGCTAAAATCACTAAAAACATAGACATTACTCCCCTAAGCATGAATCTCGCATCTGAAATTATGGCTCTTCTAAAAGCGGAGCAAAAACAAAACCGTTTCCCTAATGATCAAGAATTCATAGATAGCCTCAAACACAGCCCTATCTATGCCAATTCATCAACAGGGACAAAATATGTTCTATACAAAGTTGAATACCATCGTAATAGTCAAAACCGCACTCAAACAGTGAACTTTGAAGAGCTGACAGTAGAACATATCCTCCCACAAACCGAATATGCAAATCTTGATAGTTGCTGGACGGATACATTTGATCTGGGTGAATATGAAAAATACGTCCATACACTTGGGAATCTCACTCTCGTAACGCAAGAAAAAAACAGTCAACTCGGCAATCGCTGTTTTGATACGAAAAAAGAGATTTATCAGACTGATAGCTTCATTGGAACGAAAGAGATCGATTCGAATTATTCGGATTGGGGTGCGGCAGATATTGAACATCATGCAGATAGTTTAATGCAAAATTATATTTTGAAAATTTGGAAATAAGTATGATAAAAAAAATTATATTATTAATATTTTGCCTGCAAAGCTCAATCTTTGCACAAACTGGTATACTACAAAATCAAGATATTAATACTAAATCTTCCATTGAAACAATACATAATCAAGATGTATCTAATATTGAAAAAATTGAAAAAGATTATACTTCACGACTTAAACAAATTGAAGACAATCATAAAGCAAATATTTCATTACAAAAGCAAGAGTTTCAAAGCATTAAAGATAGTATAGAGGATAGAAAAACTTTATATACTGTTCTTGCCAGTTTAGTATTATTTTTAGTTACAGCAGTTTTTCTTTTTTATGGAATTCGTATTTATGATGTTCATAGTTCTTTTAAACAAAAAGAAAGTGACTACAAAAATGAACTTAAAGAATTAAAAGATAGCATAGAAAGAAAATTTGAAAGCAGTATTGCTGAAAAAGAAAAACAATTAAACAGTAAAATACTTGAAATCGAAGAAAATGCCAAAAAAACAATAAAAGTAATCGATGATGAAGCAAAAAATTTGGTTGTTAAATATATGCGAGAACTTGAAAAAAGCAAAGAGAATGGAAGTGGAGATAGTACAGATGGTTCCAGTGACAATAATATTAACGAAAACGAGGAGTTTTAATGGTTAAAATTAAACTATTGAAAATTTCGCAATTTAATTCTAAAGATATTTTTGTGGGCAAAATTGCATATAGTCAACTAAAAGGAAAGGCAAGATCAACAGCAAAGATTCATGAAGATGATACTGCATATCAAAGAGCTTTAGATCAAAATAAATTATCTGATGTAAGCAAATTTTTAGATAGCCATAAAAGTATGGTTGCACCATTTCCGACTCCTTTGATTTTAGCTACAGATATAGAAACAGAAGTAGCAATTGCATTGACAAAAGACGCTTTTGACGCAAATATATTAAAGCAAATTTCTGATCAAAATATTGAAGTTACGTTATTAGAAGAATATTTTAGACAAGATGACCCGCAAGCAGTTTTATTAGGAGATGACAATACTAATTTCCTATATTCAAAAGATCAGATGTATACATTATATTTACCTGATAAGATATCTGAAAAAATTTTCATAGTAGACGGTCAACATAGATTTTATGGTTTTGAGAAATACATTAAATTTAAAGAAGCTCAAGCTAAGAAACAGAATACTTCATTTATTGAACCTGATATTGACTTTGCAATAACGTTTTTATTAAATTATGATATACATGAACAAGCTGAAGTTTTCGCAAATATAAATTTTCAACAAAAACCAGTTAACAAATCTCTATATTTTGCCATTTTTGGAGTCTTACCTGGAAGAAATAAAATAACATTTGCCCATCATTTAGCCAAATCCGTAAATGAAAGTAGAGAACTTAATGGATTAATTAAAATGCTTGGAAAAGGAGCAGGTATCGTTTCACTTGCCTTTTTCGTTGAAACTATAATAGAAGAATTAGTTGACCAAAAAGGTAAAATTTATAATCTTCAAAACGAATATATTTCATATAAAACTTTAGAACAAATACAAAATGAAAAACTTGAAATTCAATTTAATCAGCAAGCTGTTTTATATAAAAAACTGCCTCAAATTCTGATTGATTATCTTGCTTTTTATAAAGATAACTTTTATAAATATTTCCCTGAAAAAATCTTACATAAAGATTATGAGAATGAAATTTATTCAGGATATTCTTATAAATATTATATGTTTAAAGCTATAGGATTGTTTGGAATATTGAAAATTTTTAATGATCTTTTTGAAAAAAATCTCATTGATATAGAAAACTACTCGAAAGATAGTTTTTATCAATCACTAAACGAAATTATGAAGGTGATTTTTGCAGATCCCGAATATTTCTTCAATAACTCACATATGTTAAAAACAGCTAGTGCAAGTTTACAAAAAAAGTTTTATTATGTTCTATATGAAGCTATATTTAATACAAAGAAAATAGACTTTTAAAATAACTATATAAAAAAGACTAAAATTCTTGTAACATCCACTCAAAAATATTACTATCATTTTTGAGTGATGTTTTGAGCACTTGATATCCCCTAAATAGATGTCTTTGAAGGTGTTGCTCTAAGGCTTTTTTCGATGTGATAGTGATGTCATCATAAACTTCGATAGCATCCCAATAAAACTTCGTATAATCCTCTGATCCTTTTCCCTCGCCCGTAATTTGCTCTAATCGATATTCTTTCCCATCTATAACTTCTGGCTCGGTATATTCAAATCCATCTTTTAATGAAAGTGAAATATTGATCATAAAACGGAGAAATACCCATTTCGGCTCCCCTTCAAGATTGAGAGATTTGCCTAATGAAAAAACATAGTTTTCAATTTCTAAACTGGTACGTATCATGATGCTTTCTCGATTGTAGATCCCAAATCATTTCGCAAAATATGATAGGTATCAAAAGTAAGATTTTGTGACTGAATAAACTCAAATTCGCTATCCGTTACGAGTAAAATAAGATTGTCAAACTTACGATAGCACTCATTGAGTAAAAGCTTTTTGTTTGCATTTGAGAGACGACCAAATGGTGTGTCAACCATCACAAAAGAGGCAAATTTTTTGAACTCTAAAATACTTTTGACAATCAAAAAGTTGAGTACTTGTTTTTGACCTGCAGAGAGCAATTCTATATTCAATGATTTATCTCCATCAGTGATGACAATATTGTGTTTCTCATCAATAGAAATATCATTTATATGTTTGTATTGCTTTAAAAAAGAGGCTGTATTATCTTTTAGTTTTTCGTTGAAAAGTGCAAGTTTCTCACTTAGCTCTTGCTGATACACTTTCTCACTCACTCGTGCTATTTGTTGAAGCTCTTCATACCCTTTTATAAAGGCAAATTTTTCTTGGTTTTCTTTGAAGCTTTGGGTAATCGTTCGGTTAATCTCTTTTGCAAGATCACCATTGGTTTTGATACTCTCATCTATCTCTTGCAATTCAGCTTCTAATTTCGATAAAAGCTCTTGTTGTTCAGTACGAGATTCCACGAGTGAACGGGTAAATTCTTGTTCCATGCTAGATGATTCTGCCGAGGTTATATCGAATTGTATTTTCTGTATCGCGTATTTGATATCTTTCATTTGAGTAAGCAAATTTAAAAACTCTTCACGGGATAGTGATAACTTAACAGAAGCCGATTCGGTAAGCATCAAACTTTTGAAGATACTCAATGCGTCTTCTTCATCCAAGGTCGTATTTATTTGGTCTAAAAAGCGTTTAAAATGGCTTTCAAAGAGTTTTTCATCATTGACCTTAAGAGGGCTATGCGTACGTTCTTCGATCCCTTTAAGAAGCTTATTATTTAGTAAAAGAGGCATTTGAAATAGTATTTGCTCTTTTAATTTAGTGGATAAAACATTGAGTTCTTCTTGCTTTTGATCCTGCTCATCATGAAGATGATTTACCTTCTTACTACGATTACGAATCTGTGTATCAAGCTTTTGAATATTAAGAGCGAGAGCTTTGGATTCTTTTGTTTTTAAAACCAAGGCATCTTTTTGTTTACTCATAAAATCAAGAATGTCTAAACGCTTATTTTCGAGTTCAATGAGTTCTGAAGTTTCAGCGTCTTTATTACGTTCTAGTAGATTTTTTGAAACTTGCAAGGCATCTTTTTGGACATTACTAAGTAAATCAAGATCAAATACGAAATCAAAAAGATTTTTGAGTTTAGTGCGTGATAGCAAAAAGAGGTTATTTCCAATCTCACCGTCATAAAAAAGAAACTCAATCAAAAAACTAGGTATTTTGTTTTGGATATAGTGCTCTGCTTCAGCACTTTCGATACTATTATTATCTTCAAAAGTAATATTCAAAGACTCTTCAACTTTCTCTTCAAAACTCCATTCACGTACGATAGTGAATTCATCGAATTTCAGCGTGATGGAACACAGTTTTTCTTTTGCATTATTATTGAGGATAGAGTTGATAGAAATACTGGACTGCCCCAAACATAGTTTGATAGCATTTAGGATAGATGTTTTCCCAAATCCATTGGTTCCAATTATGCAGGTAATGTGGTCAAAGTTAACCTCATGTGCTCCATTATAGGAGAACAGGTTGTTAATCGTCATACTAGTTAGCTTCACGAAATTGACCCTTATAAAAATCTACGATACGTTTTTCAATATCTCCAACAATGCCATATCGTGTTGAAATATTTTTTCGGTAAGCTTCAATCTCATAGATACGCTCAAAAAGATCGATATTAAGTTCATCACTCATACTTTCCAGTTTTGAACGCAATGGCGTTTCTGTAGAGTATTCCATCATCCGACCAAACTTTTGAGCAATTTTATAGGCACTTTTTTCAATATTTCCGTCTGCGTCCCAATTTTGCTGAATCAATATGATTTCATCATCTTTAATGAGTTGGAATACTTCCGTCGGATTATAATCAGTATCATTCTTTTTCAGTTCATGATAGTTTTTAGTGATGTTTTGTTCTGCTTCCAATAATTTTTCTAGAAGCTCGCGCCTAACCTCAGGTAAAAATGGACCATCACCAAGAGAACCATCACGGCGACGACTATCGCGTTTTCCAGATTCTGGTTTACGATAGATATAGAGCATTTCTCTATATTCCCAAAGAGGTTGCATCCATTTTTCGCCGTTATTAAGCATACCTTCCAAAGAACGGTCTTTTTCCACTACAGTACATACCCAACAACCAAAACGCGTTTTACCACAACTCGGTGACTCTGGATTAAGGGCGATATTACAGTCCCCCTCACTGCTTCCTTTGTCATACAAACTCATCATATAAGAATGGTCACCCCATGGAAGTGGATTTTCACTTAAATATGTCCAAACATCTTCATTTGACCAATCTTTGATCGGGGAAAGAGTATATGCATTTGGCAAC
>Ga0209262_10000165_pt1 | contig 39168 bp, 27 predicted proteins | sample Lowcelwee11metaG_FD_187171 | JGI IMG/M metagenome (GOLD analysis project Ga0209262, IMG submission 187171) | Freshwater pond sediment microbial communities from the University of Edinburgh, under environmental carbon perturbations - Low... | ecosystem: Environmental > Aquatic > Freshwater >... | reverse complement strand
TTTTTTGTCAAATTATCCTTTTTACTTTGCTTCCAACAGGCTCTACTTTTTTTACTTTAATTCCCGAACTTCTTCAGTTTCTTTTTCTTCTATTAATAATAATTTTTTTTTTGTTTACTTTACCTTTTTTTTGCTTTTTTTTAACAAAAATTTTTATATCTTTAATTTTTCCAATAAATACATTTTTCTTTATTTAGGAGGAGGTGGCTGAGAGGTCGAAAGCGACGGTCTGTAAAACCGTTCTACGTGCGCATGGGTTCGAATCCCGTCCTCCACACGTTTAAATTTTGTGTTAGAATAAGTGTTTAATATGAGTCAAATTAGTTCGTCCTCAAATAAAATCAACGCTAGTCATCCTTTTCATCTTGTTACGCCAAGCCCCTGGCCCATTACTCTTGCATTTTGTGTTTTTATTACTATCCTTTCTTTCGTAGCTTCTATTCATAATTTTCTCCCTTCACCTTTTGGTATTTTCTCTTTTGTTTCTGCCCTTACCCTAGTTCTTTTTGTTATGTTTATTTGGTGGGCTGATGTTATCCAAGAATCTTTTGAGGGTCACCATACCGAACCTGTTGCAAAGGGATTGAGATTGGGTTTTATCCTTTTTATTGTCTCAGAGATTATGTTTTTTTTCTCTTTTTTTTGGGGATTTTTTTACCTGGCGCTTTCCCCTTCAATTTATATTGGCTGTCAGTGGCCCCCATTTGGTATTACAACCATTAATCCTTGGGGTTTTCCGCTCTTGAATACCCTGTTTCTTTTGACTTCTGGTATTACGGTAACCTATGCTCACCGCGCAGTTTTGCAAAACAATTTTGAAGTTGCTCAGCAAGGTTTGTATAACACTATGCGTTGTGCTTACTCTTTTATGGCTATTCAGTTTTTTGAATATTTGTTGGCCCCCTTTAACATCTCTGACAGCGCTTTTGGTTCTACTTTTTTTATGCTAACAGGCTTTCATGGTTTTCACGTTCTAATTGGGTCTATTTATTTGCGTATTTGTCAATTTAGGCACGCGCGTATGCAATTTACTCCCGATAGACATATTGGTCTTGAAACCGCTATTTGGTATTGGCATTTTGTTGACGTAGTTTGGTTGTTTCTTTTTGCAATTGTATACGTTTGGGGAGGACACAAGCCATATTAGTAAATATAATAAAAGTTTAAATATGAATATTAAAGTTTTTTATTCTGGAATTAGTGTTTTGACCTTTCTTTATATTTGTTTTGTTTCGGGTCTTTATACTGAATTTATGCTACTTGATTTTTTTTCCGTTCCTGCGGGAGCTGAGCAAGTTTTTGAAACTAAAACAAGACTTAGCATTTCTCACGATACACCCCTAACAGATGAAGAAGTTACTCGGTTGTTGTCTGTTAAAGTAACTCAACAGCGTAACTGGGCGATTTTTGCTATTTTTTGCGGTACTTGTTTTTCTTTGACTGCTTTGACTGCTTTGACTGTTTTGCTAAATAAGTTAATAAAATTTAAAAAATGATTATGTATATTAAAAATTTTTACAAAAAAATAGAAAAAAAACCAAAAATTTTGGTTTTTTATTCCGCGATACCGTCAGCGTTTTTTTTTTTTTATTGGCTTGTTTGCGTGACCGCAATTTTGACAAGTTGTGAGCTACTCTATGACATTACTGATACAACGTATCCACAAGTTGATGTTTCTGATGTTACAAAATACAGACTTGGGGTTTTGGAAAAGGAAACTTTTACTGATAAAGATGTAACGGATTTGGTTAACGATACTGCTTTTGTTAAACGCTGGAATTACCAATCAGTTCAGTCGGGCCAGATCGTTTTGTTTATAATTGCTGTAATGGGCTTGGCAATATTGACAATGACTACTATTTCGGGACAAAATATTTTGCGCTTATAAATAATCATTTTTTAAATTATGAATAAAGTTAATAATACAATAAAATCAAGTCTTTTGGGATTTTTTGGTTCAATTCTTCTTGCCTATTCTCTACTAGTTTTTGCTAATTTTCTTATCGAAGTCTACTTGTTTTATTTTTATCCTGGTTTTCATATTTATACGGATCCTGAACCCGCACAAACCGTAATGGATGCCGTAGAGCAAGCAAAGGATGAAACTATCCAGGTAGTTACCAGAAAACCTATTCAATTTACTTTTGTAGCTATCCTTTGTGGTATTGGTGTGTTTATTATCCTTTACGGCCCTTGGGAAAATTAAATCAAATTTTTTAATTATTGGATGTTTTTTTTTAAAGAAATTTTATTTTCTTGAATAAGATTTGAGTTTGACTCTAGCTCAGAGTGAACGCTAGCGACATGCTTAACACATGCAAGTTTAACGCAACCATAAATAGGTTGAGTAGCGAACGGGTGCGGAACACAAGAAATAATACTTTGGTAGCTTATTAAACAACTCGGTTGTTAAATTAGCTATAAACAAACTTTTTTTTAAGTTTTTAAAAGATTAATCGCCAATTTGAGTTTCTTGTCGGGATCAGGTAGTTGGTAAGACTAAAGCTTACCAAGCCGACGACCCCTAGCTGGTCCGAGAGGAGGATTAGCCACACTAGAACTGAAAACGGTCTAGACTTCGATTGAAGGCAGCAGTGAGGAATATTGGACAATGGGCGAAAGCTTGATCCAGCAATGTCGCGTGGGTGATGAAGGCCTTAGGTTGTAAAGCTCTTTCGATACTTAAAAATTTATGATTTAGGTGTAAAAGAAGTCCCGGCTAACTTCGTGCCAGCAGCTGCGGTAAAACGGGGGGGGCAAGCGTTATTCGTCTTTACTGGGCGTAAAGGGTTAGTAGGCAGTTTGCTTTTGGTTAACATGACATTTCACAATTTATTTGTATTTTTTGTTTTTCTTTAGGCATTCTAGAGTTTGGCTGAAGATGTCGGTACTTTTGATGGAGGGGTGAAATCCGTTGAAATCAATCGGGGACCACCGTGCGCGGAGGCAGATATCTAAGTTTTAAACTGACGCTAAGGTACGAAAGCGTGGGTAGCAAACGGGATTAGAGACCCCGGTAGTCCACGCCCTAAACGATAGATCCTAAATTTTAATTTAAGCGAAAGCGTTAAAGGATCTCGCCTGAGTAGTATGACCGCAAGGTCGAAATTCAAAGAGATTGACGGAGACTTGTACACGCGGTGGAGCATGTGGTTTAATTCGATATAACACGCAGAATCTTACCAACCCTGAACTACAAAGTTGTTAAAAGTTTAATCCTTTTTTTAAATTTAAATAATTTTTAAGTTTTTAAACTTTGATAGGTGCTGCATGGCTGTCGTCAGCTCGTGCTTTAAGGCGTTCGGTTAATTCCGGTAACGAGCGCAACTCTCATTTTAAGTTAAATTTTAAAAATATCAAGGTTAACTTGTTTTAAAGAGGACCACGTCAAGTCAGTATGGCCCTTATGGGTTGGGCCACACACGTGCTACAATGGTTAGTTACAAATACGTTACAAAAGCTTCGCTTGAGTAAATCGTAAAAAGCTACCTCAGTTCGGATTGATCGATGAAATTCTTGGTCATGAAGTCGGAATCGCTAGTAATCGTGTATTAGAAAGTCACGGTGAATTCGTCAACGAGTCTTGTACACACCGCCCGTCACGCCATGGAAGTTGGTTTGGTCTGAAGTCTTTTCAAACGAAAATTCGAGGGCCAAATTGGTGACTGGGGCGAAGTCGTAACACGGTAGCCGTAGGGGAACCTGTGGCTGGATTAAGCCAGTGAGCTCGTAGTTTAATTAGGGAAAATAGCTGTTTTGCACGTAGCCGTTGCGGGTTCGATTCCCGCCGAGTCCAAAAGATGCGTTCAATTTATCTGTACTCAGTTAATAAAAAAAACTTTTTTTATATTTTTCTTTTTTCTTTCTTTTTTAGGCATTACTTTATTTCTACTTCTTTTTCTTTCTTTTTTTGCATTTTTATTAGTATATTTTTTTTTAAATCTTTTTCTTATAACAATTCAAACTTTAATACTTCGATTTTTCCTCTTAAAAGGGCGTGGCGGAACTGGTAGACGCGTTGGATTGAGGGTTCAATATAGTTTTTTATGTACGGGTTCAAGTCCCGTCGCCCACTTGTTGTTTTTTTTAGCGGAGTTAGTTTTTTATGGGTGCTCTTACCTCTAAGCCCTTTAGTTTTGCTGCTCGTTCTTGGGAGCTTTTGGACCGTTTGGCTTACGATTGTACCGATACTTTTTTTTCCTCGGTTAAGGTTAGCTTCCGCGGTAAAACGATTATACGTGTACTCCCAGACTTTAATACTAATCTTTTGTCAGAATGGATTAGTGATAGGGTTAGATTTTCTTACGACTCTTTGGAAAATTATTCCCAATTTGACAAAATTTTCAATTTTCAACTTTCAAAACTTTCGCAAAACTTTATCTGTTTTTTTTTTAAACGTTTTCCTGTAGATTCTTATTTTTTTGATTTGGTTTCAGCAAATCAACTAAAAGGAATTTTTAATTTCTCAGGCCTAAATTTTAGATCCCTTACTAGTAGCATTAATTTTGATAACCGTAACGCTTATTTTTTTGATTTTAATCAGTTTATAAACATTCAAACATATAAAAATTATTTTTTTTTGGGCATTAATTTTAGATATCAACTTCCCGTTTTCGCCGTATCTTTTAGAAAATTTTCGGCATCCGCGGAAGCTTTTTTTTTTAATTTTGGATTTTTTACAAATAATCTTCTCGGTGATCTTAATTTGGGTTCTTCCATTAAATCTTTTTACTCTACTGTACGCGGCAAATCACAAATTTCTCGTGTTTACTACTCACCCGACTCTGTAATTTTTTCAAACCCGTATGTTTATCCCATTATCTCTAATTATAAAAATTCAAACGTTTACAGTTTTTTTGATAATCCAAAATTTCTTGTTTCAGCTGAAACATTTTCTACGTTTCCGATTAAAACCGTTGCGGCAATTTCCTTTTTTCTTCCTCATTTTTTCAGTTCTTATCAGGTATTTCCTCGATATAATAAATTCCAAAAGTTTGATTCCCCTATTAATTATTTTCAGGAGCCGCAATATAATTTTTATTTTATGTCTAAAAAATTTTCATCTTTTCAAAATTTTTACACTTCTTTTTTCATGTTTAATAATTCCATTTTTATTTATGATAACTTTTATTCCCATTTTGGTTATTCTAAGTTTACCAAGTCATCTCTGAACGTTTTGCTTGCTCTAAAACGGCAGACTAATTTTCGTTCTAGTTTTGCTTACTACACGTAATTTTAAAATTTTAATAAAAAAAATGAAACTATTGATTGAATTGATCATTTTTGATACACTACGGGCCATCGGGCTTATTGTTCCTATGTTGTTGGCAGTTGCTTACTTGACTTTGTTTGAGAGAAAAATTTTGGCGGCCGTTCAGATTCGTACTGGCCCAAACGTTGTAGGTTTTTTTGGTCTTCTACAACCACTGGCCGATGGTGCAAAGTTGCTTTTGAAAGAGCTAACCCACCCAACTGCTGCTGATAAAGTTGTTTTCTACATTGCTCCAATAATTACTTTTTTTCTCGCTGTTCTGTCTATAGCTGTTATCCCCTTCTCATCTTATGAGGTTTTGGTAGATTTTGAATTTGGAATAATGTTTGTTTTTGCTATTTCTTCTTTGGGTATTTACGGTATCATCCTTTCTGGATGGGCTAGTAATTCCAGGTACGCTATGCTTGGATCTCTTCGTTCTACCGCTCAAATGGTTTCCTACGAGGTATCAATTGGTTTGATTATTCAAACCTGTTTGATGTTTGTTGGTTCTATTAATTTGACTGACATTCTTGAATTCCAGACTTACATTTGGTTGGTTGTACCGCTTTTTCCTTCTTTTGTTTTGTTTTTTATTTCTTCCCTTGCTGAAACTAATAGGCCCCCTTTTGATCTCCCTGAAGCGGAAGCGGAGCTTGTTTCAGGTTATAATGTTGAGTACTCAGCTGTTACCTTTGCGCTTTTTTTTATTGGTGAATACCTAAATATTATTGTTAGCAGTATTCTTTCGACTATTCTTTTTTTTGGTGGTTCTAATTTTTTTATTTGGAATAGTTCATTTGTTTTTGCAATCAAAGTTTTGTTTTTCATGTTTAGTTTTGTTTGGGTTCGTGCAACCGTTCCCCGACTAAGATACGATCAACTTATGCAACTTGGTTGGAAGGTTCTACTTCCTCTTTCATTTGGTTGGTTTATTTTCGTTTTTACAGTTGTCTCAATTTGGTAACATTGTTTTATTTTTTTTTATGCCCCAAGTGGTCTTAGCTTTATATTGGCTCAATTTTATGGTTTTTGGCCCTATAGTTGAGTTTAGCTTTAATTACGTGTAATTATCTTTAAATTTTTTACTATTTTGCAAGGGTTTGATACACTGTTTGTTGGCAGTCTTCAAAAAAATATTTTATGGATTCTTTGAAAAAAGTCTTTCAAAATTTTTACTTGTCCCCGGCTGCTCAAAGATGGCTGTTTTCCACCAATCACAAAGATATTGGTACTTTGTACATTATTTTTGGATTCTTGGCGGGACTGGCTGGTACATTTTACTCTATGTTGATTAGGGTTCAGTTGATGTATCCAGGTTCTCTTTTTATGGGTAATAATTATCATTACTATAACGTAATTATTACTGCTCATGCTTTTGTCATGATTTTTTTTATGGTTATGCCGGTCTTGATTGGCGGATTCGGTAATTGGTTTGTTCCTCTTTATTTGGGTGCTCCTGATATGGCGTATCCAAGGCTAAATAATCTTAGCTTTTGGCTTTTGGTTCCATCACTTTTGTTGCTCGTTTTGTCTTCTTTGCTAGAAGTTGGTGCAGGTACTGGTTGGACTGTTTATCCACCTTTGAGTTCTGTTCCAGCTCATAATGGCGCTGCGGTTGATCTTGCTATTTTTAGCCTTCATATTGCTGGTGCCTCATCTATTGCTGGCGCAATTAATTTTATTGTTACTATTATGAATATGAGGTGTGAGAATCTTACTTATACCAGATTGCCTCTTTTCGTTTGGTCAATTTTTGTTACTGCATTTTTGCTTGTTCTTTCTCTTCCTGTTCTAGCAGGTGGAATTACTATGTTGCTAACTGACAGGAATTTTAATACTAGTTTCTTCGATCCGGTAGGTGGCGGCGATCCTATTCTCTATCAACATCTCTTTTGGTTTTTTGGTCATCCCGAGGTTTATATTATTATTTTGCCTGGCTTTGGTGTTATTAGTCAAGTAGTTAGTCTGCTAGCTGATCGTCCGGTTTTTGGTTATTTGGGTATGGTTTACGCTATGGTTTCTATTGGCGTTCTTGGTTTTATTGTTTGGGCTCATCATATGTATACAGTTGGTTTGGACATTGATGTAAGGGCTTACTTTACTGCGGCAACTATGATTATTGCTGTTCCTACTGGCATTAAGGTTTTTAGTTGGTTGGCTACACTTTGGGGTGGTGTATTGGCAATAAGAACACCAATGTTTTTTGCTCTAGGTTTTATTACTCTTTTTACAGTTGGTGGTGTTACCGGAGTAGTTCTTGCAAACGCTGGCTTGGATATCGCACTTCACGATACGTACTTTGTTGTTGCTCATTTTCATTATGTTCTTTCAATGGGTGCTGTTTTTGCACTTTTTGCTGGCTTTTACTATTGGTTTGACAAAATTGCTGGTTTTGAGCTTGATGAATATCTTGGCCAAGTTCATTTTTGGGTTACCTTTGCTGGCGTAAATTTGACTTTTTTTCCTATGCACTTTTTGGGTTTGATGGGCATGCCTCGTCGTATTCCTGATTATCCAGATGTTTACAGTTATTGGAATTGGTGGTGTACCTTTGGTTCATTCTTGACTTTGGTTGGTACTTTTGTTTTTATTATTAACATTTACATGTCTTTGGCTGGTTATTCAAATTATTTTGGTAAAAAGTTCGCTGCAAAAAGAACAGGCGAGTTGAGTTTGTTTTCAAGACAATATAATTAATCATGATTTACGTACATATTTTTATACTAATTGTTTTTTTGATTTTTATTTATTTTAAAAATAGTTTTTTCCAGAATTTGAAAAAACAGACAAAGCTCAGAGAGAAGAATGAACAAGTTTTGTCTAGCAGCCTTACCCTTTTTGGTCTAGCGCTGATTGTTGGTGTCCTTTCTGGTTATGTTACATATAAAACCAGTGATTCTATGCAAGTAAATTTGGAGGACCTTCCTTTGGAAGAAGTTGATTATATTAAAACTCGACGAATCGTTTTCGTTTCTACTTTTGTTGTTACAATTTTGGCTTTTGGGGCTGCTTACTATAGTCTAGTCTCTTCTATTTACGTTCCGCCACCTTCGCCTTCTCTTGTAGGTCAGGATTATTACTTCTACGTTGCAAATGATTTCAAAGCTCTTATGGCTGAAAAGTTGCAACTAAGTCCAAAATTTATCGCTGAAAATCTTTCCGCTGCTGCAAAAGTCCAAGATAGCAAAGACGGTTTGATTCCATACTTTGATGTTTTTTTTAAGAATGTTAAAATCGAGGGCGTGGATCTTACAAAAGCCCCCCCTGTTGCGCGCGCTTATGTGGTTCGTCTGCTGGTGGCGGTCAATAAGGATCCAACCATTATTCCTGACACAATTGTTCCCCAAGCTGAGCTCTGGGCTGAATATCTAGCAGGTGGCGCCCCTATGCCAACTCAAAAACTAGCTTATGTTCATTATCTTTTTGCTCGCGTTTTTGGTTATGTTTAATTTTTTAATTATTTTACAACTACGATGAAACTTATTAAACTACAATTTCTTAAACGATCTCAACGGACAACTTCTTCAAGCCTACAGGGTCTCGCGTTTGCTCAACTAATCCTTGAAATTATATGCAAAGCTAAGACTTATGCGAATAATGTTAACGAATCTAGGGATAAAAAATATTATGATAGAAAAGATAGAGAGCATTATCTTACTCTTAAAAAATCTAAGGATAGAAAAAGATTTAAGGCTTATCTTAAGCGTAGAGATTACAAGCCTCCTTTTATTCCCGCACCCAAGGATTACTATATTACTCTTCTTAGCAAGCTCCCCAAACATATTCAAAACAAGATAATTGATGAGCTGCTTGTACTGGGTCGGATACTTACTCGATATTCCAAAAATCCTCGTAAACTTAAATTTTTTCATCGTGATTTTAATATTTGGGTTAATAAAATACTAGACTATAAAAACAGCAAAAAAAAAGATTTGGCAACGTTGACAGAAGAAGAAATACAAAAAGAAAGCAAATTTAATGACAAAACATAATGTATGATTTTTAAAAATGATTTTTTGCTATTCCCTTCAGACTTGTTTCTACGCCAGTTTCAAGTCTAAATCATTTTTTTAAATTTAAGGTTTTGGATTCTTTAAGCTTGCAAGAATAATTTTAGTTATTTTCCTATTGTTATAAAATTTCTTAAATGTTCATATTTTATTCGTGCTTTAATTCCGATCCAGACAATTATTTTCGGGAGGACCGCTTCGGGAATCGTATGTGGGTAGAACCATCCTTTTGGTCGTCTCCCGTATATTGTCGGCGAATTTTTAACAAAATTAAGGGTACGCATCCTTATCTTTTTGATCTACCCAAGGATTACTATATTACTCTTTTTAGCAGCCTTACCCGATCTCGTCGAAGTTTTCTAATTAATGAGCTGCTCAGAATATACAAAAGAGTGTCCAAAAACCCCAATAATCCTATTGAGCGGAAAATTTTTACTCGTTCCATTAACCGTTGGCTTAATCAACTACCGTATTCAACAAAAATTAGAAAAAGATTTGACAACGTATTCGATAGAAGAAGAATACAAAAAGAAATTAGATTTCGTCGTTGGGCGAAGAGATGTAAAAATTTTGAATAACAATGTTTTTCTTTCATATGTTTACAGTACTTATTTTTTTCTTCTTCTTTCTTTTTTTTAAAAAAAAAGAAAAAACTCCGGTTTTGTCTAGCAGCCTTACCCTTTTTGGTCTAGCGCTGATTGTTGGTGTCCTTTCTGGTTATGTTACATATAAAACCAGTGATTCTATGCAAGTAAATTTGGAGGACCTTCCTGCAGAAGAGATTAATCCTGTTAAAATTCGCCGTACTATTTTTTTTTTTGCAGCCCTTACAACCGGTATTTGTGCTCTTCTTCTAGTTGGAATCAGCGCTGAGTATTTTCAACCTTCCATTCCATTTAGTACGGCTGCTGAGTTTACGGAGCAGTTGTCCACTATTGTTGGTACACAACCCTCAACTCTCACTATGATGCTGAAAAATGCTAATAAGGCTGGTCCGGGCTCCGGTCCCGTTGAGCATCTTTTTGCAGCTCTCTTTCGTCCAGAAGAGGTAGCCAAGTTTTTTCCTGAAGGAGTTTCGGCGGAAATTAAATATTTTACAATTCGTATTTTGAATGCATCCGCAACCAAAGATCATAACCTTCAAAATCATCTTTTGCTTTACGCCGAAAAGTTTTTTTCCGGGGAAAGTACTGTTACAAAGGCAAGGGTTTGCGCTATAATTATTAATCTGTTTTCTAAACAGGTTTAACCTTTAATGATTTTTTTTTTAAAGAGATAAAGTTTTTATCTTAATTTTTTGGTTCTTTAACGAATATCTAGACAAAGCAATTTTAAACATCCATTTCAATGGATTTTCGTATTGTATGGTAAATTTTACATTACGATTTGTTAGCAGTAATGAGGTCTTTATAGACAACTTTTTCTGCGAAGTGAAACATCTCAGTAGCAGATTTATAAAACAAATATAAGTGAATCGTTAGTAGTGGTGAGCGAAAGCGTTTTAGGCCTATTAAATTTTTATGATTTGTCTTAATTCCATAGCGGGTGAAAGTCCCCTAAGTTCAAATTTGAAATTTTAAGTGTTTAGACTGGTTTACGCTTGTTCTAATCGACTAAAGCAGGACCACCTGCTTAGCCTATAATTTTTGCTTTGATCGATAGTGTAACAGTACCGCGAGGGAAAGATGAAAAGAACCCTAATGGCTGGGAGTGAAAAAGATTTTGAAATTAAAGAATTTTTAGCAATTAGGCCTAAAGGCCTAGTGTACCTTTTGCATAATGGGTCAGCAACTTGTTTCTTTTAGTAAGTTTTAGGACGCAGATAATTCTTTTTAATTAAAGGAAGCAGACCCGAAGCCAAGCGATCTAACCTTGACCAGGCTGATGTTTTAGTTAACGGAGGGCCGAACCCGTGTATGTTGCAAAATGCTGGGATGAGTTGAGGTTAGGGGTGAAAGGCTAATCAAGCTTGGTTATAGCTGGTTTTCGGCGAAATTTATTCAGGTAAAGAGCTACTTATTTCTAATCTGGTAAGGTAAAGTTATATGTACGGGGGGGTTAACGCTCTTACTGACTATACTAAATCTCTGAATGGATTATGAGGCGAATCGCAATTTGTAGTATTCAGAAAGTGGGTGCGAAGGTCCATTTTCGAGAGGGAAATAGCCCTGATTAGCAGCTAAGGTCTTTAATTTTTCATAAGTGTCATGAAAGTTATATTTATTCTAAGATAATCAAGAGGTGGGCTTGGAAACAGCCGTCCTATAATGAAAGCGTAACAGCTCAATGATCGATTGTATAAATATAACTACAATGTACGAGACTAAATGAAATTACCGAAGCTCTAAAGTTTTAAAACTGGTAGCCGAAATAAAAATTTTTATATTTTTAAATAATGCTGGCATGAGTAACTAAATAATTTTTATTATCACCGTATATCCTAGGTTTCTTTGCCAAGGATTTACCTGCAAAGGTTAAGCAGTCCCTAAGTTATATTCTGAAAAGATGTTCGATGGGGTTTAAAGTTAATATTCTTTATTTAATTTTTTGTTTTTAAATAGCATAAAATTTTAACTGTACTTAAACCGACACTGGTGGATGAGTATAAGAGTACTAAGGTGTTCGAATTAATGGTCTTGAAGGAACTCGGCAAATTGACTCCGTAACTTCGGGATAAGGAGGGCCATTCTCTTTGAATGGTAACATTAAATAGGGGGTAGCGACTGTTTATTAAAAACACAGGACTCTGCAAAATCGAAAGATGAGGTATAGGGTCTGAAGCCTGCCCAGTGCTGATAAGTTAACTCTACCGGTCTATTTGGCTGGTGGTATAAGCTCCAGTAAACGGCAGCTGTAACTCTGACGGTTCTAAGGTAGCGAAATCCCTTGTCGGGTAAGTTCCGACCTGCATGAATGGTATAACGACTGCCCCGCTGTCTCCAAGACTAGTTCGGTGAAATTGAATTCTTCGTGCAGATGCGAAGTTTTAGCAGCAAGACGGGAAGACCCTGTGCACCTTCACTGCAATTTTTTGTCGTCGTAAAATTTTGATTACGTAGCATAAGTATCAGCTTAAGATGCCAAAATTTCGGTTTTGTGCTGAAGCATTCCTGAAATAGTTCTAGATTTAAAGTTTTATGACTAATTACATGAAAACGTATGAGTGGTAGTTTGGCTGGGGTGGCCGCCTCCTAAACTGTAACGGAGGCGCGCGAAGGTAAGTTTCTTAAAACTTGTTTTAAGATAAGCGTAACGGCAATGCTTGCCTGACTGATAAACGGATAGGTTTATCAGGGACTTTAGTGTCGGTCGTAATGATCCGGTAGCTCTAAGTGGAAAGGCTATCGCTTATCGGATAAAAGGTACGCCAGGGATAACAGGCTAATGATTCTTTAGAGCCCTTATCGACGGAATCGTTTGGCACCTCGATGTCGGCCCATCGCATCCTGGGGCTGTAGGCGGTCCCAAGGGTTTGGCTGTTCGCCAATTAAAGCGGTACGCGAGCTGGGTTTAGAACGTCGTGAGACAGTTCGGTTCCTATCTACTGCTTTTTTTTAGTTTATTGCAAAGTTTTATTCTAGTACGAGAGGATCGAAATAGAGTGCGCCAATTGTGTTCCAGTTGTAACTAGCATCGCTGGTAAGCTACGCGCAAACGTAATAATTGCTGAATTCAAATAAGCGAGAATACTTTTGCAATTAAACTTGTTAATTTTTTATATCAATTTTACAGAAAGTTATGTATTAACCGCAAGGTTTTTAGTTTTTTTTCATGTATTATTAACGAATTAGATAAGACGATTTTTTTTTATAATTTTATAAATAAATCTATTATAATGTTTTTGACACTTTTTATCGCTTTTTTGGCTTTGATTTTTTCTGTATTTTCCATGGCGTCCTTTTCTGCTCACAGTGCTGTCTATTTTATAATTCTTACTTTTTTGTCCACCGGACTAATTTACTATATTATTGGTTCTACTTATGTATCTATAATGCTTTTTATTGTTTACGTGGGAGCAGTTGCCATACTTTTTATTTTTTGTGTTATACTTCTAAATCTTAAAAATACTATTCGTTCCCATTCTGTTAAATTTTACCTTTACCTTCCAATTTTGTTGATTTTGGTTCTTGGTTTTTTGTATTTTCATACTTTTTATTTTCAAATAAATTCAAATTTTACTTATTTTGATTGGCCTGCGTTTAGTTACAACTATTATTCTAAGGATCATTCTTTTCTTTCTACTTTTTACACCCTAAATTCGTCTTACGTTTTTATTGTAGGTATTTTGCTTTTTTTTGTAACAGTTGCGGTAACTGCTCTTTTGTCTTTATAACTTTTAAATTATGTTTTTGAATTTTATCTTTTCAGTTTACGAATTTTTCTTTCATCTTTTTAACGTTCATTTTTCTGAGCCATTGGGTTATTATATGATATACTTTGTTGATGTTTATTTTGCAGCATTTTACTATCTAACTCTTGTTGTTATTTTTGTATTCTGGGCCACATTTGCTATTGTTTGGCAATTTTACTACAAACAAGTCATTAACCCATCAGCCGTAGACGTAGAAATGCGTGACGAACTTCTAAAATTTTCTCGGGTTACTCACAACGAAACTTTGGAGTTTTGGTGGACCATTATTCCGAGTGTTATCATTTTTTTCATTGCTCTTCCAGCTTTGCTACTGCTTTATGCTATTGAATCTCCTCTTGCTGAACCAGTTATAACTATTAAAGTTGTTGGTCATCAATGGTATTGGTCTTACGAGTATACTGATAAATTGGATAAATCAGTTTACGGCTCCTTCGCTGACAAATCAGTTATGATTGATTCTTATCGTGTTCCAGATTCCGAATTGACAATCGGCCAAAAACGACTATTGCAGGTAGATAAACCTGTTGTTCTTCCAATTGAAACACAAATTCGAGTAGTTGTTACTGCTGCAGATGTACTTCATAGCTGGGCTGTCCCTTCTTTGGGCGTAAAAATGGATGCAGTTCCGGGTCGACTTAATCAATTTTATTTGTATATTCCTCTTCAAGGAGTTTACTATGGCCAGTGTAGCGAACTTTGTGGTGTTGAGCACGGTTTTATGCCAATTTCTTTGTATGCGGTTAAGCCGGAAATTTTTGTTGATTGGTATCTAAGAAATGCATCTTAATTTTAATTAAAAATAGAAAAAACATATGGCAAAATTTAAAAGAAGAAGAATACCACGCTACACGACAATTGATACGGGAATACCTCCTCTAGAGTCTTCGTCTAAATCCAATTATCCCAGTTTTTCGCCGGAAATAGGAAGTTTTAACAAAGATAAATTTCATCGATCTGCTAATACTTTTTCAGATAAGAATTTTCAGCTTTTTACAAAATTTACCGAATCTGATAGTTATAATGCTGAAGCTTATAAAAAAGCCATAATGTCCGGAGTGGATCTTTTTAAAAAAAACACTTATGACGTTTCTAAGTGGGTAGAAACTAAATCGATTGAAAACGGCCCCTATACTACGCATATAAAAAATTCTATGCGAGAGCCAAAGGATCATTTTTCAGTTCGAAAAATCCCCCCCCAAGATTGGGATCAATTTCTTCATATCTACGGCCCAACTAAATTTTTTAATCTTATAACCCAACTTTTTGAGTACGTTTACACAGCTCTTACAAGGGAGCAGGTTCATTCCTTTATTTTTACTTATTATTTTTTTTACTTTTACTTTTACTTTACCGAATATATTTTGGAAAATGTTTGTCTTTACTTCCCTATTGTTAGAATTTTTTTTTCTAATCAAATTTTTTCAACTTTTGAGGGTGTTTACTTTAGTTTTTTTCAAATTATTCTGGGTTTTTTTATACCTGTTTTTTTGATTTTTATTTTTTCTCAATTTTCTCTTATGAGGTCTTTTTTTACCCACGGGGCCTACTTTGTTGGAGGTAGCACCATTTTTTTTTATACTTTCACTTTGCCTTTTATTTATTATTTTACAGGATTTTCTGATTTTTTCCTTTTCTTTTCTTTTTTTATTTTCTTTTCTTTTCTTTTTGTTTTCTACATTTTTGAGTATAAGCCGGGTGTTTATTTTGATCAAACCTCGCCCAGTTCTTATACTACCTACTTTCTTCCAATTGTTGAAGATAAGAAAGTGCTTTATTTGCCTAAGTATTTTTACAAGTTTCGAAAATGGCCGGTTTCTACTTCAAACTACTCTAAAAGCGTTTTTACTAGATTCCCGTTTACGCAAAATGTTAATTCTATTTTTATTCATTATAAACGTATTTCCAGGGTTACTAGCTTGGAGTATTCTCTTTCACCGGCCAAACTTTCCTCGATAGCTCCTGTTATGTCTATAACTGGTTTGATTTTTCCTAAGCTTCCAAACTCTTACGCTTACGATATTCAGAGTTACAGAAAGTCAATTAGTTTTTATCCTCAAAAAAGATTTTCACCCTTTGCGGAAACTTCAGATCACGACTATTATGATAATTTTGAACGTGATCAATTTCCAATTTTTGTTCGTGATTACATAAATAATTCGGACGGTTATTCTCAAATTAGTTTTATTGAATTTGTTTCAAAAAATACTAGTTTTAGAACTTTCGATAATCAATTTAAATTGATAAATGACGAAGAAAACGATTTTTATAATTCAGTACCTTCTAAAAAAGCATTTCAATATCTTTATCCTTTTTTTTATCTCAAAATGTGGCTAAATTCTATTAATCCTTCTAATTTTCGAGATGATGAATTTACTTTCCAAAATATTGGATTTTCAAATAAAAATTTGCGTAAAGACCAAATTGTACCAGTTTTTATCCCCAAATTTCTTGTTTCCTTTATTAATACCTTTTTTAATACTTTTCGTTTTTGGTTGGACAAATTTACATTTTACGCATATAAAAAATTTTCAACCCCTGACAACACTTCTGAGCTTCTAAGTAATTTGAAATCGGCTAATAAAATTTTGATTGATGCAAAAAGGTTGTCTCCACTTTATTATAAAAATCTATTTATTTTCATAGTTAGATCGGTTCGTTGTCTAAATAAAACTTTTATAGAATTTGAAAATCTTTCTATTCGTCAAATTTTTACTTATACGCTTATCTTGATTCAAATTGAGGAAATTTATTTTAATATCAATCAAAGAATGCAATATCTAGATAGATTTAGTTTGGACTATCGAGTTGGGAATTTTTTTTTGACAAAATTTAAACCAAAACTTGATGGGTTTTCCCAGATTAATCTATTCAGAAAATAGCAATGCGTTACTGGTCCTCCAATAGTATTTTTATACTTATTGACAAATTTTTTATTACGCATCGCTCGCCAATTTTTTTGGGTTATCTCTGGAATTTTGGCGTATTTGCATTTCTTTGTTTGTTTATTCAAATTTTGACAGGTCTTTTTTTGGCAATACATTATAATGGTAGTACAGCTGAAGCTTTCAATAGCGTTGAGCATATTATGCGCGATGTTAATAATGGCTGGTTTCTTCGTTATACTCATGCAAATGGTGCTTCTTTTTTTTTTATTACCGTTTACATTCATATTTTGCGCGGTATGTACTACGGTTCATTTGTTAAACCAAGACAGCACATTTGGTACGTCGGTTCCATTATTTTGCTTCTCATGATTGTAACTGCTTTTTTGGGTTACGTTCTCCCGTGGGGCCAAATAAGTTTTTGGGCGGCTACTGTCATTACAAATATGGTAAGTGCTGTTCCTTTTGTTGGTACGGATATTGTTACTTGGATTTGGGGTGGTTTTTCAGTTGGCGGCCCGACACTCACAAGATTTTATGCTTTGCATTTTCTAATGCCTTTTGTTATTTTGGCTCTTGTCTTGTTTCATATTTTCTTGCTCCACAAACATGGATCACACAACCCACAAGGAATTGAACCGCGCATTGATGATAATTTTTTTTTCCCATATTATATCGTTAAGGATATTTACGCAATTATTCTTTTTTTTGTAGCTCTTTCTTTTGTAATTTTTTTTTACCCTAATACTTTGGGCCATCCTGATAATTATATCCCTGCCAATCCTTTGGTTACTCCAACTCATATCGTTCCAGAATGGTATTTTTTGCCATTTTACGCTATTTTGCGTTCTATTCCAGATAAGCTATATGGAGTTGTTGCTATGCTAGGTTCGATTATTTCTCTGGCCCTCATTCCGGTTACTCAGCAACCTTATGTAACATCAATGGAATTTAGACCAGCTTCAAGGTTTTGTTTTTGGTGGTTTGTTAACTGTTCTGTTATTTTGGGTTGGATTGGAAGTCAAACTGCCAAGTATCCTTATGTAGAAATTGGTCAACTAGCTACCGGATTCTACTTTTTTTATTTTTGGATTCTAATGCCATTTATTATTGCAATCGAAAATGAGATCGGTTTTAACAAAGAAGCAACGTCTTCAGATTACTCTTTTCAGCCGGCTCTTTCTTAATAATTTTTTAGCTATTTTTTTTTTATAATGAACGAATCTTTTAAACTCGTAGGTGCAGGTTTGGCCACTATCGGTCTAGTAGGTGCAGGTGCAGGTGTAGGTATTGTTTTTGGAAGTTTTTTGCTTTCTTTGTCTCGTAATCCATTTTTGCGCGACGAGCTTTTTCGTTATGCTATTTTGGGTTTTGCTTTGACAGAAGCTGTTGGCCTTTTGGCTCTAATGATGGCATTTTTGATTTTGTTTCGTTAATATTTTTTGCCCCTCTTACTAGGTAGGTGGCTGAGCGGTAAGGCACCGGTTTTGAAAACCGAGGTACTATTTTTAGTCGAGGGTTCGAGTCCTTTCCTGCCCGGGGGACATAGCCAAGTTGGTAAGGCGTTGGATTTTGGCTCCATGATGCGGGGGTTCGAGTCCTCCTGTCCCAGAGGGGATTTTCTGATTTTTTTCTTTTTTTTTTAATATTAGGGGTGGGGTCATAGCTTAAAGGAAAAGCAGCGGCCTTTTAAGCCGTTGATCGTGGTTCGATTCCACGTGACCTCACTTTTTTTATTATTACCGGTTTGTAGCTCAAATGGAAGAGTGTTGCGCTTCGAACGCAAAGGTCCGGGTTCAATTCCTGGCGAACCCACAGTTTCTGTTTATTTTACTAAATTTTATGCCTATTGGATTGGAAGTGCAATTTCTTTACTTTGTTTACATTTTTATACTCCTTTTGTCCCTAAGTTTCGTTTTTTTCGTTGGATATAATTTCTTTTTGGTACTTATTTATTTGGAACTTTCAGCTCTCGCCGTTTCAGCTCTTTTGGTTATTACAGCTAATTATTTTGATAGTTTTTTTGTTGAATTTTTTGCGGTACTTCTAATAGCAGTAGTTGGTGCAGAATCAGCTGTTGCGATTTCGATTCTAATTTTGGCCACTAATCAGGGTTTGGAGCTTGATTCATACGCCTTGAGTTCGCTAAAAGGTTAAAAGTATTAATAATGTATAGTTTGATTATTTTTGGTCCTGTTTTTATATTTTTCCTTTGTCTCCTTTTCGGTCGATTTATGGGCGGTTTTTACACCGCGCTAGCTGTTGCAGTTTCAACTTTTTTCTCAGTTTGTTTTTCCTTTGATGCAATAATTTTTATGGTTAGCTCTAACTTTACCCTAGTTTACTATTTTCAGATTGCTACCCTTATTGATGTTAATTTTTTTCAAGTAGCCTGGCATAGTTATTTTGATTATTTGACCTTGTCGATATTTTGTCTTATTACCCTTGTTTCTTTTTTTATTCAAATTTTTTCTATAGGTTACATAGCAGAAGATGCTTCTTTTGTACGCTTTATAACTTATCTTTGTTTTTTTATAATTGCCATGTTGCTTTTGGTCGGCTCATCCAATTTTTTTCAAATATTTTTTGGTTGGGAGTTGGTTGGGCTTGCTTCGTTTTTGCTAATTAATTTTTGGTTTGCGCGCCAAGATGCTAATATTTCTGCGTATAAGGCTGTTGCCGTAAATCGTGTTGGAGATTGTTTTATCCTTTTGGCGATTTTCATTTTTGTTTATTTGTACCAAACTGTGGAATTTGACATGTTGTTTTCAGTTTTTGTGGTCGATTTTTGGACGTCGCTAGCTTTTCTTTTTGTTGTCTTTGGTGCTTTTGCTAAATCTGCACAATTTTTTTTTCAAGGTTGGCTCCCGGACGCCATGGAAGGACCTACCCCAGTTTCCGCTTTGCTTCATTCTGCAACTATGGTTACTGCTGGTGTCTTTTTGACCCTTCGTTTTATGGATATGCTTTCTTCATTCGATTTTATCCGTTATTTGGTAGTGTTTTTTGGACTTTTGACCGCTCTTTATGCTATGTCTGTTGCCGCAGTTTCCGATGACACGAAAAGGGCTACAGCATATACAACCCTAAATCAGCTTGGGTTTATGTTTTTTGGCTGTGGCAGCTTGGCCGGCGCGACTGTTTTGTTTCATCTCATTGTCCATGGTTTTTATAAATCTTTTTCCTTTTTGTCAGCCGCTACTGAACTTTACGATCTTGAGGACGAGCAAGATGGTGAATTTGATTACTTGGATTCTAACGCAGAATTTTCTTACTATGATATTTTGAGTAGTTTGGTTTTCGTTTCTATTAACGCTATTCCGTTTACGTCTCCCTCAATTTCAAAGGAATTTATGCTACTTTCTGGTATAGAAAATTCAGCAGATTATCTTACCTTTTTTGTGACCGTAATCCTTTTTTCTAGTCCTGTCGACGAAGGTCGAGACGATGTTGATGATTACGTGGAATATAACTATTACGTTGATGATATTTATGTTCCCGGATCTTTTCCAATTACTATAATTGTATCTGTTACATCTTTGGGTATTATTTCTATTCTTTCTGCTACAATTTTGGAAGAATTTTTCCTTGACATAAATTTTTTTTGGTCGAGCACTAATGTAAATTTTAGCTGGGTTGACACTAAAGGTACTTTTTTGATTTTCTTGCCATTTTTTTCAATTGTAGCTTCGGAATTTGATTTTTCTAGGGTTTCAAAGGTTCAAGATTTTAATTTTAATTCGGTTGTTTTTAGAGAAGACTCTCGATATCAAAATATTTTGTTTAATGCTGACTTGTGGTTTTACGACGAAATAATTGCAAAAATTTCATCAAATTTTTATAAATTTTCGAATTTTTTTGCAAACCAATCTCTGGATAAAGCATATCTCGAATATTATTATATTGATTTTGTTTATTATCTTACTAAACATTTTGATTCCAATAACAAATATTCATATAATTCGATTGAAAAAGTTTACCCAGCTTCCTTGTTTTTTATTATTTTTGCAGCGTCAATTTTTTACGTTTTGCCATTTTTGCTATGGATTACTATTATTATTTTTGTTCTTGAATTTATTTTTTTTTTTATTTTTCAAAATGATTTTTACCAAAGTTCTGAATCCTAACAGTAATAAGCCGAATTTGGTCGGAGAAGCGCCGTTCTCTGGCTTTTATACCGGTTTTTATTTTGTACCATTTTATGCTCTTCAGCATATGTACGACGGCGTATCCCCCAAATCTAGATATTTTTCGTATAACCTAATTATAAAAATTAACAAATCAGCCCAGCCGCGAACGTTTGCAAAGTATAGGAGAGACTTTACTCCAATTCCAAATTTGCATCTTTCTAAAGTATTTTTTCTTAAATATTTTAAAGGTTGGTTGGAGGGTAAGTCTAAATTTTTGTTCTTCTATCCTAAAACCTTTGGTTATGATTTTTTTCTTGGTTTGTTTTTGTTTTTTGTTTGGCAACTAGGTGGTGGTTTTCGCCTTTCGCCCCTTCAAGATCCAACCAAATTTCTTAATGTTTTTGGGTTTTACGACTTGCGGTTTACACCCCTTTCTCTAATTTTTAAATTCTACGTGAAATTTGCTTTTTTTTACGGATTTGCTAAACCCCGCCATTTTTCCGATTATTATCTTTTTAATAAGTACTCTTTGACCCGGGGTTTTATGGTTCCTTATTTGATTCATGATAAAAAAATATGGGGTACTAATGCCGATCCGCTTAATAATTTTTTTTCCCCGCTATTGACGTTTATCCCAGAATTTATTTTTTGTTTTTTTTTTCACTTTATTCTAAGGCCGTTTTTTTACTTTTACTTTTCTTTCATAGGAAAATTGATTTTGAAATACGAGTCTAAAACTACTCTTTTTGATCATTTTTGGGCACAGGTTTATGCTTATTATATTGATCAGGTCTGTTCTCTGCTTAGATCTACGGGAGTTCCTGTTAGGTATAATCTGCGTTTGAAACATATTTCTAGTATTAGCTCATTTTATTATTTTCAATCCAAAATTTTTAGTAAATTTTGGAGGCGTAAATTTTACAGATTGTTTTCCTATTACGGCAATTATGAATTTATTTTTAATAATAAATTTACGATAAAATTGTATCGAACCTCGGAATACGATAAGTTTGAAGAGTTTAAACTTCTTGTACTTTTGGATGCTTTTAAGCCCGTAACCCCACGAAATCCTCTTCTCTTCCCAGATACTAGTATATTTTTTAAAAATTATTTTGAAAATTCTTATATTTTCAGGACTTTTATGTTCCGAATCACAAAGCGTTTGGCCCAGATTCCAGGAATTGGCGAACTTAGTCCATTTTTTAATAAAGATTTTATAAAAAAATTTGAATTTTTTACTTATTCAGAGAATAAAGCTATTAAAACTGCTTATTCGCAAACTTATTTTTATCTTGGTGCGTATATGTTTACAAGATACAAAATAACGTCGGAATGGTTTAAAAACCAACTTAGCGAAATATGGCCTTTTAAATTTTTTCGATTTATAAGTTTTGAATATTTTTTTTATGATACCTTGTCGCTTTTTGTAAGATTTATTTTTATAACTTTTTTGTTTATTTGGATACCCATTTCTGCTCTTCCATTTGTTAGGCCCATAATTTATTTTTATAATCTTCGAATTAAACCTTACCGAGTTTACCTCTCCTCTTCAAAATATAAGAACTCAAATTTTGTTCTAAAATTTTTTGGATATTTTTTTTATATTACTTTTGGGGTTAAAGTTTTTGAATTTTATATAGAAACGGTATATTACTCCATTTACTTGTTTAAGCAAGCTTTGTGGGAAATTTACAAACAGCTTAAAACTTTGTTCTTGTTTTTGTACGGCTGGTATAGTTATATTTTTTGGGTATTTTTTAGACCCATTTTGACTATTTTTTTCTTTCTTTATCTAGAGATGCGATATTTTGGTTTGTTTTTCGTTGATTTTGTTCGATATTATAGGATTTTTTCCGTTTCTTTTTATTACTATTCTATTAAAGAAGCTTACTGGTCAGGATTTAGAAAATTTTTCATCGGTTCTAAATTTTTTAGATTTTTTACAAGAGAAATCGGAGAAGACCTTGAAGAAACTCCTTATAATAATGATCAAGATTTCGAGGATGATTACGTTTCGGACTATTTGTCTGATTTTCCAGCATACGAAGATTTTCAGTCTACATCCAATTCTATTGACATCGGGTATAGGGATGAATTTGATGACGTAGAATTTTCTCAAAATCATTATTATGATTACTGGTATGATCACAAAACCCTTAACTATAATTTTCTTCCAACAAAACCAAATTTGGAGTTTTTTGCAGAAAATTATTTTGAAGAAGAAAATAGTTTGGCTTTTCAGCTTTTTTGTATTTGGTCTAGTCCTACTCTTTTTGATTTTAGCGATTATTCTACACTCGTTCCCCCTTATTCTAAGAAGGATACGTACGACATAACGGCCCTTAAACCAAGAAGTTGGTATCCTCTTGAGTTGACCCAAAATCATGACCCTGAGGAGGATCAGGTGGAATATCATATGGACTCGGGCCCTGACGAACTTGAAGTTTCTGAAAATACCCCCAGACATATTATCCCCTTTGATTCTGATCGTGCAAGATTGAATAAGTTCGTTCGAGTCTATCAGAAAAAGCTTTCCACTTGGCACAGCTATCAAATTAAAAATAATTTTTCTAAGATTCCAGATGCTTTGAAGTATCTCCCAATCCCAACTTCGAATTTGCCTACTTCGCTTGAACACTGGAAAAAAGCAACTCAGGCTGTTTCTGAATTTTTTTTTACTCAGAAACAAGCGAAAGTTTTTGGATTTAAATTTGAAACCTTTCAGGAACTTGAAATTGTTTGGTCTAGAATTTCTTATGAGATTGAACGAAATCCTCGTAAATTTTACGATTTTTTGTCTAATAATTCAGAAAATCTTAAAATTTTTGATAATTTCACTTTTGCTCAATCTTCTAAAAATTTTAAAAAATTTAGACTTTTTGAGCCACCCCAAAATTCGAATTTTATTCGTTATCTAAATGATTATTTTTTGGGTTATGCGGACCTTAAACAAATGAGTCAGAATAAGCACTATTCATCCAGAAATTTTCATCATAATCTTTTTGTTATTAATTACTTGAACTTTATGGCTAATTCAGATTACAAAAATTTTGTGTCTAAATTTTGGCTCCTTTCCCAATTTGATCATTTTTCAGAAATTCAAAAAGCATTTCAGCTTTTTATCAAGCATAAATCTGATAATTTTACTTTTGAGGTCCAATCTAATAAATTTAAGTTTTTTGAAGAAATTTATGCTGCGCAAATAAGTTTTAAACTTAGCCAAAATTATACTCCAATTTTTGCTGGAGATTATTGGAAAGACGAAGATGGTATAGCTTTTTGGGCTTTTCCTCATAAAATTCGAAGAATTTTCTTTCGTACTCTTAACGTCCTTGCTTTTCGAGCCCCCTTTACCCCCAAGTTTTCAAATCTTTTTAATTTTTACAAAAGTTCAAAAAATAGAAGGAAAAGGAAAAAAAAGAAAAAAATTAATAAAAATGACCTTCTAAAGGTTTTTGCTGTTTGGTATAGGCACGAAAGAGATCTTCTTTTTTGGCGGTTTTCGGCAAGGGGTAATTCTGATCATTTTCACGTCATTCCTTATCTAAAAAAAGATTCAATTAGAGCGGCTAATTATGAAAAATTTTTTTCAACTTTTTTGCTGGATTCTTTTACTTCGACCAAGCATACTCTTCGCAAAACCGTTTTGTCTTATAAATCGTTTATGTTCCGTAATTACAAACCCGATGGTTTGTTTTTCCAATATGTTGATGGTGAGGATTATACCAATTCGATAAGAGAACGTCGTTTTCATAAAACTCAACTAAAACGCCGTGCTTACTTTACCTACAATCAGGTTATCCAAGGTTCGCTTTGGTCTATTTTTAACCCAGTTCTCGAAGATTTTTTTTACGAAGTTTACTACCTAAACACAAATATTTTTTTTCCGGCTGCATTTAATGATTACACTTATTCGGATTTTTTTCCTGATGACTACAAAGACTCTGGATCCGATATTTACGACGATTACATTTTTGTAGGAGGAGATCAAGATTTTCATCGTGGTTATGGAGAAGGATCTGAAGATCTTATTGTTTCTCCTGATGAATATGGCGATGAGGATATGGATACACTTGAAGTTCCGGATGAAACCAATTGGCTTTCCGACGAATATATAGATTACGACAGTTCAGCTGATGAAGGTATCTCCTATGGTGACGAAACCGGGGGCGAAAATCCTGTTCATTATATTGAACGTTTTTGGTTTAATAGTGATTGGTTTTTTTTTAGTGAGCATGTAGATAGTGATGAGGGTTTTGAGGAATGGGAGCCTGATGAATTTGATTCTATATATGATCTGGATCACTCAATTGATAGATTTTTTTTTGGTGCTCTGAAACGAAGTAATCATTTTCCTGCAACTGATCAAAGAATTTTTTTGGGTACTCTGGACGAACAAATTGTTTCAAATATTGATAAGGACCTTGATTATTCGAAAAATTTTACAGTTGCCCGCAGTAACTCGGAGTCTAAAGCTCTCATTTCTTTGTCTTCAGCTGCCATTAACCCTATTTCTAAAAATTATTTCAACTTTTTTAAACTTTATTTTCTTGCTTTTGCTAGGATCAGCCTTTATCTTTTGTTTGCCATTCGTGGGGGGCTGTTGGTATTCTTTTTTAGTAATTTTGATAACCCTAAATATATAAAACTTCTAAAAGCTAGGGCTCACTACATAAATTGGTACCTTCAGTATAATACTTTTTATAATTATAAAGAACGAATTTCTGATTGGATTAGTTTTTTTGAACAGTTTAAATCAGAAAAAATTTTTTATAATTATGTTGCCTTGAATAAAAAAAATTTTATTAGCGAACCGCATACTTCTCTTTTTCTTGATGATCCCTATGGTCGATTTTGGTTTCAATATCCCTTTAATAACCATTTGAGAGATTTTTCTTACTATACAACTGCTAATCTGTTGGAAACCGATTATAATTTTGAAGATCTCATTTTTAGTTCAAAAGACGGTAAACCCTTTTTTAAAGTTTCGCAAATTGATAAATATCAAACAGATACCACCCTAACCGATACAGGTTCAGATCTAAGCGGAATCGAACCTCAGCAAGAACTTGAAATTTATAAAGCTACAAACAGGTTTTTTTCGTCCGACCCTACGATAAACATAGACTTCTTTAGAGCAAAGTATAGAGAAAAACTTGATAAAATTGCGTCTTTTCCATGGTTTGCTGACAGGGCAAAACCAGAAGTAATCGGTTCAGACTTTACGTATCTTGATTTGATGTTTGTTGATGATATACCGGAAGACGATGAATTTATTGATGAAGAAAAGCAACATCATCCTTTTTATACCTATGGTACTAGCTTTTATAATAAATATGTTGAACGGAATAGGTACGGTGCAACCAGAACGCAATACTTGCCCCACGATGGCATACTCGATGGTTTTGCCCTGGAAGAAGTTGATTGGGATATCGGATCTTTGGTAAGTTTTTCTTCTGATGATTTTAACACACACATTGAAGATTTTTCGGAACAATTTGATCTTTACACGGCTTCATTTTCTGACTGGATTGACCTTATTTATGATTATTTTTTTTATACCCTTCATATAAAACTTAAAAAATTTGTTATTGCTCCGTTTAAATACTGGGAAATTACCTCTAACTCTAATTGGCTGAAACTTGCTGTTGATTATGGAATTTGGGTGCTGATAATCCGCAACTTTATTAACTTGTCTATTTTTAGTGTCCTTTCAATTTACGGCTTTTTTACTATTTCAAGGGTTGCTTACTACTTTTTTGGGGAAAATTTTAGCTACGGCTTGCATGGATTGGTTGTTTTTCTAATTTTCTTTTTTTATCTCATTTTGATTTTGCGATTTCTTTTTAAATCTGTAAACGATTTCTACAAATCTTTCGAGCTTGAAGAAAAAATTGCAATTTTTTTTAGCCTTGTTGTCTTTTTTTACATTTTTAATCTAAACGGTTATATGCGTAATCCTGCCCATACGGCCTGGGCTTCTAGCGGGTCTTCAACAAATAAGCTTTTGCTTTCTAATAATTTTTCAGCTGATTGGAGAAGAATGGCTACGGATTGGTATCCAGAATCTGGTTTTCAGCATAGGCTTGAGGTAAACCAACAAGGTTGGTTTATTTACAAACTATCACCTATTAGACCTCGTTACTTTTACGAAGAACAAACACATCAACAATTTGAAGAAATCGTTAACCCAGATAGACAAATTTTTGGTTACAATTTGAGTTTTGCATCTTATCCTTCTTATTTTAACCCTTATAACTTTTACAACTTTATTAAATTTCAAATTTTTAATGTTACAAATAGTAATTTTGTTGGTTACACGCAATATGATAGAACTATTGAAATAAATAATGTACGTCATAACGTAAAAAGTGCTTATACTCTTTTTCATCGACCAGAGTGGGTAAATTGGATACATGTTGAAAGTGCTAGCGATTACCACGATCAAGCAAAAACTGATATCGCTGTTCAGGCTGTTTTTGCTGTAAGCACCCCAGCTCTTTATGCTTATTCTGCGCCTACAATGGAGAGAAAAAAGTATAATAATCGAGAATTTGTTAATCCAATTAACCAAGCCAAGGTTTGGACGCCATATTCTCCAATTTCCGCCCCAAAGTCTACTTTGCCTTACGATTTTAGACCTAAACAGTTTACCGAGGCCTACTATTCGGGTTTTCCAAAAATTAATTCTTTGGTTACTGCAAATTTTGAAAATACATCTTTTAACTCAAATTTGAGTAACGTGCCCGATGTGCTTTATTTGTCCAGAAGAGACATACATAATTATAAAAATCTAATCGATGCTGAGGGTGATTTCTTGGCTATGGCCAAATCAAAAAAATATAAAAGGTTGGCTTATAGAACTTTTGGCAAATTTCGACCTTCTAATAAAAACAATTTTTACGAAAATACTATTAAGCTCCGTTGGTACCAAGAAAAAATTTTTAAAAGTAATTTTATTTACAAGTATTCAGATTATCTCAGAAAATACTTGTTTTTTTTTAACCCAGGTAAAGCAAAACCAATACGTGATGCTTACATGTTGTCATTTAAAGATCTTGTCCCTTACCCCGAATTTTTGGGACATGGTAAATCTAAAATTGCTAAATTTACAAAATCTGAATATTTTAATTTTTTGAACAACAACCAAAAAAGACTTTATTTTGCTGTTTTGGAGTCGGAAACTTTTGAGTCTGCCAATACATTGATTCAGCATTTTTCTGACTATCCGAAGTCTGGAACTACTCATAGATACTATTTTAATTGGATTGATGCTTCTAAATTTCCTCTAGATTATTTTTTTTTTGAAGAGTATGTGGATATTTATACCCAAATTGTTAAAGATATTGTTGAGTCGATCCCGGAAGGTGCTTCCGCAACATTCCCACGTTCTTTTAATTTCTACTATAAAATAAAGCTTCCTATCCTATTTGATAATTTTAATATTGAACTCCGGGAATTTATTTCCAATTCAAGACTAGAAAACATAGATAGTTTGGGTGGGTTTTTTTCTGACTACGTAAATTTTAAAAATCTTCGCTATAAAAATTACGATAATTTGGGTTTTGTAGAAAAATCGGATCTCAAATACGAAACTAAACTGGCGCAAGCTAATCGTATTCGTAGAGCAAAAATGCTATCAAATTACTTTAGAGCCGCTAAGGCAATAAATAAACAATCTTTGTCGGACTACTACCGGTCTTCGTTCTTTTTGGCCAATCCATATAAGTTTGACTCATTTTATACGTACGCTGCTTACAATTCTTTTGAAAAAGGTATAAAAAATAAAAATTCAACAATTGGTTCGATTTTTGATCAGCACCATAAACTTAAATCTAAACAACGTCGCTACAGTTCCACTTCTGACGATAGACTAAAAATTTACAATTCAGAAAATGAGTTTAGTAAGCCTGTTTTTGATCTGGAAAAACGGCTCAATAGACGTTTGAGGAAAAAAAAACTAATTAGGCGTCATTCAAGGCGTTATAGTTTTGGCTACCACGAATACTGGTATATTGAAATGTCACTTTGGTATATTTTTCTTGACTTTATTATAGTTAGGGATTTGTTTGAAACAGCTGATTCAGTTGAGGGTGTGTTTCCCGACTATACCTTTGATTACAAATTTCTTGATTATAACTTTAATCCAGATGCCAGACAATTTTTTGATATTAAGTCCGTAAAATCAATCGTTACTATAAATGCTTTGGTCGAAAAAAGATCAACCAAAAAACCTACTTTTTTTGATAATTACTCTTCTGAACAAAATATTATTAAAAATGATTTTGTTCAGAAGAGGTGGTCTCCTGAATACGATGATGACGATTTTATAGCCCCGGTTCCACGATACACTTATGCTGATAAGATTGGTGGAATTGACCTCCCACCACTCAGAACTGATCGATTTAATTTGAGAAGGCCGCACCATTTTAGTCGACTACGTTCTGAGCATCGGTCCGCTATAGCTTCTGACCCGTCCCCATATGAGCGACAGCGTAAACCATTTTTCGGAATAACAATTCGAGACGAAGCTGCATTTTACCTTGACAAAAAAATTAGACCACATGAGTACGACGATTTTCCGTTTCGTCTAAATAATCATATCCTAAAATCTTATATTTGGTTTAATATACTCCAACGTTCAAGAATACTTTATAAACGTGCAGGTGATGAAAAAAATTATCCGTATAATCAGCAATTTATTAAGCTATTTAACAATTCTCCCGATTCTGTTGCCGATTATATTGATGACTTTGCTGCCCCACTAAGCGCAACCGAGTGGAAACGTTCTAAAGATAATTTGTTTGTAAAACTCCCAATAAATTTTTTGTCTTTCAAAAAACCAAATGATGAATCTCCTGCTCTTTTTAGCAAGAAAACAATGCGGCAAAATAATCCTGATTTCGATTATGCTAAAAACAGTTCTAGGATTTCCGATCTAGAAAACGAGTTGATTCTTAAGGCTCGTGTGAAACTTTTGAAAAATTTTTTGCAAGACAAAAAACGATATACAGACTTCCAACAAAAATCTTTTGAATATTCTGAGTATTTTAGGGATTTGCAGAATGAGTCAAGTTTTGATGCCAGGGGAATAAGAGAAATTTTGGAGGAAGAGGATAAAGGACGTTATTCAGATTTTTTTCTTCATGGTCTCGTTAGATCAGATGAGGAAAAGGGCGTAGCGGACATGGTGTTGCTACGTGCCAGGAAAAGATTGATATTGCTAGATCAAAAAGTAACAGATAATAAAAATGAAAATAATTAAATCGCAGTTTAGGTTGGCGGACCGTTTTACTCCGCTTCTGGTTATGACTTTCGGGGTAGCAGTATTTTTTTTTACCGCTACCCAATTTGATATTTTTAAATCGTTTCAATTTTTTTTTTCTATGTTGCAAGGTGTTGCGTTTAAAGAAACAAATTTCCTGGCTGCTATGCCTTACAATTTTCAAGCAATTCTAGTTAACAGCCCTTACTATAACTTGTCTGGTCTTATGATTTCAATTTTGACCAGTTACTTGTATTTTGTTATTGCTTTGTACTATAATCCTATTCGTAATAACATTGTTAATTTTCAACTTTTCGTCTTTTTTATAGTAATTAGCGAAATTTCGCTTTATTTTACTTTTTTGACTTCTAATTTTTTTATTTTTTATAGTCTTTTCGAGTTTATTTTGGTACCGTTTTACTTTATCGTATTGCTTTGGGGCTCCAGACCCAACAAAGTTAGTGCCTCATTTCGATTGGTTTTTTTTACACTTGCATTTTCACTTCCACTAACAACTTTGATGGCTTTTAATCTTTACAACTCATACTTTAGTTTTAATTTCGAAATACTTTTTTCAACTCTTTCCACAAATGCGCTTTCACTTCAAATTTTTTTCTATTTTTCTTGTTTTATGGCTTTTGCTGTAAAAATTCCTTTGTTTCCAGCTCACGTTTGGTTGCCGGAAGCTCACGGCGAAGCTCCAACATTTGGATCAGTTTTGCTAGCTGGTATTCTGCTAAAGCTTGGTGGTTACGGATTTTACCAAGTTTTTTACGAATTTGCAAACGTAATTAGTAATATGCAAATTGTCAATATGTTTAGTACCGTTTACGTAGTAAGTCTGCTAACTATTTTTTACAGCAATATCATTGTTTTTAATCAGCTTGATATTAAAAAAACAATTGCATATTATTCTATTGGTCATATGGGTTTTGTTACTCTAGGTTTGATTAGCAACAACCAAGAAGCAATAATTGGTTCAATTATTATTATGTTGAGCCACGGGCTAAGCGCTGCCGGACTTTTTTTTTGTGTTGGCTACATTTACGAACAATCTCATTCGCGTTCGATTATAGCTTTTCGCGCTTTGGCAACTACTACCCCGTACTTGGCAATAACTTTTTTTTTGTTTGTTTGTGCTAATATCAGCTTTCCAGGTACATCAAACTTTATCGGTGAACAAATGGTTTTGATTGGGCTTGGAAAAATTTCCCCAGAATTTACGTTTTTGCCTATAATTGGAGTTCTTCTTAACGGTTTTTCAACGTTTTTGTTTTACGCGCGCATTATTTTTGGAGAATTTAAAACTTCTACAACCTTTGTTCGTGATCTTAATTCAACACAAATTTTTTGTTTTTTTGCAATTTTTATTCCCCTAGCGTTTATGGGATTTTATCCAGAAATAATTATTAAATATTTTTAAATGATTAATCTACTATATGATTTTTTGTATTATATGGCATTTGGCCAAAAGTTTGAGTTTTATTTTTTTGTTATGTTTTCTATTTTTATGATGATAATTCGTATTTTCCAACTAGTTTCGCTTCCTATTGTTGCAGAGCTTTACAATCTAGCCTTTTTCGTTATGGTTTCTTCCAGCCTAAACGCTATTATTTTTAAAAATTTTTCAATTTCTGCCAGCAGTTCTAATATTTTCACTTACGAAGTTGCAGTTTTGAAACTTATTACTATCCTTTTTTGGTTTTTTTTGTATTTTTTTATTCGATTTTTTTATTTTGAAGAATTTTTTGAAAAAAGTGAATTCAAGTTGTTTTCTCTAGATATCGCACTCTGCGGAGCTTTGTATTTTGTTAGCGCAAATAACTTGCTGGAAATGTTCCTTGGGCTTGAACTTTTGGCCTTCCCAACTTATACACTAATTGGTTTGGAAAAAACAAAAGCAGCTACAGAATCGGCTCTAAAATATTTTATCTATTCAGTTTACGGAAGCTTGCTGCTTATTCTAAGTTTTATTATACTTTTTATTGCAACCGGCCAAGTTTCTTTCACAGAGTTTCTTATGACCACTAACCCCTACCTTGGTGAAATTGCAATTATACTTTTTTGTACTGCCTTTATGGTTAAACTGGGAGTAGGTCCCTTTTATCACTGGGCCCCACCAGTTTATCAATCGGTTTCTTCTACAATTTTTATTTTTATGTCTACAGTATCTAAAATCCCAGTTTTGGTTGGTTTTATTTACGCTGCACAAAGCACCCTTCTTACCTCAAATAGTTGGGCTATGTATTATGTTTCTTCTTTGCTAATTATTGGAGCTCTTATGGCTGCTAAAGATCTTTTGTCTGAAAATAACCTAAGAAGAATCTTGGCTTACACTAGTACGATTAATTTTACCATTGGCTTGTTGGGTTACTTTTTGAGTCTATTTAATATTAAAGTTTTTTTGATTTATACATCCCTTTACCTTGTTTCGAATCTTGCAGTTTATATTTGGCACTTGAGCCTAAATAGTGACAGGTTTCAAAAAGAGGAAATCAGTAGTATTAACGAATTTAAAAAAGAAAACTATTTTTCTATTTTTATACTGAATGCCAGTCTTGTTATGAACAGCGGATTGCCCCCAGTAACTATCTTTTTTTTTAAGCTAATAGCAATCGGAAGTATAAGTTTTTGGTCAACAACAGGTTTGAACGTCTTGGGTTTGTTTATTTCAATATTTATCCTAATTTCTAGTTTGTCCTCTTATAATGCCTACTTTAAAATCATTAAAAGTATTAGTTATCGGAAACCTGTCGATACACCCAATATGCATGAAGAAGTTGAAACGGATAGTTTTAAAATTTTTAGCTTTGCTATAAGCACCACCATGCTTTCAATTTACATTTTTTTCATTGCTCTTCATTTCAACTAATTAAATGAAAGGGGTTCTCTTGCTTATTACTTTTTTTTTTCTACTTCTAAGTGCATTCTTTTATTTTTTAAATTGTTTTTATTAAATTATTTTATTGATTTATTTTATTGCAATATTTTATTATCTAAAATTATGAATCGCAGGGCCGCGGGGGCCCTCTTTGTTACTAAATTTAATTTTTTATGCTATACAACCGAACTAAAAAAATTATTAATCGATTTCAAAAGCATGAACTTTTGGAAAAAAATTTTAAAAATAGGTGTGTTACATGTGTATTTATGCAAAAATTGGAATATGCGCAAAGCTTGTCTGGTAGGTGTGTTTCTATTAGATCCAAGGGTAAGGTTAAAAGTATTGTGGTACGGAATAAAAAATATGGTATTGAGGCCAGGTTTCTTCTAAATAATCCCCGTTTTATTATCTTTAAATTATAAAAATCGAGGAGGATGGGATTCGAACCCACGGATACTTTCGTATCATTGGCTTAGCAAGCCAACGCCTTAAGCCTCTCAGCCACCTCCTAGTAATAACATATAATACTTTTTAATTTTCAACCAAAAATGAGAAAAATAGCTAAAAATATCATATCAGCTTGCGGCCATATTGGAACGCATAAATATAACTGGCAACCAGAAAGCGAACGCTTTGCTATAGGCTATCGATCTTCCGTTCTAATTTACAACATTGCTATAACTAACTTTTATTTCAACAGAGCGTGCTTTTTTGTAGAAAACTTGGTATATAAGTATGGTCGCATTTACATTTACGGCCTTGAAAAAAAAAATGATAAAAAGTTTATTAAAAAGCTTGAAAATCTTAATCAAGTCGTAACAACAGAAAGTTGGTCTGGGGGGTTTATTACAAATGCTAGAATTTTTCGCGGAAAAATTAAAAATATTAAAAAAAAATTTTCCGCAGTTTTGGGGCTTAGTTACGACTATCAAAACTACTCGCTACCACGAGAAGCTAAAATTATAAATTTGCCAGCAATTGGTGTTGTGGACAGTAATTCAAATGCTGAATCGTTTACTTATCCAATTCCGATAAATTCTAGTAATTTTGGTATTACTCGACTTATGACTTATATTTTTACCATTAAAATCTTTAAAGGTATTTCAAAACGAATTTTGGGAAGATTTAGAAAAAAAATTAAAATTTCTAATTCAAAAAAACTCAAAAAAGCTAAAGTTAGAAATAAACTAATAAGCAAATACTTTAAAAAGCTTAAAAAAAAAGTTAAAAAAAAGAAAAAAAATCTACAAAAAAGGCTTAAAACTTGGTCTTGGCGTTACCAAAAAAAGTTTTCTAGTTTTAAAAAAAAGAAAATAAAACAAACAGAAATAAAGAAAAAAAACGATTATATTCGCAAAAATGGCCAGGATTGGTTGACTATTGAAGCAGCTCTACGACGGTACGCAGAAATTGAAAAAATTAGAAAATTGCCTAAACGTAAAATTAAAAAGTTTATCAAAAGAAGACAACTTAAAAAACAAAAAAAAGATAAGTTTGCGGTACCTAAACCCAATGATCGGAAACTTTATCAAGCTAGATGGCAAAAAATTATTGAAGATAAAAAAGTTAAAAAAAACAATTCTTATATAAGAATTAGAACAAAAGTTAGAATAAAAATTAAAATAAAAAAGTTTTTGCTTCGTCAAAAAAAACTTGGTCCTGCTGGAAAAAAAAAAAATATTAAACCTAAAAGGAAAAAAAAGCTTATTTTGAAACGTAAAAAAATAAAAAAAAATGCAAGGCGTTACAAAAAAAAGCGGTCTCGTTACAGGCCAAACAAAAAGTGGAAGTTTAAGTTTAAACCAAATAGGTTCAGGTTTAAAAAAAAAAGACGTGTTATTGTTAACAAGTTTAACAAGCTTAAAAAAAAAATTTTTAAGCTTGTTAAACTTAAAAATTTTAGAAAAATTATTTCTAAAGAAAAAAAATTCAAAAATCCAAAATTTATTTATAGATTTTTGCGAAAAGCTATTCAAAAGTATAAAATTAAAAGAATTTACAAATTTTTGTATAAAAGGAAAAAAAAGCTTATTTTGAAACGTAAAAAAATAAAAAAAAATAAATATAAAAAACAGAGGGGCAGCAATTACCAATTTACTTATCAAAAAAAAAATAACTGGAGTAAAGACAATAACTACTACCAAGATAAAAAAAATTATAGGAAATACTATAATAATAATCAATATGGCAATCGTAATAGCAAAAATTTGAATAGTTACAGGCCAAACAATCCTAAATATGATAAATATTACTCAAAAAATTCTCAAAAAAGCCCTTATACGCCTAAAAATCATGATAAAAATTATAAATATCAATCGAATTACAAACCTGATTGGGATAATAATAAAAATAAAGAAAAGTATAGGTATTATTACAAAGATTTCGGTTATGTAAAAAAACCGCAAAAGAAAAAAAAATATTATTATTAATATTTTTTTTGGGAGGAGGTGGAATCGAACCACCACGGCAAGCTTTTCAGGCTTATACTCTACCATTGAGCTATCCCCCGAAGTTGAAAAAATGGCTAAAATAAATAGTTCTAAGTACGCATTGGTAAAACGGTATGCACGATTTTCGAATACGTGTGTATACTTGAAAAAAAATGAACATAAAAAAGTTCGATATGGATACAAAGTCTACCAAAAAATTTTTAGAAGGTATAGAAGTAAACGGGCTTTGAGAATTAACGTAAGAAAGCCAAGAATTTCTGTTAAAAGAAAAACAAGCTTTGGTAAGGCGCTTGAAATAAAAGAAAAGTTTACTTATCTTCTTTCCGGTATTCACTCGAATAAACTAAAAAAATACGTTCATACCTGTCGAACAAAGATTTATTCCCCCCTAAGAAGTCTTCTAAAAAAGTTGGAAAACAGACTAGATGTAACGCTTTACCGCATAAACCTAGTTCAAAGCCCAAAACTACTACGATGGCTGGCCAGTCTAGGTTACGTTTCGGTTGATAATAGGCAGAAATTTAGGCCCAGTTTTTCTGTTAAAAAAAATAGTTATGTAGACCTTAGCATGCCGATTTGGCTTTACCCTACCCTAAAAAAGCAGTTTAAAGAGATAGTAAAAAAAAAACTAATTTTTAAACCACAAACTAACTATTCAGAAATAAGTTATAAAATTTTCCGACTAATTAAGTTCGCAGACCCTACTGAGAAAAATATTTTTTACCCCTTTAATTTTAAAGTTTACTACTTTTTTCGACTTTATCCAAGGTAGAAGTGTTTAACCTCTTTACAGGAAAATTCAATGTGGTATAGCATAATGGTATTGCAAAAGTTTGCAAAACTTTAGGTGGAGGTTCAATTCCTCCTGCCACCTTGCGAGCTTAAAAATTGAATTAAAGCGAAGAATTATACGACTTAAAACCATTTGAACTTAAGTTTACCTCTTTGCGCTACCAATACTAGTTAAATTCGTTTCTGGGATAAGTAGTTGTTCTTTTTTACTCTGCGCTTGGACGGAATCGAACCGCCACAACTCGCTTATCAAGCGAGCACTCTAACCATTAAGTTACAAGCCTAACTACTAATTATTTATTTGTTATGCTAGTAGCTTAGTTGGAAAAGTACATGCCTGCGGAGCATGCGTCGGGGGTTCGAGTCCCTCCTAGCCCATTTTTTTTGCCCCCCCGGGGGGGCCTCCCCTTATAGCGTATAAAAAAAAATTTCATTTTTGTTAAATGCCCTTTCGTCTACGTGGTCAGGACACTGCCCTTTCACGGCAGAAAAGGGGGTTCGAGTCCCCCAAGGGTCACTCTTTATTTTAATGTTTAGTTTTACCTAAAGTTTGAGTAAATTTTTAAAAAAATTATTTGAAAATTTCACTTGTTAAAAATGAAACTATTTTTTTTTTATACGGATTCACAAGATAATAAATTTAATTTTGATTTTTTTGCTGAAACTAACAATTTTACTGGTTCAGTAATCGCTGTTGCTGATGGTGTTGTTCGTGTTGACGGCTTGAATGCTGCGCGTTCAGGTGAGCTTGTTGAAATTGATAATGATGGTGTTCTAACTAATGCAATTGTTCTGAATTTGGAGCCTGATCAAATTTGTGCACTTTTGTTGGATTCAGATACTCGTGTTCGTGTTGGTAATTCAGTTAAATCTTTGGGTGTTCAGTGTGGTATGCAAGTAGGTTACCACCTTTTGGGTAGAGTTATTAACCCAATTGGTGAATCTTTGGACGATTTGCCTGAGCTTGAGCCGGTTTCCGACGACGATACAACTTCTGCTTGGTATCTTCTAGAAAGGGATGCTCCGGGTATTATTGATCGTAAACCAGTTGATACGCCTGTTGAAACTGGTTTGAAGGTAGTTGATGCTCTTTTTCCAATTGGTCGTGGCCAACGTGAACTTATTGTTGGTGATCGCCAAACTGGAAAAACTTCGATTGCTGTTGACGCTATTATTAATCAATGTCGTGTAGCCGATTTGAATGATGAATCCGTTTACTGTATTTACGTTTCTGTTGGCCAAAAGTTGTCGTCTTTGGTTCGTATCGTTGAAACTTTGAAGCGTGAAGGAGTTATGGAGCGTTGTGTTATTGTTGCGGCGAATGCAAGTTCTCCAGCTGCCCTACAATATTTGGCCCCTTACGCCGGTTGTTCGGTAGGTGAATTTTTTAGAGATCAAGGCGATCACGCTATTGTAGTTTACGATGATCTTACTAAACATGCCAATGCTTACCGTCAAATTTCTTTGATTTTGCGTCGACCACCGGGCCGAGAAGCTTACCCAGGTGACGTTTTTTACTTGCATTCACGTTTGCTTGAAAGAGCCGCTATGATGTCTGATGAAAATGGTGCAGGTTCACTTACTGCTTTGCCTATTGTTGAGACACAAGCCGGTGACCTTTCTGGTTATATTCCAACTAACGTAATTTCTATTACTGATGGTCAGATTGTTACTGATACTGAACTTTTCCAAAGTGGTTTTCGCCCTGCTGTCAATATCGGTCTATCTGTAAGTCGAGTTGGTGGTAATGCTCAAAATAAAAATTTTAAAAAAATTGCCGCAAAATTTAAAAGGTCTTTGAATGAATACCGTGAGGTTGCATCTTTTGCACAATTTGGTTCCGAAGTTGACGAAGTAACCGCTCAGCTTTTGCGTTATGGTTCACGTTTGAATGCATTGCTAGCGCAGCCCAATAACGATCCTATGCCTATTGAAAAGCAGATTTTGGTACTTTACGCAGCAACAGAAGGTTTCTTTACAAAGGTTGACGAAAAAGACGTATTGTCGGTTCAAGATAAATTTTTGACTTTTTCAGAAAATTCTCCTGTTGTGGGTCCTTTGCTTTACAACGCTGCTACTGAATTCTCAGCGGATGATTTTGACCCCTTTATTTCTTATTATTTTAGCAATTTGAATTAATTTTTTTTTCTAACCTTCGGGCGATAACTTAATTGGTAGAGTTTCGGTCTCCAAAACCGAATGCGGGGGTTCGATTCCTCCTCGCCCGGTGGTAATATTGAATTTGTTTAATATTTTTTTGTAGAAAAGATGGTTAGAGAAAAAGAAATTATTCCTACTGGTAAGTCCGTAACCAAGCCTGTTTATATTAGACTTCAACTTGCTGCTGGTGAAGCGGTCTCTGCCCCCCCGTTGAGTGCTATTTTGGGGCAGGCTCAAATTAATTCTTCAGACTTTTGCAAAGTGTTTAACACTTATTCTTTGCAGCAATTTGAGTTGGGCGTTTTGCTAAATGTTGATCTATTTAAAAATCCAGATAATACATATTATTTTTATCTTCGCGGTATTTCTCTTCCTTATTTGCTTTTTCAAGTATCAAATGATTTCAAATTTATTCCAGTGGAGAAGCTTTACGACGTATTTAGGCTAAAAGTTTCCCCAAAATCACTTGATTTTTCCTCAGCAAAATTGTTTTTTGGTGCTATACGTTCCATGAATTTTAAAGTTCTACTATAAGCTAATATCCAATATATTAATATGTCTGTTCATTACTTTTCTAGGATTTATTTTTCTCGTTATTTTTATTCTAACTTTAAGTGTACACTTAAAGTTAGAATAAAAATAACGAGAAAAAATGATAGTGTTTATTTCTATTCGGATCCCTATAATTATAATATCAACAAAAAGCAAAATTTTATAGAAATTTCTAAACTAAACTTTTTGCAATCCCCAACTCGATCTTATTTTTTTCCGGTTCAATTTGGGCTAAATGGAACTTTTTACGACTTTTCTTGGAAAAATCTTATTTTTTCTAAATATTCCATTTTTGATCTGATAACTTTTTTTGTTAGGCTCAAATTGATTGGATTTAAAAATTTTAATTTTATCAAAATTTATCTTACTTATTTTATAAAATATAAAAAATAGTGTAATGGTTACTTTTTCACAACT
>Ga0209262_10000164_pt1 | contig 39400 bp, 37 predicted proteins | sample Lowcelwee11metaG_FD_187171 | JGI IMG/M metagenome (GOLD analysis project Ga0209262, IMG submission 187171) | Freshwater pond sediment microbial communities from the University of Edinburgh, under environmental carbon perturbations - Low... | ecosystem: Environmental > Aquatic > Freshwater >... | reverse complement strand
GGGAATTAATAGAAGGAGCAGGTTGTGAGCTAAAATATTTACCATCTTATTCGCCGGACCTAAACAAGATTGAAAACTGCTGGTCATGGATAAAAAGTAGGATTCGCAAACAAATAAGTCAGTTTAACTGCCTTCGGGATGCGATGGAGTATGTACTAGAACAAGCGTCCTAACCACCTTGGCGACTGCTATATTAGCTACACTTCACGGTAGCGGACAGTCAAAAACTACTTGTCTTAGTTCCGGGTTCTCTGTTACCCCCGTGTTTTGCTGTTAGGGATAAATGGAGGTGTGATCGCTCTTTAAGATTTACCAAATCCTTGAATATACTTTTTATTAGTAGATAAATCCCCAATCCCACTTTCTACAGAGCCTGCCCATTCCTTCGCTAAATCATAAGCAGAGACTTCTTGTTCTTGATTTTTTGGTAATTTATGTTTTTTACTATCCATAAATTCTACAAAATCTAAAATAGTTTGTTGTTGTTCGGTTGTTAGATTTCTAAATTTATCTAATAGGGTATTTTCTTGAATAGTAAGTTTATTAATAGCTTGAGTCATAACTTTATTGCAAAATCAAACAGTTTTCAATATTGTTATATCACGTTTGAGAATTTCTCAAATCTATTTGTATGATATTAGGGGAAATTCATAAATTCCCCCTAATATTCAGAAAACCTCTACAAACCTAAATCAACAGCAATCCGATGACCGCAGGCAAAACCAGAAAAAGCCACCGCATTTAAACCTTGACCGGGAAAAGTACTATCTCCCACACAATACAAGCCAGGAATAGCAGTGCGATTAAAAGGCATACCTAATAAACCTTTTAACTTACGACTGGGTATCGGTCCGTAAGTGCCATCTTGTCTATTCAAAAAACGCCGATGACTACGGGGCGTACCAATTTCCATATAATCTAAACCGACATCCAAACCAGGGAATATTTTTTCTAAACGATCTAATAATCTACCGGCATCTATTTCTTTTTTTGATTCATAATCTGCCGGCGACAAACCTTGCCATTCTGATAACCAACTAGGCGTGAAGGCATGAATAATATGATAACCAGCCGGAGCTAAATCTGGGTCTAATAGGGTGGGAATTGACACAAAAATAGTTTCTTGGGATTTTTCCATATTCTCCCAATTATCTAAAATAATATGGTGACACTCGGTTCCCGCTTTTAATACTTCCGCTTTTACCCCTAAATGTAAACTGAGAAAACTCGGCGATTTTTCATAACGTTTGCGCCATTTTAATTCTTTTGCCGGTACATTTTCTTCATTAATTAATTTACCAAAAGTATCCCATCTCGTAGCATTAGAAACAATCCGTTTCGCCTGATATACCTGACCATTGGTTAACCGCACACCAACCGCCCGCCCATTTTCCATAATAATTTCCTGTACCTTCGATTGGTAAAGAATTTTGCCACCTGTTTTTTCTAAACCTTCTACTAATTTCAATGCTATTTGACCGACCCCGCCTTTCGGATAGTTAATACCACCATAATGCCGATCAGAAAATACCATACCAGCATTAATCATCGGCGTTAGATCAGCCGGTACAACTGACCAACAATAGCATTCAATATCAATAAATTTCAGTAAGTCAGGATCTGTAATATATTTTCTGGCAATATCTCCCACATTCAACGGTAAATATTTGACTAAACCGAGACAAGATAAAGGATGCTGAAAAAATACCCTAGTTAAATAGCCAGGTTCCTCTAAGGATAATAAATCCATTGAGTTTAAACAATTAAACACCCGCCAACATTCATCATAAAACTTTTTAATACCGACTTTTTCCTGGGGAAATTTAGCGGTTAATTCCTGTAAAAATTGATCATATTGTCGATGCACCTTTACTTCTAAATTATTCGGTAAATGATAATGAATTTGTACTGGATCAGCAATGGTTTCTATGTTCATATCAACCGCAGCTAAAGCTCTTGTTAATAAATTAGTAGTTCCCCGCTCACCAAAACCAAAAATCATCGATGCTCCCACATCAAATGTATAACCCGCATGACTAAAATAACCAGAACTACCACCGGGAATTATATAACTTTCTAATACTAAAACCTTTGCCCCTTTGGCTGTTAGTTGGGTTGCTGTCACTAAACCACCAATCCCAGAACCAATCACAATTACATCATATTCTGTGGGAATAGTTGCATTACTGATAACTGTTGATGCAGATGACATAATAATTAAAAATAATTTATTGAATAAAGTTGATGAAATAGATTTTTAGATAACCGTCATATTTTGACCTATTGATTATGAACCGATCCCCAGAGAAAAGCAACCTAATAGATTAGACATAACCTGGTAATTCTCTCCAGACGATGGGCAGTATTCAGGATATTTAGTTGATTACAACCTGATAATTGTTTTCATTCAAGGAATATAACCATATAGCTATAGAATAATGTGTTATATTTTAAATATTATTGCTGGTAAAACCTAGGAGTTATCATCGTGCAAAGAATTCTAATGTTGGCCACATTCACTGGTTTATCTGTATTTTTGACTGGTAATCATCAACTATTGGCACAAAACTCTAATAACCCGATGAATAGTAATAGGCCTGCTAACTGTCCGATGCTCAACGCTCAGAATAATAGTGGGGAAAATCGACCCATGGGCGATCGCCCTAATCGCAATATGATGCAAGGCAGACAGGGCAGAATGATGTTTGATCCGAATACAGTGACAACTATTAGTGGGGAAATAGTCAGTGTTGATCAGATTACTAGTCCTCGTCGTAATAATCAGAATAACAATCAAAATAATCCCCGCAATAACCATCAGGGTACTCACCTCACCTTAAAATCTGGTGATCAAACCACTGATGTGCGTCTCGGTCCTTCTTGGTATTTGGAACAGGAAAATATGGTATTAACCGCCGGCGATCAGCTCACCATCAAAGGTTTTTCCATCAACAAAAATGATCAATCCTTCTTTGTTGCCCAGGAAATTACGAAAGGTAGTCAAGTGCTGGTATTACGGGATGAGAATGGTCTGCCGATGTGGCGAGGTCAAGGGCAGAAAGCTGGTCAGGGAATGAGGAGACAACCGACAGAATAGTCTAATTTGATAACAAAAACTGTTACTCAAATTTTTATCATAAAAAAAGGGAATAATTATTATTCCCTTTAATATTATTGATGCTACTAAACTGTATTGGGCAGTCTCAGACAGAAGTTTGTTGTCTATCTAATACCATTTGATTTTGTAAAACTAAGGCTTCCTTTAAAGCCTTTGTCCGATCAGCAATCATCTGTTCTGCTGGTATTAAATTAGATAAACCTAATTTATCTAAACGATCCTTCACCTTCGTATTAGCCCCAACGATTAATACTTTTCTGCCTTTTTCCACCGCCTCCTGAATAGCATTTTCCACCGCTAAACTAGCAGTTACTCCTAAAACAGAAACATTACTCAAATCGAATACCAATACATCAAAATCACCTAAAGCATTATGCTCACGGGAAATAGCCTTAGATACACCAAAGATCATCGGTCCGCTCAGATAGAATAATAAAATACGACCGTGTCCCTCATCTAATAAAGCCTTTTCTGTAGGATTGATCGGCACTTCATCATCTGTATCACTAATAATTTTTACTTCATTAGATTGTAATTCGCTCAAACGCTCAATGGTCAGAATATTAGCAATAAAGATACCAACACCTACTGCCACAATCAGATCAACAAAGACCGTCAGGAACATTACCCCGTACATAATTACAGTACCACGCATAGAAACCTTATGCGCTCTCTTCAAGAAGCTCCAGTCTAAAATATCTAAACCAACTTTTAAAGCAATCCCCGCTAATACTGACATGGGAATACTTTGGGTTAACTGAGCAGCACCTAATACTACTACAAATAAAATCAACGCTCTAGTCATCCCAGATATAGCCGTACTGGCTCCGGTTTGAATATTCACCACCGTTCCCATAGTAGCCCCTGCACCGGGTAAACCACCACATAAACCAGATACGATATTAGCAATCCCTTGACCAATTAATTCCTTATCAGAATTATGTTCTGTTCTGGTTAAACTATCGGCGATCACCGCAGTTAATAGGGTATCAATACAGCCCAACATCCCTAACATTACCCCATCAATTAACATGAGCATAGTGTCACCGGCGGTAAAAGTTGGCATTTGTAAGGTAGGTAAACCCATCGGTATTTCACCAATCCGCCGAATATCAGCATCACCAAAAATAGTGAGAGAAATAATAGTACCAACCACTAAAGCCACTAACTGCGGTGGTACTATACGCTTTAACTTTTTCGGCATGAAGAAAATAATTGCCAGAGTGATCAGACCTAAAATCAGATCAACAAAACTAATATTACTAATTAGCTGGGGTAAACTCTGAACAGTGCCTAATACTCCACCCTTCGGACTAGCTTGACCTAAAAAGGGAGCTATTTGTAAAATTACTAAAATCACCCCAATACCTGACATAAAGCCAGATATAACGCTATAGGGCATTAAAGTAATATATTTACCTAATTTGAAAACCCCAAAAATAATTTGAAAAACACCCGCTAACATCACCACAGTGAAAGCCATGGCTAAACCATTTTCAGGGTTTCTTGCCACCATCGTGGTAATAATGCCGGTGATTACCACCGTCATGGGTCCAGTCGGTTCAGAAATGAGAGTGGGTGTACCACCAAATAGGGCAGCAAAAAAACCAATACATACAGCCCCATATAACCCTGCTATTGGGCCAGCACCGGAAGCCGCCCCGAAAGCCAGGGCAAGGGGCAAGGAAACAATGGCTGTGGTTAAACCACCAAATACATCGTTTCGCCAATTACGCAAATGAATTTTATTCGTAATATTCATATCTGTCTATGAAGAAAAAATTATGGTTAAATCGTTGTGCATTTATATTACTCTATGCCGGGATCAATAAAAAAAGAATATATATAAATTTGTAATAGGACTGATTAATATATGTTAATTAATTCAGATTAACAGCAAAAGGGAATCATAACAAAACAAAAAATAAGGGAGCAAGATGCTCCCACTAAAATATTTAATACAAATATTTTCGATTTAAATAGTATTTAAAGATAGTTGACTAGCGACCGGCACTTCTGGGAGGAGTACCACCACCATCAACTGCTTGCCGGAATACTTCCACATCGGCACTAAAATCAATGGGTAAAACAGCCACAACATTTTCATGAGGACGGGGAATAATTACCCAAGATTCTAAAGTTGCCCCATAAGCCTTTTCTACCGCAGCAATACCAGCATCCATAGAAGTTTTTACTTCTGACACATCGCCCCGAATTTGAATAGTAAAACGCGCACTACCAGCTCGCAGATAACCAACTAATGTAACCCTGCCTGCCTTGACCATGGCATCAGCAGCCGCTAATATACCGGGAAAACCTTTAGTTTCCAGTGAGCCAACAGCTTGTTGTGACATATTTTCTCCTAATTTTTTCTAGTTAATGGGGGAAATTTAATTAATGGGGGAAATTTAAAAATTTAAAAAATTTAAACTTATTCACGCCATCGTTAATTTTATGAATAATCGTTACCTTTTTCGCCAAATTATCTATAAGTTATATTAACGGCAAGATTTGGCAATTTTTATACAACATCGATTCAGAGAAATAAGCTCTGTTAATATTGACTAATATTAAGGGAAAGTCTATTCCTAGCCTAAGGAACGAAACTGCTCACTCACCGCCGTCTGAGCTATCGGTAAAACTGATTGGACATTTTCTGGCGGATTGGGCACAATATAATGAGTAATTAACTCTGCCCCAAATACTTTTTCTACTGCAGCAATACCTGCCTCCACCGCAGGACAAACTTCTGATTTGGGACCCCTAATGGCAACTACATGATGGCCACTTTCTGCTATATCATAATAAACTAAGGTAACTCTAGCGGCTTTGACCATGGCATCAGCCGCCGCTAATACTCCGGGAAAACCTAAAGTTTGAATCACTCCTACGGCCTCAGGCATTGATTAACCCCTTTTTTTTGATCTATAATTTAGTTTGATTTTACCGGGAAATTAACTGTTTCCATAATCAATTTCTTATAGGTTTAAAATATTCAATTTATAAGCAAATTTATATTCACTACGAGGACAAATTTATGATGGTTAGCAACAAAAAAAACTATGTCCCACTATTAGGTGTGATTTCTGGTATTGCTATTTTAGGCATGGCCTCACTTGGTCAAGCTGGCGGTCCGCCTCCCACCAAACCAGTTACTCCTAATACACCGACAAATAATGTAGAGACTCCTAAGACTCCGCAACCGTCTATTACTCCGACTAAACCTGCTTCCCCAAAACCTCAACCTAGCAATCAAGAGAATCCAGCGATGCCGCTTGTGGAGTCGGGTAATCCTAATACTCCTAAGAAAACTACGACTGATCAGCCAAATAGTAATCAACCAGTATCCGCTCCTAATAATACAGGACCAAAAGCACCGATTAAATTTCCTCGCCCAGCCGCTAATATTAAAGGAAAAAATGGTTTAGTCACATTAGATTTAGTGAATAAAACTCCAGGGGTGATTATTCATCAAGCAACGGGTGTCACAAAGGAAACATCTTTAGGCAGTCGGGCAACTAATAATTTACCTAATTTAGCTTTACCTCTCAATTTTAATTATCGGCGACAAGATGGCGGTTTATTATTAGTGGAAGTGAAAGTGATTGATGATGGTAAATTACAATTGATTTTTCATCCTACGGCTAATATTGATTATGATACGAGAAGTCTCTCTATTAATAAGACTGGGGGAGTTTTTCTAAATTAGAATTTTTGTTAATTCGCAGATGATACACGCATAACTTGCTTAACCAACGTAGGGCAATTCATGAATTGCCCCTACTGTCTGGGAATTTTTAGATTATTAATTTTTTTACATTAACCGGCGGAATATGGGTTAGATAAATCAACTAAATTGATGGGCATAAAAACTAGCATAACGTTCATCTCTCGCTAATAATTCTTCATGAGTGCCTGATTCAATAATCCTGCCGTTTTCCATGACTAGAATCCGATGCGCTCTTCTCACAGTCGCTAATCGGTGAGCAATAATAAAAACTGTGCGATTAGTCATTAATCTTTCTAGGGCTTCCTGCACTAATATTTCTGATTCAGAATCAAGGGCTGATGTCGCTTCATCTAATATTAATATTTGCGGATCTTCTAATACGGCACGGGCGATCGCTATTCTTTGTCGTTGCCCACCCGATAATTTTACACCCCTTTCCCCCACTAAGGTTTGATAACCTTGCGGTAATTTTTCAATAAAATCATGGGCGTTAGCAATGCGGGCAGCGTTTTCTAAGGCAGTCGGATCACAATTATTCTGACCAAAGGCAATATTATCGGCGATCGTACCAGAAAATAAGGTTACTTCCTGGGGAACAATGCCAATTTGGCGGCGTAAACTATTTAACGTCACATCGGCAATATTAATATTATCAATCAATATTTCCCCCGACTGAATATCATAAAATCTTGGTAATAAATTAACTAAAGTGGTTTTTCCCGCCCCAGAATGACCGACTAAAGCAACCATTTCCCCTGATGGCACTAATAGACTAAGATTTTCTAAAATCGGTCGTTCTGGTTGATAGGCAAAACTCACTTGATGATATTCTACTTTGCCGGTAATACTAGGTAAATTTTTAGCATGAGGTTTTTCTAAAATTTTCGGCTGAATTTGTAATAGTTCAAATACTCGGTCGCAGGATGCTTCACCCTGTTTAAAGTCGCTGTAATTACTAGTAGTCAAGGAAATCGGATCTATTAATAGGGCGACACCAGTTACATAACTAATAAATTCTGGAGCAGTCAAGGCTCTTTGAGCTATTTGCCAGCCACCTAAAAAGAATAGTAAAATAATACTCATCGCTTGCAGAAAACCCACCACGACAAATTGTAAAGCCTTAGATTTTTCCGTTAATAATTTGGCTTGGCGGTTGGCTTCTGCTTCAATGGAAAAACGTTGTAATAAATAGTCTTCGGCGGCGAAAGCCTGCACTAATCTCATGCCACTAAATACTTCGGTGAGAAATGACGATATATTAGAGGTGCGATTTTGACTTTGATGGGAAAATGCTAATAATTTTTCGCCAAACCAGCCAATTAATACTGCCATTAAGGGGGCGACAATTAAGGTAACGGAAGTTAGTTGCCAATTTAATAGAAATAAATAAGCTAAGATAACGATTAACTGCAAAATACAAGGAATAAATTGATGGAAAAATTTATTAATCACTTCTCCTACCCGATCTACGTCTTCGGTTAGTCGGTAAGTTAAATCGCCTGTTTTGGTATTTTCAAAATAGTTAAGACTTAATTTTTGTAAATGTGCATAGACATTTTCCCGTAATCTCAGAGCAATACTTAAAGCCGCTTTTGCCATTAATGTATCTTGTCCGTATTGAGCGATTCCTCGGATGAGAAAAACTATGGCGGCTATGCCGGCTAATCGGGCGATCGCCCCTAAGTCACCGGCTCCAATATAACCGGCCATCTGCCCTGCTAATTTAGCGAGAATCGGCCAAAATACGGTGAAAACTAAGGTACAGCCCAGGGCTTGGATAATCGTTTTTCTTTGGGGTCTTAAGTAGGGTATGAGTTGCCAATAGTTAGACTTTTTAGATTGCATGGGGAATAGTATTTTGTTTAATTATTTAGTTATAGAAATTAGTTTGAGATTTAGATTATATCGGTTATTGGTCGGTTAATCCAAATATTTAATTTCAATGGGGCGATCGCCCTTAGTTTAGGCTAAAAGTCCGGTTTCTTGAAGAAACCGGACTTTTTTTAGAGATAGTGAAAATATGCTACGATCAGTTTAATATTTTTAATATTAAAATTCCCCCTATCCTAATATTGTCTTATGTCCAATACGATAATTTGTCTAAATAATGATTGTTTAACGGTTAATTCTATTAATAATAAATTCTGTGAGAAATGTGGTGGCAAATTATTATTAAGGGAAAGGTATCAAGCTATTAAATTAATTGGTCAAGGTGGTTTTGGTCGGACATTTTTAACCAGGGATGGTGATAAACCGTCTAAACCTTATTGTGTGATTAAACAGTTTTTCCCTTCAGCTCAAGGTACTGATAATATTAAGAAAGCCTCGGAATTATTTGCTCAAGAGGCTGAGAGGTTAGAGGAATTAGGTAAGCATCCCCAAATACCAGAATTATTTGCTTATTTTGTCACAGATGATGGTCAACAATATTTAGTGCAGGAATATATTGCTGGCGAAAATTTACAGGAGGAGTTAAAAAATCATGGTGTTTATAAAGAAGAGGAAGTCAAGCAAATATTAATTGATGTATTGAATATACTCAAGTTTGTCCATGAAAATCAGGTAATACATCGGGATATTAAACCTGAGAATTTAATTAGAAGGAATAGTGATCAGAAGTTAGTATTGGTAGATTTTGGGGCAGCTAAATATATTCAGTCACCGACGGTTTTAAATGTGACTGGCACAGTGATCGGTTCAGCTCAATATTGTTCACCAGAACAGGCACGAGGTAAACCTATATTTGCTAGTGATTTATATAGTTTAGGTGTAACTTGTATTCATTTGTTGACTTTGGTTGATCCGTTTCAATTATTTGATATTAATGAAAATGATTGGGTGTGGCGGGATTACTTAGTGAATAATCCGGTGAGCGATCAGTTTGGTCAAGTATTAGATCAGTTAATTGCAGTAGGTTTGAAAAAACGGTTTACCAATGTAGATCAGGTATTTGAGTCTTTAAATTATCAACCTTTAAATTATCAACCTAATCCAGTCAATCAGCCTGCCACCTTACCAAGCCCTACATCATCTAATCAAATAGTTGTACCTACCAAATATGAAAAACTGCAAAAACTATTAGCAGTGGGTGAATGGAAAGCCGCTGATCAAGAAACTGCTAGGGTAATATTGCAAGTGGCAGGTAGGGAAAAAAATGGCTGGTTAGACTTAGATTCAATTAATAATTTTCCCTGTGAAGATTTACGTACAATTGATCAATTATGGGTAAAATACAGTAATGGTCGGTTTGGCTTTAGTGTACAAAAAAATATTTGGTTAGAATGTGGTGGAAAAGTGGATTATGAAACAGAACTAGAGTTGGGTAAACGCATAGGATGGAGGAGAGTGAAGCGAGGATGGTTTGGGTTTGGTGATAAGCAAGTCGAATTTCTAAGTTATGATGATGGAACATTTTCATTAGAAGCACCTTTAGGCCATCTCCCATCATCAGGGTATAATGATACGGTCTATATGGAGATTACTATAGAATCGGAGCTTTTTGATAGGTTCATCGAGGCAGAACTGGCGGACCTCATTCCTGATTTATTTCCAGTTTTTTTGTCTCGCATCAAAAGCTGTAAGCTGTAACATATAAAAATTTCAGCCCCTTGTCAAGATCGATATTTTCGGCATTTTTTAGCCTTTTTTCTTCATTTCAGCTATCAGAGAAACCCGGTTTTTTGAAAAAACCGGGTTTCTCTGATACACAATCTAGGGTAAAAAATCAAATATTCTGGAGGGCGATCGCCCGTTGTTTAGGCTAAAACTCCGGTTTATTGGGAGCAATAAATTATTTTTGATTTGCCTGTAATTCCCGTGGTTTTAAATGACTTTCCATACTAGACAAATATTTTTCCAGTTTACTATAATCAGTCGCTGTTAAAAACTTATCTTTTCTTTTCTCTAAAACTTCCGCTATCGGTAATACCCGATATTGCATCTTACCCTTATCTGTATAACGTTGTACCCAAGTAGGAATAGTTTTCACATCAGTGATTGTCACCGTTTTATCGGGAAACTGTTTTTCTAAATTTACCTGAAAAATCACCCCTAAATCTTTATAATTGCCCCGCTGCCCCGAAATAAAATTCCCCATAGAATAAATCGCCACCGCCTTACGTTTTTTGCCTTTTTCTCCAGCCAACTCAAATATTTCATAGGGTTGTACTACATGGGGATGACTACCAAGAATAATATCAGCACCCGCTTTCACCAATTGAGATACTAACTTTTTCTGCTCCTGATTGGGCTGCCGTTGATATTCCGTACCAAAATGTAAAGCCACCGTCACAATATCCGCACCTTCTTTTTTAGCCCGCAGAATATCCTTAACTATTTGCGGTTCATTAATGACCGAAACTAGATAATTTTTACCTTTAGGAATCGGAATACCATTAGTACCGTAAGTATAGGCTAATATAGCCATTTTAATCTGCTCTTTTTCCAGCATTAATATTTTGTTAGCTTTAGCTGGTGAATCCGCTGTACCCACCGCTAATAAATTTCTTTCTTTTAAATGCTCTAAAGTCTTTAATACACCTTTTTCACCCCGATCCAAAGAATGATTATTGGTCGTGGTGAGAATATTAAAACCCGCCGATTTAATCGCATCGGCTAATTCGGCGGGAGCATTAAACATGGGATAACCCGTATATTTAGCACTCGCCCCGGCTAAGGGTGTTTCTAAATTAGCGATCGCCCAATCAGCTTGGGAAATAATGGATTTTACGTCATTAAAAAAAACTTGAAAATCATAACTTTTGGTTTGACTATTAAAACCAGATTTAGTTTGGGAACCGTGCATCATAATATCACCTACCGCCATTAATGTGGCTGACGTTGTATAACTTTTTGGTTGCGCAACTGTATCAACCGCCCGATTAACTGGAATAACAACATCAGCCAGATCATTATTAGCAATAGGTATTTGAGTGCAACTTTGCGTGAAAAAAATTAATATAGCCGTGGAAAATTTACCTAGATAATTTCGCCATAAAATAGTAGATGTTGACATGATCATTTAATCTTTATTTAATTTATTAAAATTCTACACCCGATTTTTTAACTTATGCTTTAAATGCCAATACTTATAAGCAGAATAGGCCATCACCACTACCCCCGTCATAATAGCAGATTCATCCACATCAAATTGCGGGTGATGTAAAGGATAATTATTTTTATCAGGAAAACCTACCCCCAAACGGAACATTGTACCCGGTGTATTTTCTAAATAAACCGCAAAATCTTCCGCTCCCAAAGACGGTTCTAATAATATTTCCAGGCGATCACTCCCCCAGGCTTCCAGGGCGGAGGATTCCACCAATTGAGTTAATAAAGGATGATTATGTACCGCCGGCACACCCCGCCGATAGTGCATTTCATAACTTGCCCCATAGGAATCACAGACATTCGCCACAATATTTTCAATCCAGGTCGGTAAATTAGAATGGGTTTCTGGATGGAGCGATCGCACTGTTCCCGATAATTTCACCTGATCCGCAATAATATTCGGGGCCCGACCGCCGCTAATTTTACCAATCGTTAAAACCACCGGACGTAAAGGATTTTGCGTGCGACTGATCGCCTGCTGTAAAGTCGTGATCACCTGAGAAGCAATCCAAATCGCATCTATCGCCTCATGGGGGCGTGCGCCGTGACCAGATTCTCCAATGATCGTTAATTCCAAATCATCGGCCGCCGCCGTCAATACACCATGACGAATCCCCACTTTACCGGCAGCAATACTAGGGAAAACATGAACACTAAAAATCGCCGAAACATCTTCCATTACCCCATCTTTCACCATCCATTTTGCCCCTTGAGCAATTTCCTCCGCTGGCTGAAACAAAAAACGTACATTTGCATCAAAACTTTCTGCTAATGTGGCTAAAACCATGGCAGTCCCCAAACCCACCGTTGTATGTACATCATGCCCACAGGCGTGCATTATTCCAGTATTTTGGGAAGCAAATGGTAAACCCGTCCGTTCTGTCACAGGTAAAGCATCCATATCAGTGCGAATTGCTAACCATTGGGATTGATCACTAGTTTTTAATTCACCTACCACACCAGTTTTACCAACACCAGTTTTCACTTGCAAACCACAGGAAGCTAAAATTCCCGCCACGTAAATAGAAGTTTGATATTCCTGACCACTTAATTCCGGGTGCAGATGAATATGCCGACGTATTTCGATGAGACGGGGTGCTAATTCATGAGCTATTTCCTTAATGCGTTCTAACATAGTTAACAATAGTTTTTCGAGATAATTGAGGGCTTGCTACGGCAAACAGTCTTATTAAAATTTAATATAAACGAATTACGACGATAAAGCTATGCTAGAATAAAAAAATAATTTTTGGCGGTAATCTTTATGGTGACAACTTCCGAGAAAATACCCCCGACATTTTCCACCATAACCATAACTTGGGAAAAACCTCCCAGCAATTTTTTAATCGATGAAGAACCCGTGGAAAATATTGATCATCCCTTAATAGCTGATGCTTTACGAGAACTATTAGAATTAGCTGACTACATCAAATCAGATGTATTAATTGCTGGTAATTTGGGCATTACAGCCACAGTTAATCAGCGTTTAGTCGTAAAAGATCCGGATTGGTTTTATGCAAAAAATGTCAAACCGATGCCCCCGCATCAAATCCGTAAAACCTATACTCCCCATGTCGAGGGCGATCGCCCTTTAATAGTCATGACAGAGATGACTTGAGATTAGAAAAACCTAACGAAGCAAGAATCTCCCGTTATAGCAAAAGGCTTAACGGTGAGAGTGTCAAGTAGTCTCGTGGTGAACTTGCGATCTGACAATTAGGGTTGTATCTGTACTATCTTGATTATTGTGGGATATAACAGTTTCTTCTGCATGGGCTTGTCTTTGATCATTCATCTGTTCCAAATTATCTAAATCAATCTTATGTAATGATATTTGTAATTTTGGTCCAGAATTACCCAAACGGATAATCATGCCATCTTTTACCGGCACTTGAATAATCGCCAGGTCATCGACATAAGTTCCATTAGCTCCAAAATTAATAATTTCCCACTTGCCTTGATTTTGCCATAATTCCGCATGATGCCGGGAAACTACCGCACTATAAATAATGACATTGTTATCGTTAGCACGCCCGATTTTGATAACATCTATGTCCTCAAATACCCAACCTTGCACGGCAACTAATTGGGTAGGGTGTAATAAACTTAGACTAATCACCAATTAATTTTTGCTCCTTTACAATTTCATATACTAATTTTTAAATTGCGACACATATCGATTGTGATCTTAAAATGATTAGAAATATTTGCCTAAAATTTGTTTAATTATTAATTCTATATAATTATTGTCTGATATAAATTCCATATAAATTTAAAGGGAAAAAGTTAATCTAAAATTTATTACTAAATTTCTTGATTCTCTCTTTATTACTTTCAGAATATTATTGTCCATCTGGTATTCTGGTTGGAGTTGTATTATCAGCTAAAAATATATCGTCATGATGACGGTGTTCTGTTTCTAAATCATGGCCACTAGCATTTAGATAAATAGCAATTCTAGGACCAGAACCACCCAAATTAATAATTAATCCTTCTTTCACCAGCATTTGATCAATTTGGTGACCATCATAATAAGTGCCATTTTTTCCCAAATTCACCACTTGCCATTGTTCTTTGTCTCTCCTAATTTCCACATGATAGCGGGAAACTACTGAACCATAAACTATGACATGATTATCAGCAGCCCTGCCTATTTTAATAACATCTTCGGTCTGGAAGGTCCAACTACGAATTGGTAATGATTGTGTCGGACTAATGAGTGTTAATTTGATCACATTGGTAAATCGATAGATTAATAGCGCACCTAAATATACTAGATGGAAAGCTAAGTTGCTAAACCATCAGGAAATTTGGAAAAGGAAGGAAACTAGATCACCTTTGCCTAAGGAAATGCGATCGCCCGGTCTTAGGCGATGACGATTACCTCTCGGTAGGGGAACATTATTAATATAAGTGCCATTAGAACTACCAACATCTTCTAGGTAATGAGCGTCACCTTCCACCCGAATATCAGCATGGGAACGGGAAACAATTTCTGCATCAGGAAAACCTGATACATCAATATCGGGTGGTATGCGTTCATTGGGTTTACCCATGTGAATCACATTAAGATTAGTCGGTAATTCAATAATTGTATTAGTTCTAATATGCAATAACTTAGCGGATTGTTGTTGCAGTTGAGTTGTCATCACCACCGGGGCCGCCAGAGAAACTTCCGGTTCCACAATAGTGGGAATAATTGCCGGTGTTGATATTTCTTGACTAACTTCTAAGGGTTGACTAACTGCGGGTGTCTCATTATTAGGGGTTGAATTAGGGGTTGTATTTGGGACGGATTGATTAACTAGGGTTGCCACTAATACTTCTCCGGCTGGTGTTTCCACTGTATTAGGCATATTTGGTTTCAGGGAAAAACCGCACTGGCCACAAAAAGTAGCATCAGTTTGAATAGTTGCCCCACAATTAGGACATTCTGTTGTCATGGGCAGAGGTGTGTAACAGGCTTCACACTGACTAGCACCCTCTGGATTTTCATATTGACAATTGGGACAAGTGATCATAGGACTTTCTTAGAGAATATGAAGAATAGATATTTTAATGAATATTTAGGATTCAATTGTAACAGAAATCACGGGCCATAGCTTGATAAATCTGCATAAATTGATCAGTTAATTTGACTAGTTAATAAACTAAACCATTAATCAACTTCTAAACCAGTTAATAACCAATACAATTCACCGGCTGGCTGGATTAAACGAGAGGGGTAGGTGGCGTTATCGCCTTGATTTGATAAGACTTGATCGAGGGCTGGTTGTTTACTGGCTCCGGCCACTAAAAACATGACACAATGGGCTTGATTGATCAGATTTTTGGTAAAGGTTAAACGGGGTTGTCCGTCTTTTTCCCCGACTGTGACAAGTCGATCTTCTACTTGTAGGGCAGGCGTGTGAGGAAAGAGGGAAGCTGTATGGCCATCATCTCCCATACCAAGAAGGATCAGGTCAAATTGGGGAATAGAATAATATTCTGAGGCGAAAAATTTTTCTATTGCTTGATTATAGGTATCGGCATCAATAGCCGGATTATTCGCTAGGGTTGGCATAGCATGAATATTACTGGCTGGCATAGCGACTTGATCTAACCAGGCTTTGCGGGCCATTCCTTCATTACTATCGGGGTGATCGGCTGGTACATAGCGTTCATCTCCCCAAAATACATGGATTTTTTCCCATTCTAGGGGTTGCCGGGCGATCGCTTCGTAGAGGGGTTTGGGGGTGCTACCACCGGCTAGGGCGATCGTAAATATTCCTCTGGTGGCGATCGCCCCTTGCATTTTGGCTAGGCAAATAGTCAGGGCTTCGTCTATTAATTGGGGAAGATCAGGTAAAACTTTCACAACTGTTTGGGTAGGCATGATGATTTGATTAATTCACTAAATATTAGGTAATTGTATTAGGGGATTGGTGAATATTTCTGTTAATAAAATTTAATGACGGCCCTGTCATTAAATTTCAATATTAATAATTTATTTATTTTTTGTAAAATTTTTAATATGTTAGTAATCCTTGAGAATTGGTTAAACAATAAGAATTTGAAAAAATCTTGGAAAAGCTATTGACAATATTCTAAAACAGTTGTTATGATGAACAGTTGTTATGATGGTATCAAAGTTAGATCATTCATTATTCTAACAAAAACTAATGTTAGATGTTCTTGAATGTACCCCATACTTTGAGTATGTAGTATATTTTATTCACAAAAAGTAAGTAAGGTATATTATGTGTTTGGGATATGAGGTGCTTTCAAGTATAGCTAATAGTCAATAAAACCTAAAATTGTCTTGATTTAATCAGGATGTTTTGCCTCTAGGGAAATAAGCCCAAAGGGTATCAACGTTTATTAAATCTTAGAATTTATGGCAACTTATTGACTTGGTTTTTTTAGTTAAATATTGATTGAGATGACATTCAATCTATTCCTAAAAAGGGAGAAAATCGATGAATCCTCAACAAAAATTAAACAAGAAAAAGGCATTAGTTCAACTGGGCTTTGATTCTTGTTGCTACTGGTGTGGTAACTTTTTACCACTTGAACAACTTACCTTAGAGCATTTATTTCCCAAAAGTAAAGGTGGTACAAACTCTCAAGAAAATTTACGTCTAGCTTGTAAGCCTTGCAATAATAAAAAAGGAAATAGTTTGTATCCTCCTAATTGGCAAGGTAAGTAAATTTGCAATGATTGTTATTCTGACAAAATAAAAAATTCATTAAGTTAGAATATATATTCTGAATACCAGTCTCTTGTAAAACAGAAACTGGTATTTCCTCTTGAAAACTTTCCCCTTAACTTGAATCAGATTATTACATATATTTATTTTTCTTTTAAAAACAATAATGAATAAAATCCCAACTTTTAAAAATCCAGAGTTATTAAAAATAGCGCTCACCCATCGTTCTTATATTAACGAACACCCGGAAGTTAAAGAACATAACGAACGTTTAGAATTTTTAGGTGATGCCGTATTAAATTATATCGTCGGAGATATGCTATTCAGAGAATATGAGGATATTACAGAAGCCCAATTAACCCGCTTACGAGCCGCCTTAATTGATCAAAAACAGTTAGCAAAATTTGCCAGCCAATTAGGGATTGGTAGAATGATTTTGTTGGGTAAAGGTACGGAAATTAATGGCGGGCGGGAAAATCCTTCTTTATTGAGTGATACTTTTGAGGCGATTATTGGAGCCTATTATTTAGATTCCACCATGACTCCGGTGAAAACCTTTATTAAAAGACTATTTTTACCCGTTGCCGATAATATTATTTACCCTGATCCTGAACAAAATGATCCGGCTGATTTAATAGATGCTAAAAATCGCTTACAACATTGGGCTGCCCGTGAATACCAGGTTAATCCTCAATATGAAATTGTGGATGAGGATGGTCCTCCCCATGATAAGGAATTTGTGATAGAAGTTAGTGTTCATGGTGAAGTTTATGGTAGAGGTTGGGGAAAACGTAAACAGGATGCGGAAAAACGGGCAGCAGAAAGGGCTTTAAAAAAATTAGGGTTGTTAGAATAAAAAATATTTCAATAAATTTTCTCTTTTTATTAAGGGGAAAAGTTTTTATCACATTATTTAACTTGCTTTGATCATCAAATTTTATTTGTCTTGGTTGATTTTCCTAAATAGTTAAAAGCTATTGGCAAATCTATGATAGAATAAAAAACTTGTGGCAAAAATTTGCGGACACTGTTTTAAATCAATATATTTTTAAGGAAAATTATCATGGGTAAAGGTGAAGGTAAAAAAAATCAATCTAATAGTTCTGAAACTAGGGATGAGACGGCGGTTAGAATACAGAAGGTGGCAGATTTTCTGGATTTAGGTATTGATCCTTATCCCGCTCAAGCAGTCAAGCGATCGCACACTACGGCAGATGTGATTAATATATTTAGTCAAACGGGTAGAGAGTTAGAGAGTGGGCAAGCGGATCCGCAGGCTGAGGCTCTCTTATTATCGGGTAGGATTACCTCCAAGCGGGATAGTGGCAGTATTGGTTTTATTAATTTGACTGATGGTTTTGGTAAAATTCAGTTAAAAATTGAGAAAAAATTGGTAGATGGGGAAGCGGGTTTAAATTTTCAGCAAATTCAAAAGATGTTGGATTTGGGTGATTTTATTCAAGTTACGGGGATTGGTTGTCGGACGCAACGGGGAGAATTATCTGTACAGGTAGAGACTCTTAATTTAATTTCTAAATCAATTATTCCTTTTCCAGATGCCTACTATGGGATTAGTGATCCGGAGGTGTGTCGTCGTCACCGGGAAATGGATTTGGTATCTAATCAGCAGTCTTTTCAGCGGTTTCAGACTCGTAGTAAGATTTTGCAAAGTATGAGAAGTTTTCTCTGGCAAAAGGATTTTCTGGAAATTGAAACGCCAACTTTACAGGCAATTTATGGCGGGGCGGCGGCTCGTCCGTTTATTACCCATCATAATGCTTTAGATGTGGATTTATATTTAAGAATAGCTCCTGAATTATTCCTAAAACGGGCGATTTGTGGCGGTTTTGAGCGGGTATTTGAATTGGGTAGAGTATTCAGAAATGAGGGAATAGATAGCACCCATAATCCTGAATTTACTTCTTTGGAAGTTTATCAAAGTTATGCGGATTATTTTGATGTGATGACTTTGGTAGAGGATATTATGTGTAATGCAGCGGAAAGTGTATTAGGTGGTGAAACTAATATTACTTATCAGGAACATTCGATTAATTTAGCTCGCCAATATGATTACACGGATAAATATCCTTCCTTTACTGGTAAGCATTGGCTAATTAAGACGATGGTGGAAGCGGTGAAGGATGATACGGGTTTGGATTTTGATCAGTTGTCTTTATCGGAGGCGATCGCAGCTGCGGAAAAATTGGGTTTACATTTATCTAAATTGGAACAACAAAGTTTAGGTTATGTATTGTATGCGGTATTTGATCATTTAGTGGCACCGAAATTAATTCAACCGACTTTTATTATTGATTTCCCGGTAGAGGTAAGTCCTTTGGCGAAAAAACATCGGAGTAAACCGGGTTATGTGGAACGGTTTGAGTTATTTATTCACGGTACGGAATATTCTAATGGTTTTTCTGAGTTGAATGATCCGCAGGATCAGCGGGCGAGATTTGAGGAACAGTTAGCCCAAAAGGATGCCGGTGATGAGGAGGCTCACCCGATGGATGAGGAATTTTTACAGGCTCTGGCTTTGGGGATGCCTAATTGTGGTGGTTTAGGGATTGGGGTTGATCGGTTAGTTATGTTATTGACTAATACTCAAAGTATTCGGGATGTGATCATGTTCCCGACTATGCGTCCTAATTTAAGTTAATATTAGGAATTAAATTAGGATCCCCCCTAACCCCCCTTATTAAGGGGGGAAAAGAATTAATTTATTAATTAAAGCCCTTGATCAAGGGAGAAAAGCATAAATTAAAGCCCCCTTATTAAGGGGGTTTGGGGGATCAATACAGGGAATTGTTGATCATTAGAGAGGTGAAACTATGGATAAAAGTCAACGGGATCGGGGTCGTATTCTGACTTTGAGTGGTTTGAAAAAGTTGAATGAGGCGATCGCCCTGTGGAAAGATGAAAATAATTTACGGGGAACGTTGGTGGAAATTGAGGCAGAATCGGGAGTCGGTTCTGATACGATTAGTAAAATTCGACAGGGACGGGTAGGGGCGGATATTAGTAAAATTCAACAGTTATTTACTGCCTTTAATTTAAAGTTAGAAGAAGTTGATCATCGTTCATCGAAGGAACCAGCCCCGCTGGAAATACAGACACCACAAATTTCCACGGGTGAAGTTGCTAAAATTTTTATTAGTTATCAAAAACAGTCACCAGATCAACAGTTAGCGGAGGATTTAGGACGGGCGATCGCCCAGGTTGGTCATCAGGTATTAATGGCGGAAAATCATATTAAATTAGGGGAAAATTGGTGGCAAAAGGTAACAAATGAATTAAAGCAGTGTGATTATTTATTATTGTTATTACCGAAACAGTCGGGGCAGAGTGAAATATTAACGTATTTGGTACAAATTGCTAAGGAAATGCAAGCTAATCGGAGCGATCGCAAGCCGATTATTTTGCCGGTGCGGGTAGGTTTTTCTTTGCATGAACCATTGAATCATGATTTACGGGGTTATTTATATCAAATTCAACAAGCTGAATGGTTTTCTAGTCAGGATACTCCCAGGGTTTTACAGGAAATATTAGGGGCGATCGCTTCTCCTATTACGGATTTTGTTAATACTTTAGAGAATGAAGATTTTGCTAATTTAGGTAATCAGCCAACGGTGGCAGAACAGATTATTAATCATCAGAATTTAACAGAAACTAACCCTTTGCCAACGGCTGAACCAGAAATACCAGGCGGGCAAGTAGGAATAGAATCAACTTTTTATATGGAGCGTCCACCGATTGAGGAAAGATGTTTTCAAACGATTTTACAACCGAGTGCCTTGATTAGGATTAAAGCTCCTCGCCAATTAGGCAAAACTTCTTTAATGGCAAGAATATTAGCGTCTGCCAGTCAGGCAAATTATCGGACGGTTTCCCTCAGTTTTCAATTAGTAGATAAACATATTTTTGCTAATCTTGATCAATTTCTTAAGTGGTTTTGTGCTTATGTCGGGCGGGAGTTAAATTTACCTAATCAATTAAATGATTATTGGGATGATATTTTTGGTAGTAAGGTGAATTGTAAGGATTATTTTGAAAAATATTTATTAACGCAAATAGATGTACCGCTGGTATTAGGTTTGGATGAGTTAGACCGAGTTTTCCAATATCCTGATATTGCGGAGGATTTTTTAGGTTTATTAAGGGCGTGGCATGAGGAGTCGAAACGGCGGGCGATTTGGAAAAAGTTACGGTTAATTATGGTGCATTCGACGGAGGTTTATATTCCCATGAATATTAATCAGTCGCCTTTTAATGTGGGTTTGCCGATAGAATTGCCAGAATTCACCCCAGACCAAATATTAGAGTTAGCCCGTCGCCATGATTTAGATTGGTCTAATATTGAGGTTGAGCAAATCATGAGTTTGATCGGCGGTCATCCTTATTTAATCAGAGTGGCGTTGTATCATATAGCCCGTGGGGATTTGACTTTATCGCAGTGGCAAGAGACAGCGATGAGTGAGGCTGGTATTTATAGTGATCATTTACGGCGGCATTTATGGAATTTGGAGCAAAATCCTGATTTATTAGCGGCTATGCAACAGGTGATTAATCATCCGGCTGGTTATCAGTTAGCGAGTATTATCGCTTTTAAGTTGGATAGTATGGGTTTGGTGAGGTTACAAGGAAATGTGGTGACTCCCCGGTGTGAGTTATATCGGCAGTATTTGCAGTTACATTTTCAATAATATTGATTGTTTCCAGAAAAACCCGGTTTTTGCCAAAAACTGGGTTTTTAAAGGCGGGTTAAACCGGAATCAACTGCACCGCACAAGCCTTTAATTCAGGCTGCTTAGAATCAGGACAAGCATGATGGTGCGTTAAATTATTCGCCTCCGCATCCTCCGCCCATAAAGCCCCCCAGTGCATCGGCACAAATACCGTACCAGGGGCTATCGCCCGTGTCACTTTTACCTGAAATTTACCCTCACCCCGGCGGGAACGTACTATTAACCAATTTTGATCAGTCACCCTCAACTTTTCTGCATCACGGGGATGCACTTCAATAAAAGGCTCCGGGTGCATTTGCGTAATCTTTGGTGTACGTCCCGTGCGGGTTAAAGTATGCCAATGACCATATAATCGACCAATCGTTAAAACAAAAGGATAATTAATATCAATCGGTTCCGCTAAACCTTTGGAATGACAAACCACAAATCTCGCCCGCCCATTCGCTGTATTAAATTTATAATCCGTATAAAGTCTTTTACTTGCTTCAGGATCATAATATTGATCATTACACGGCCATTGGATCGGACCCTCCGCCACTAACCGCTGATGACTAATACCCGTCATATCACAGGGGCGATCGCGCGTTAACGGCACAAACTCCTGATGTATCTCGGCTGATGATTGCCAAGCAAACTGCTCAGGAAAACCTAAACGGCGACCTACCTCCGCAAATATTACCCAATCTTCCAAGGCTTCTCCCTGCGGTAGATGAAAACCTGGCGAATATGTCACCCGCCGCTCAGAATTAGTCATCACGCCAGTTTTTTCGCTCCACTGCGTTGCTGGTAATAATAAATGAGCAAAACTAGCTGTCTCTGTGGGATAATAAGCCTCCTGATAAATAGTCAAGGGCGATCGCCTTAAAGCTACCTTAGTTCGATTCAAGTCAGGCATACTGACCGCCGGATTAGTCGCCGCAATCCATAACATATCTACATCACCCGTTTCTAACCCGGTGATCATTTCCCAAGTTGTGCGACCAATATCAGGTGATATTCTACCGGCGGGTAAATTCCAGAATTTTTCTACATCTGCCCGATGTTCAGGATTAGTCACCAAACGATAACCAGGTAATAAATGAGCTAAACCGCCGGCTTCCCTACCACCCATGGCATTCGGTTGACCTGTCAAAGAAAAAGGACCACTGCCCGGTTTACCAATTTGCCCGGTTAATAAATGTAAATTAATTAGCGATCGCACCTTTGCCGTACCTTCTGATGACTGATTTAAACCCATCGACCACAAAGATAAAACCTTACTAGATGTTTGCCAATACTGGGCTGCTGTTTCTAATTGTTCTACCGTAATGCCACAGCGCCGGCTGACTACATCAGGCGTATAATTTGCTAATAGCTCTTCATATTCAGGAAAATTCACCGTATGATTATTAATAAAATCTTGATCCATACAGCCGGCTTTTAATAATAAATGTGCCATACCATGAAACAGGTCAATATCAGAACCCGGCTGAATTGGTAAATATAAATCAGCTATTTCCCCCGTTGGCGTTAACCTCGGATCCGCCACAATTAATTTGACATGGGGATTTTTTTTATGATATTTAGCAAAACGATTAAATACTATTGGATGACATTCTGCTGTATTACTACCGACAATAAAACAACAATCAGTTAATTCCAAATCCTCATAACAACAGGGCGGACCGTCCGAGCCAAAACTTTGCATATAACCCGACACCGCCGAAGACATACACAAACGGGAATTAGCATCAAAATTATTTGTACCCAAACAACCTTTTATTAACTTTTGAGCAACATAATAATCCTCTGTTAAAAATTGCCCAGAACCATACATACAAATGTGATCAGGACCTGTGGTATTAATAATATTCTGAATTTTATCTACTATTAAATTAAACGCTTCATCCCAACTAATTCGCTGAAATTGCTCATCTAAATTTTGCCGATACATGGGATATAATAAGCGATCGCTCTGAATAGACTCTGTGACTGTCGCCCCCTTCACACACACCATGCCCTGACTAGATGGATGAGAGCGATCGCCCTTCACCTTCCAAGGAACAATGGCGGGATGAGGATTATGATTTATATCCTTCTGATTAGGCGGTAAAACCTCTAAACCACAACCTACACCGCAATAAGGACAAATTGTTTTGACACTATTCATAATATTGATTAGATAATTGATTAACTCATAAAACTGAAATTAGGATTGCTATATAAAACAAGACAACGATCAAAATAATGACGACATCAGGTAAAAATTTAGATAAATGTTTAACAATTACTTAATAACCAATAGAGATTTTAAGTGTTTAATAGAGTTACTATTAGCTATTAATGTAAATTTTGCATCAGAATCAAACTAATTATGAATCAAGATGGTCGCAAGGAAGTCAAAAAAGTATTAATCATTACACTTTTATTAAATATCTTGGTGATGGCAATAAAAGTGATTGTTGGTTCCCTCACTGGCTCCTTAAGTCTCATAGCCGATGCTTTACACAGCGTCACCGACAGTGCTAATAATATTTTGGGTTTAATCACTAATCACTTTGCTTCACCTCACCCGGACCGGGAACATCCCTATGGACATTTAAAATTTGATGGTTTAGGAGCTTTGGGGATCGCTGTATTTTTAGGGATCGCCTGTTTTGAAATTCTCAGTAGTGCGATCGCCCGTTTATTCAAACCAGTGCAAACCGTGGAAGTGACAGCGGTTTCTCTAGCTATTTTATTAATAGTTTTAGCTATTAATATTTTTGTCACTGTTTATGAAAAAAGAGTTGGAAAAAGACTTGGCAGTAGTATTTTAATCGCCGATGCCCGTCATACTTTGAGTGATGTGTGGGTGACAATTTTAGTGATCATCGGGTTAGCCGGAGTCTGGATCGGCAATTTAATTAATTTACCAATTTTAAATTGGTTAGATGTTCTTTTATCTTTCCCAGTTGCCTTCATGGTATTTAAAAGTGCAGGGGAAGTATTAAAGGAAAATTTACCTTGGCTAGTAGATGAAGTGGCGATCGCCCCCGAAACTATTTATGAAATTACTATGCAAGTACCAGGGGTAATCAACTGTCATGATATAGCCTCCAGAGGTTTAGTCGGTCGCCAAGTATTCATAGAAATGCACATTGTTGTGGATGCTCAAGACGTAGAAACAGCCCATCAAATTACGGAAAATATTGAACTAAAATTACAAGAAAAATTTTATCCTGCTCGTATTTCCATTCACATTGAACCAAATGGTTATCAGTCTTCCCATATTGGTTATGACGAGGGTGAAATATCTTGATCAGTATGATCTAATATTTCATTAATTTGTTTATCAGCATAATTATGTTCAGAATTACGGGTAATTAATTCCCCTAATATTCCTAAAGATATTAACTGTACCGACAAAATCGCACAGAGAATCCCAAAGAAAAATAGCGGTCTATTACCAATCGGGCGAATTTCCATCAACCATAAAATTAATAAATAACCTAAAGAACTCAGGGCGATCGCCCCAAAAGTCAAACCTAATCCCCCAAATAAATGGCCGGGTTTATGTAAATAATTAGTAGTCGCTAAAACTGTTAATAGATCAATAAAACCCCGTGTGTAACGTTCCCAACCATAATTAGACTTACCATATTGGCGGGGTTGATGATTAACGGCTACTTCCGCAATCCGAAAACCTAAACTATTAGCTAGAACGGGAATATAACGGTGCAATTCCCCATATAATTTCATCCCATCGATCACCTCCCGCCGATAGGCTTTAAAACCAATATTAAAATCATGTAATTTTACACCAGTCAATAAAGCTGTCACCCCATTAAATAATTTAGAAGGTAAAGTCTTGGATAAAGGATCATTTCTATATTGTCGCCAACCGCAAACTAAATCATAACCTTCATCTAACTTAGCTAAAAACTTCGGTATTTCGGCTGGATCGTCCTGTAAATCGCCATCCAAGGTAAAAATAATATTTCCTTGACTATAACGAAAACCAGTAGCTAAAGCCGCCGATTTACCAAAATTTCTTCTAAATTTAATTGCTTTAATTAAATGAGCGTATTCTTGCACTAAATTATTAATTTCTAACCAAGACTGATCCTTACTGCCATCATCAATAAAGATCACCTCATAGTTATTAATAGCTAAACTTTCCATCACTCTTTTTATTGCCTGGAATAATAGAGAAATAGTAGCTGATTCATTATGAATAGGAATGACAAAACTAATCTGTTTTGGTTTAAATATTGCTGATTCATGCCGGGAGGTGATGACCATAGAATTATTATAATATTATTAATATTTCAAAATATTACCATCTTTTCATGTAAAAATCCCAGGACAGTAGGGGCAATTAATGAATTGCCCTACGTTGATTTAGCAAGTTATGCCTGTATTGCGTCAAAGATGATAATTTAATTTTTAGTAGTTAATTGTTGTTTTTGTTGTAAAAACTCAGCAAAATCTCTGACTTGTGAAATCAAATTATCAGGTAAAGTTTCTAATAAAGCGTTCAAATGTTCTTTGGCTCCCATTATTTCTCTGGCTGAAACTGTTAAAACTATTTGATGGTCATAAACCGTTTCTACTCCTAAAGTTTGCATAAAAGCATCTTTTTCCTCTTGATTGGCTGTGATAAAATTACCCTCAGCATCATATTTCACCCAACTTCCAAATAATTCAACTAAATACGCTTCACCATGATTAAACACTTCAACAATTGTTCCTCTTGTTTCTTCAGGTGCAATACCACCATCACTTAAAGATATATTTTCAGTTAATTTAACATTATCAAATAATTGAAATCGAGTCATGATATACCTCCTAATTTATCAGGAAATGCAGTCACTAGTTTCGCAACATTATCATTAAATAAAACAATCCAAACCGTTCTAATTCTTCTGGTTAAACCAGATTCACCAGTAATATTAATATAAGCCCGATATAATTGTCCAAATTCATTATGATTTTGAGGTTCTAATAAATCCAGAGTTACCTTTTTTAAAATAGCTTCTTTAATATCTTCTGGAGAATTAAAACCCATAATTTCTCGCCAAAATTTTTGTTTATCTCCACCTTGACCATTGCCACGACTAAAAAGATATTGAGCTTTAGCTAAAGGAATTTCAAAGTAATTAGGTAAAGTCAACTTATTTTAACCTTCTCAATAATCACGATAATGCTATCATAACCTAAAATCAGTTTCAGAGCTATATTCAGTCTAATTGCAAATCATACTGGCGAGTTAAATAAACTAAAATTAAACTAATAATCATACCAATTAAATAACCATAAGGTAAACTACAGGCGATTAAACCGACTAATATACTAATATACTAATTGACAAAATGGTAATCTGTCCCTAAATCGCCAAAGGCTCCCGCTAATTTATGGAGATTGAATTTCATATTGGATTTAGTCTTGAATTTAATATGTAATATGATTACCAAAAATGTAGCGGTTTTTGCCGATAATGTAGTAGGGGCAATTCATGAATTGCCCCTACAGTATATATTTGAGATCTCGTCAAAGTAATTAATTAATTCTCCTGATATTTAACAATTTTATCAAACAGCTATGATCGCTTCGGTGATTTTGCCTGAACTAAATTGACAAAATTAGATAAAATTTGCAAACCCAAAGTTGATGACTTTTCTGGGTGAAACTGTACCGCAAATAAATTATCCTGGGCGATCGCTGCCGTGACAGTTTGCTGACCATGGGTAACAGTGGCAGATCGCACAGTCGGATCAGTCGGATCAACATAATAGGAATGCACAAAATATACCCAAGAATTTTCTGCCACATTCTGCCAGAGAGGAATATCCGGCTGCGTCAAATGTAATTGATTCCAACCCATCTGAGGAATACTTAAACCTGGTTCTGACTGAAAACGCCGCACCGTTCCCGCCAATACACCTAAACCAGCTTCTTTCCCCTCCTCACTACTTTCAAATAAAACCTGTAACCCTAAACATATTCCTAAAAAAGGCTTACCCGCAGCGATCGCCTGCTTAATCGGTTTTTCTAAATGACGGGACCTCAAATGTTGTACCGCTGGATCAAAAGAACCTACCCCCGGCAATACTAAACCATCTGCCTTCGCCATCAGCTCTGGATCATCAGTAATTTCTGTTTTTGCCCCAGAATTTTGCAAACCCTTACACACAGAATGCAAATTACCCATTTCATAATCAATGACTGCAATTAAAGACATTATTGATCACTAATAATTAATCTAAATTTATTAAGATCATCTTAAATTATTTATTTGCATCTGACTAGGTTTAGTTTGATCAAAAAGTGAATTTGTCTCTGAATTAACGTCAATCTAACTACCGATTAATAAACATATCAATACCAAAACTAAATTCACGATATAAAACATTCCCACTACTTGAGTTTCTGCCCAACCAGATAATTCTAAATGATGATGATAGGGAGCCATTTTAAATAATCTTTTACCAACTCCATCAGGTCCCTTGGTTGATTTGTAATAAACCACTTGAGCAATTACCGATAAAGTTTCAATCAAGAAAATACCGCTAATAATTAATAATACCCATAACGAATTAGATAACAGGGCGATCGCCCCTAAAGCTCCCCCTAAAGCCAGGGAACCTGTATCACCCATAAATACTTGGGCGGGATTATGATTATGATAGAGAAAACCTAAACAACTACCACTCATACAGGCAGCTAAGATCATTAATTCTGGGTGGGTCGGTGCTAAATAGGCGGCTAATCCCAAAAAGGCGATCGCCCCTAAACCACCCATCAAACCATCGACACCATCGGTTAAATTCGTGGCATTACTTTCTGCCACTAGGGTAAATATAGCTAAACCCCAAAATAATAATCCTAAGGATAAACTGAGACCGAAGGGTAAAGCGACATTAGTAATAATACTAGCCGGTTGCGTCCACCATAACCACAGACAAAATAAACCAGCGAAACCGACTTGTAACGCCAGTTTCATTTTAGGAGAAATACCTTTATTAGATTTTTTCCTGAGAATTTGCCAATCATCTAACCAGCCGATCAGAGCGTAAGCGAGAGTTAATGCCGATACAGCGATCGCATTGGGGTGAAAATTGGCTAATACTAAACCTAAAATTACCCCCGTTGGTACAAAAAAAGCACCTCCCATCGTAGGAGTGCCAGCCTTTTTCAAATGTGCCTGCGGTCCGTCTTCCCGGATCACCTGTCCCGCCTTAATTTTCTGTAAGAGAGGAACCGCCCAAATACCTAAACTCATAGAAGCGATCGCCCCTAGAATCAAAGGTATAGTCAGAGAACCGATCTGTAAAAAACGTTGACTAACTAAATCCAAACCAAGAGCGATCGCTAAAATACAAAAACTCAAACTCAGCGATATACTTCTTCCCGAAAAATTCAGCGACTTATTAGATTTATTAAAAGTTAAATTGTCCACAAAAATCCGCACTCCTCACCAAAAATTTTATAGATTATATATATTTTTTCTCTATGATCTCTCTAACCTTTACCAACCCTAGCAAAGTAGCAGGTAATAGTTAGCAATAATAGTGAATCAAAAATCTCACCTATTCCCTATTCCCTATTACCCATTCCCTACTAATTAATCTTCCTCAAAATCATCATCAGCATCATCATCCGCTTCCACATCTTCCACATAATCCTCCCCTTCCATCAGACCTTCTATATCATCTTCCTGAGTTTCATTAGGATAATCTTGATATTGGACCGCATCCTTCGGTAACATTCTGCCGGTTGCCTCTAACCAATCTAAAATAGAAGTTTCTTGGTGCATGAGAATTACATCCGCCGGTTCATGCCGTGGAGTTTTTCTTAAAGAGGGATTATACATATTATTAAGCCTTTTTACGATAACAGGCCGTTATCATATCACCTTTGATTTATCTTGACAAATCTTTCATTAATCATTAACTCTCCTTTGATAAATTTATGTTATGGAAAACTAAGTTATTAGAAGCGATCGCTAATCAAAACCGGGGTATTCTCACCACACCGGACAATCAAAAAGCTATTCTGGCCTTAATTAGCCAATTAGAAAATTTTAATCCTAACCCCCGGCCCTTTACTGTACCCCAATTATTAGACGGCAATTGGCGTTTACTTTATACCAGTAGTGAGGAATTATTAGGTATTGATAAATTTCCTTTCTTAAATTTAGGTGAAATATATCAATGTATTCGGGTTTCTGAAGGGAAAATTTACAATATTGCTGAGGTGCAGGGTTTACCACTATTAGCCGGTATTGTCAGTGTAGTAGCCCAATTTGAAATAGTTACAGACCAGCGGGTTAATGTGCAATTTCAACGGGCGATTACGGGATTACAAAAATTAATTGGTTATCAATCCCCTGATATTTTTATTAATGAAATTCAATCGGGTAAAAAGTTTACTGCCCTTGACTTTGTGATTAAAAATAACGAACGACAGGGTTGGTTAGATATTACCTATTTAGATGAAGATATGCGGATCGGGCGGGGCAATGTTGGTAGTGTTTTTGTTTTAACTAAATCGTGAAAGTTTCAATTTATACAGTAGGGCAATTAATCAATTGCCCTACTGGTTTATGGTTATATTAGAGCAAATTTTTGCTGAAATATTAAAAATCAAAAACTGGCAAAATTATTCATGCCAACTATTTCCTGTTATTTTAATAATATTTTAATATTTCCTCTATCATAAAAATTCAGCATATATGCTAGATGATTATCTCACCAACACCGATGCAAAAATTGAATAAGTATTAACTATTTTTCACATATAAAAACAATTTTTGTATCTTTGCACACGACAAAATAAAGAACTATTAAATAATTTAAGAACAATAAAATCCACAATTTAACAAAGTATAAAATTGATCAGGAGTTAAAATGCTGGCCGAACTAACACAAATATCAACAAATGTTGACACAAAAATCCTCTGTTATTACACCAATAATACGGAGTGTATGCAAAAGGTAAAAATCAATTGTGCTGATCAATTTATCTTTGAAAAAATAGTATTTTCCCATCAACGTATTTTATTTGAGGCTCCTGCCTATGCCGTGTTAGAAATTTACGCTAATAATAGCACTGGTAAAGGTATTCTCTGTCAGGAAATCCCCTGTCGCAATTTACAAATTAAAGAATAAATTAGCTAGGGATGGAGGATCAAAATTACCTCATATCTTTAATTTTAGCTGGTGGCATGAGTTCCCGCATGGGTGAGGATAAGGCTTTGATTATCTGGCAAGGTCAGCCTATGTTATATCGGGTTTATCAGGTGGCAGCCGAATGTACAGAGCAGGTTTATTTGATCACTCCTTGGCGCACAAAATATCAGCGTCTTTTTGCCACAGATTTATCAAAGGTAATATCACAGACAAAACTAGAATGGATTGATGAGTCAGAGCCGGGATCCGGTCCCTTGATTGGTTTCTACCGAGGTTTAACTGCTGTGCAGGAGATTCATCAATCTTTTTTTTCTGCATTTGATGATTATTGGGTTTTATTATTAGGCTGCGATTTACCTGATTTGGATAGTGAGATAATTAAAAATTGGCGATCGCACTTAAAGACAGTGAACGGAGATATTCTAGCCGTCGTACCCCAGGGTGAAAAAGGCTGGGAACCTTTATGTGGTTTCTATCGTTGTCGGATATTAACAGAATTAAGTATATATGTAGAACAAGGCGGGCGATCGTTTCAAAAATGGTTAAAAACCTTGCCTGTTATTGCTTTACCTGTGGGAGATGAGGCAAGAAAAATGTTAAAAAATTATAATACTCCCTTAGATTTTCTTGATTAAGACAAAATATCACTCTAATCCGCCCTTCAAGGATTTTTTCAGCAAGTTTAGCTATATTCCCCTGAGAAGTTTCAATTACTTAAGTATTTTAACGCAAGTATTTGTCTCAATTTTTGCTGTAACAATAGGCTATTGATTACATGGCTGGCAAACGCTGAATTGGCAAGGTTTTGCTTATGTAAATTTTGCCTAAATTTTTCTTTGATTTTTCTTTGAAATAATGTTAAATAAAAATTAAATTGATAGGAAATTTTTTGAAAAACAATCCGCTGGTTAATGGTTATCAAACTTAATAGTTTTCAGCCATGAATATTTATTGATGAAAGAAAAATAAAGTATTGAGAAACATAGTATTTTCCTTGATTCCTAGAATTTTTTTCAATCTTCCTGATCTTAGATAAAACAGCGGGTAAAGAATATCAAATTGTTAGATTGGGAATAAGCAAAAATGAAATATTTAACCTATTTGATCACTTTGGGCGGTTTGATGGTTGCGATCAATCTCCCTGCCCATGCTACCAATGTAGGTAGTATTGTCCAAGTTACTGATAACTCAAATAATTCTGGGGATGTAGTCATACCGACTACTAATTCTCCGGCTCCCGGTAGCGATCGCCGTTAATTGAGAGAGCATTGCTTTTAATGAATTTCGCTGTAATCAATACCATTCCTGGTATCCAATCCTTGGAGATAGGTCGTCAACCCTGTTAACTCTTCTAATTTTTGTCTAACCGGGAGCGATCGCATTTGATTTAAAGGGGACTTGGATTGAATTGCTAGGCCAGATGCTACGCCCAATGCCTGTCCCTGATAAATCTTAACTGTTAAAATTCTCCCAACTGAAACTCCTATTCCTTGATAGCCGGCAGAACGACCGACTATCGCTAAATTAGTAATGTTTTTAGCCAGAGTATTTTCAATACCAAAATTATAAATAGGTAAGGGGGGATTTTTAATACCAATCCCCTTAATACCCCCTCGAAAGTCAAACTCATAGGAAAAAGTGCCGATGGAATTATCCGGTAAAGTTCCCCCTTGCAAAATTTCTTGGCCAGTTAGCGGATCAACTACATCCTTTATACTGAGACTGTGACGTACGTATATTTCCGGTGGTATTATCACTTTTACTGGTTTGCCCGCCAATTGACTAAACCATTGTTCTAGCTGTTGCATTTCTGCCACCATGGCAGGATTAGGTCGGAAATTATCTTTTTCTAGTTGCAATACTTGATCGGTGGAATACTTGAAGAGAAAACCATTCCAGGATAAAGATTGGGGTTTTTGTACACAAATATTCCCCTTGTCAAAGAGAAAATTAGTTTTTTGAAAAGGTTGTTTTCGCCAGAGATGATAAGCTCCGCCTAGGGCAATACTTTTTTGATAATAACCATCAACGTATCTTTGAAAAATTGGCAAATCAAAGTTAGATAACCAAAAATTCGCTGCTTTTTCTGGTTGATTTTCCTTAATACTATTGGCAATATCATCCATCAAGGAATAATTATCTAAAACTTGGTATTCAATATTTTTTAGTTCGTCAATGGTTAAACCTTCAATCACTAGCACGATGGAAACAGCTAAGGTTTCTTGACTAAGTTTAGGATTTTGGGAAGCGTAACCTAGATCGTATTTGACACCAGCTTTTTGAGCTAATTCAGCATTTTGCGTAGCATCAATATAAATTTCGGATTTTATTCTTAAATCTTTCTGAGTATTAACCGACTCTGAATAATTTACTTTGACATATTTAATTTTAGTAGCTTCTACTTTCGGTTGTAAAGTTACCCCATGTAGAATAGTAATATTTGCTTCCTGTAACATTTTGGCGATCGCCTGACTAGCCTTAACAGGTTCCACACAGGCTTCGGCTATTTCAGATCGCTTGATAAATTCTTGAAAACATTGACTATAGGGCTGTTCTGCCCAATAGGGTGTTTTATCAAAGTCTAAATAACTTAAACCACCTCTGGTTAATAAGCCACCGAATAGAGCTGATTCATCCTGTTGACGTACCAGGGCGATTTTATGATCAGGTCCTAGCGTTTTACGTGCCCAAATCGCCGCACAAATCCCCGGTAATTCATCCCCATAAACGACCATATCAAAGTGGCGATAGGCGACTGGTATTACATCTGGTTCTATGGGAGGTGGTGCAATATTTGGTTGCCATAAAGACGAGATTTGATTACTGACATTTTCAATAGTAGAAGCAGGCAACCACAATTTTAATGGTATTAAGAGCAGGGTAAATAAAAACAGTATTTGTACGGGAGAAGACATATTGAGAATACTAAGAATATTGGGAGAATATAGCGGTTTTCATTCTAGGGTAGTAGGGCAATTCATGAATTGCCCCTATTGTCGGTTGATTAACTAAAATCCGTAGGATTTATAATAAATCTTTATATTGTTCATCCTCTGCTAATAACTTTAATACCTGTTTAATTTCCTGCGATCGCCCCTTATCGACAATCAAGGTGACATTACCTTCCCTCACTACCACTAAATTCTCTACACCGATAGTGACAATTATTTCCTTTTCATCGGTAGCATAAAAAATTGATCCGGTAGTTTCTAATCCTAAATGGCGAGCTAATTCCACATTACCATCACCATCACCTTTAACTAATCTGGCTAAAGCATTCCAATCACCTAAATCATCCCAATTAAATGCCACAGGTAAAACATAAGCCCGCTCAGTTTTTTCCATGACGGCATAGTCAATACTAATTTTCTGTAAATGAGCATAGGCGGCTAAACCGTCACTTTCTAAAGCTGACATTAAATCTGGTTGATAGCGACGTAATTCCTCGAACATAGTGCCAGCCTGGAAAACAAATATTCCACCATTCCAACTAAAACGGCCTGTTGCTAAAAATTCTTCGGCGGTTTTTAGATCAGGTTTTTCGGTGAAACGAGCCACCCGATAGGCGGGAAAACCACCATATTCCCCGGCTAAATCACCTTGTTCAATGTAACCGTAACCTGTTGATGGAAAATTAGGTTTTACGCCTAATGTCACAATCGCACCTTGGGCGATCGCTAATTGTTCGGCTGCTTTGATCGTCTGTTGAAAAAGATCAGGTTGCTCAATCCAATGATCAGCCGGGAACAGCCCTAATACTACGTCTTCACCATAACGTCTAACTGCCTCTAACGTCGCCCATGCCACCGCTGGAGCCGTATCTCTGCCCTGCGGTTCTGCCAAAATATTTTCCGGCGGTAAATGGGGTAACTGTTGGGCCACTCCTTCCCCTAATAAGGCCGAAGTGATTACCCAAAGATTAGGCCAACCATCACTTAAGGATAATAACCGTTCTGCCGTTGCCTGTAGTAGAGTTGTACCACTACCATCTAAAGATAAAAATTGTTTAGGACGATTTTGCCGGCTCAGAGGCCAAAATCTTTCACCTTTTCCACCAGCTAAAATAACGGGTATCATAATTATTTGAATTTATTTGAATATCAAACTTTAACTTATTTTCAGAATAGATAAATTATAAAACCTGATTGATCTCATCTTTGCAGACTAATCCATATTAATTAATATGATCAACCTTAAATATTATTAACCTTAACCCTATGTCTAATCCTTATCCTATTCCCAATAAACCCAAAACACTATCAGGCTTATGGAGTATTACTATCCTATTAATTGCCACAGCTCTAGTAGCTAGTTTAGGAGCTACGTTAGCCCTATTCACTCCTGATAAAAATAGTATTGTCGATAATGTGATCGATAATGTAGAAATTCCTGCCAAACAGCCCAATAATTTATTTCCCTATACCTTAACTCAACCTTTCAATATTTTAGTGATGGGTGTGGATCAGCACACGGGATCAGAGGATCAGACTAATACTGCCCATGGTCGCACGGATACTTTATTATTAGTGAGATTTGACACAAAAACCCAGACGATTAATGTTTTATCAATTCCCAGGGATACGCAAGTAGAAGTTTCTAATATTGGTAAAGTCAAAATCAATGAGGTTTATGGCATTGGTGGCAATGATTTATTATTAAATACGGTGCAAACTAATTTACATAATATTAATATTGATCGTTATGTAAAAGTTAGTCATAGAACTTTTCAAGAATTGGTTGATATATTGGGCGGTGTGGAAATATTTGTGCCGTCTGATATGGGTTATAAAGATAATGCCCAAAAATTACATATTAATTTGCGTAAAGGTTGGCAAAATTTAGATGGGGCAAGGGCTGAACAGTTTGTGCGATTTCGGAATGATGGGCAGGGCGATATTGGTCGGATTCAACGTCAACAAATTTTCTTACAATCTTTATGGTCACGTTTGAAAAATCCTGATATTGTGCCGAAGTTACCCCAGTTGATTTACTTAATGCAAAAACATATTGAGACAGACTTAGTATGGGAAGAAATGATGGCGATCGCTAATTTTACAATACCTTTAGATGCTGATAAATATCGCTTAGTTATGTTACCGGGTGAAGTGAAATATGCGACAGAAGAATATTCTGGGGATTGGATTATTGATAAGTTAGGTAAAGAACGGGTGATGTATCAATATTTTAATGTTGATCCGAATGGTTCTGAATATTCTACTGCTTATATTCCTACTAGTGACAGTTTGATTGACAAAAAGGCAAAAATTGCTGTGCAGAATGCCTCTAATAATCCAGAAATTGCTAACCGTTTAGCAAGTTTTTTAGCCGAACAGGGTTTTTATAATACTTATGTGGTAAATACTTGGCCGGAAGTGAAATCGCAAACAGAAATAGTTGTACAATCCGGTGATTTAGGTGCGGCGGAAACTATTAAGAGTGTAATGGGTTTAGGTAAGTTAGAAATTAGTTCTACTGGTGATCTGGATTCTCTAATTACTATTAGGGTTGGTCAGGATGCAGTGAATAAATTTTAATTAATTTTAATTGGTTTTGATTGATTTTAATGAAAATAGCAATTTCCTCTCAATAAAGTAGGGGCAATTCATGAATTGCCCCACGGTCGGGTAAGCCACAAAGAAACAATTGCCATTATTTCTAATACTCCACCACAAATTTCATGAATATTTCGTGCGAATGATTTAGCAAGTATCATGATATTTACTAAACACAACACATGATTTTTACAGAGAAAATCTAGGGCAACATAAGCATAAACTGCTTAACCAACGTAGGGCAATTCGTGAATTGCCCCTACTGTTTGGGGATTTTTATATTATTAGCTATGCCAATAATTTAGCTAAAAGACTCCACTTCTAATACAGGTCCGATCATAGCAATAGTCATTACATCATTTCTAATAGTGCCAGTCACTGTCACTGCTAAACCTTTTTTCTTCAACTCAGCCGGAGCATTTTTTAACTCATAAACTTCCCCGCTATTACTAACTAAAGCCCATGTACCCATACCAAAACCTTTTTTGTCAATTTTGCCTGTAATTTTCATACTCATGATAATCTAACCTCCGGTTTCACCGCTAAACGAGCTAACCCAAAACATAATAGGGCGTTAACTAACAAAAATATTTGAGCGATCGCCCCGCTGCCAATTCCCCAAATAGTTGGCTGGAGAAAAGCACTAATTGCTAAAGCACTAGATACCCCAATATTACTACCGATCGCTAACCATTTTAATTCTGGATGACTTAGCAATAAAATGATCAGGACAAAGGGTATTAAGACACTGGCAAACAATGGATTTAACACACTGCTACCTTGAATAGTACCGCCCAATTCAGTTAAAGAGCTACCCATCACACGCATCGGCCATTGGGGGAGATCAAAAATATAAAAACCCTTGAGGAAAAATAAACCACTACTACCGGCGATTAAACCAAAGTGGAGAAAACTAGAACGCCAACTGAAAACAAAGTAATTTCTAATAATCCAAGCTAACAGATAAGAACCCAACATCATGGCAATTTTCGGTACGAGGGCGATCGCTCCGCCATCTAACCAAAATCTGATATTCAAATAACCATTATCCCGTAACCAGCGGAAAAAATCTCTAAAGGTAATCTGCCCTTTTTCCGCTAAAGCTACTGCCTCACCAGCATCTAAGTGACCGGCTCCAAAATGATTAAAAGGGTCTTCAGCGACTGGGCGAGCCGATTGTTTTAATACATTAATAATTTCATCCGGTGATTGTAAACCACTAGCTTTTAATAGGGCTGCCACTCCTGCCACATGGGGAGCCGCCATACTTGTCCCTTGAAAAGTCGCAAATACACTTTCGCCCGTATCAGGATCTATCGTATTTTGTAAAATCCCACCGGCTTCATCGTCTCCATCAATCACCCCACCCGGTGCTGAAATATCTACGCCGGCTCCAAAATTAGAATAAGGTGTTTTGGCTCCCATTACATCCAGGGCGGAAACTCCTATCACATGGGGATAACGGGCGGGATAACCAGCGGCATTTTGATTAGCATTACCAGCCGCCGCAATAATTACCACGCCTTTGTTATAAGCATATTCAATGGCTTCTGACATCGCACTACTTTCGCCGGCTCCTCCTAAACTCAGGTTGATCACACCAGCTTGATGATCGGCTGCGTATTTAATCGCTTCGGCAATATCTGTCACCGTGCCACCACCCTCAGCACTCAATACTTTCAACGGCATAATACTGGCTTCGTAAGCAATACCGGCTACTCCTAAATTATTATTAGTAGATTGGGCGATCGTACCGGCGACATGAGTACCGTGTCCGTTATCGTCAATCACTTCCGTGCGATCGCTGACAAAATCATAACCCACTGCAAATTTCGTATTAGCTAGATCGGGAACTTGACTAACACCAGTATCAATCACAGCGACTGTCACGCCGTTACCTTTAGTTGATGCCCAAGCCTTTTCCACATGAATATTACGGAAATTCCACTGTTTACCATACAACGGATCATTGGGAACTAAATTACTGTGATAATCGCCTTGATCAGTGGTTTGATAAATATAATTAGGTTCAATATATTCGGCATATTTAGCAAAATTCTTTTTTAAAAGTTTTAATTGCTGGCGATCGCCCTGCACGATATAAACGTGATCGGTTGCCGAAAATTCACTATTTAAACGGGGTGAGAGTTGATATTTTGTCTGTAGTATTTCTACTTGTTGGGCGATCGCCCCTTCACCGATATTTTCTTGAAAATCTAAAACTATCGACTGATAAATTCCTTGAGTTGCTAAACCTGTAAAGTTAGAGATGGCCCAACCCATCCCCAATAGGAATAAGGCAAATAATAGAAACTTTTTCATAGCAAATTTTTTTATAAGTAATTCACCTACTACATTAGCTCAGGCATTAGCGATTTGTGTAGAGGCGAGAGAAAAATTTATCAGTAAATTTACGGATGATTATTTTGTCTGTGTAGTGTAGGTGTAACCCCCTCTTGCTATATTCCCTATTTTTCAGGATGTCACTCCCTATTGACAGAAAAAAATCAGGGTGGGGAATTATATAAATATAAACTATCTGTAATGCAAAAATTCATCTCGCCGTTAAACCTTTAAGGTTTAACGGCGAGATGAATTTTTGCCAATAAAAAACTGAGCGATAGCGAATCCTTTTGACGGATAGGCCAAATATTGTCAACTTAATGACAATAAGTGTTAAAATTATCATGACAGTAACCAGTCATGTGGGCTGCCAAAACAAAACTCAGTACCTAGAAAATTAAATAGTGAAAGTATGGGGTTGTTGGCTGAAAAAACCTAGTCAACATAAAACTTTCAAGGAAA
>Ga0209262_10000163_pt1 | contig 39489 bp, 51 predicted proteins | sample Lowcelwee11metaG_FD_187171 | JGI IMG/M metagenome (GOLD analysis project Ga0209262, IMG submission 187171) | Freshwater pond sediment microbial communities from the University of Edinburgh, under environmental carbon perturbations - Low... | ecosystem: Environmental > Aquatic > Freshwater >... | reverse complement strand
ATTGCTACCGATCCGTACGTCGGCCGTCTTGTATATATGAGGGTCTATTCAGGCACCATCAATGCAGGCGATACCATGCTGAACGTGAGGACCGGGAAGAGGGAGAGGATTAACCGCCTCTTCCAGATGCATGCCAACAAACAGAATCCCGTTGACAGTGTTTCTGCCGGTGACATTTGTGCCGGAGTGGGATTCAAGGATCTTAAGACAGGTGACACACTCTGTGCCATACACAAGCCCGTGGTACTTGAGACAATGGATTTCCCCGAACCGGTTATCGGAATAGCCATTGAACCAAAGACACAGGCTGACATTGACAAACTGGGGGTAGCTCTCGGCAAACTTGCCGAAGAGGATCCCACTTTCAGGGTCAAGACCGATCCTGACAGCGGACAGACAGTGATAAACGGCATGGGTGAGTTACACCTCGAAATACTTATTGACCGTCTGAAGAGAGAGTTCAAAGTTGAATGTAACCAGGGGAGGCCCCAGGTTGCATACAAAGAGGCTATCACTTCATCATATTCACACAGGGAGGTCTTCAAGAAACAGACAGGCGGCAGGGGCAAGTTCGCGGATATATCCGTAGTGCTGATGCCTGCCGATGACGATGTTCCCGGACTTACCTTTGTGAATGAGATCAGGGGAGGCAATGTGCCCAAGGAGTTCATCCCATCAGTGGAGAAGGGATTCCGTGAGGCCATGCATAACGGCCCGCTGGCCGGCTTCCCACTTGAGAGCCTCAAGGTTGTCCTCAAAGACGGTTCGTACCATTCAGTAGACTCAGATGCGCTCTCATTCGAGATAGCAGCCAAGCAGGCCTTCCGCCATGCGGCGTCAAAGTGCCAGCCGGTGCTCCTCGAACCCATCATGTCAGCCGAAGTGGTCACCCCGGAAGAATACCTGGGTGATGTCGTAGGCGACTTCAACAAGCGCAGGGGAAAAGTGGAAGGTATGGAATCGAAAGCAGGTGCAAGGGTAATTAAAGCAAAAGTACCTCTGGCAGAAAACTTCGGATACGTTACAGTACTTCGTACCCTTACCTCGGGAAGAGCGACCTCTACAATGGAGTTCTCTCATTTTGAAGAGGTGCCTGCAGAATTGTCGAAGAAAATTATTGAAGTAACAAAAGGAAAAAATCTTTAAAGATGAGTCAGAAAATCCGCATCAAACTCAAATCTTACGATCATAACCTGGTTGATAAATCGGCTGAGAAGATCGTCAAGACAGTGAAGTCAACGGGTGCAGTGGTCAGTGGTCCGATACCACTCCCCACGCATAAGAAGATCTATACGGTCCTCCGTTCAACATTCGTTAACAAGAAGTCGAGAGAACAGTTCGAACTGTCGTCTTACAAGCGCCTGCTTGACATCTACAGCTCGACGCCAAAAACCATCGACGCGCTCATGAAACTTGAGCTGCCGAGCGGCGTGGAAGTTGAAATCAAAGTGTGAAACCGGTAAAATACTGAATTATGCAGGGATTAATAGGAAAAAAAGTAGGGATGACATCCGTTTTCGATGAGAATGGAAAAAGTATCCCGTGCACGGTAATAGAGGTTGGCCCTTGTGTTGTGACACAGGTCAAGACCGTGGAAAAAGACGGATATTCAGCATTGCAGCTTGGTTTTGACGACAAGAAGGAGAAAGCCAGCAACAAGGCAGAGATAGGACACTTCAAGAAGGCCAGCACAGCACCCAAGAGAAAGGTGGCTGAGTTTGTAGGCTTTGAAGATGGAAAATATAAGACAGGTGATGTCATCACTGTTGATCTGTTCAGCAATGATACATTCCTTGATGTAAGAGGATGGACAAAAGGTAAAGGATTCCAGGGTGTTATCAAGCGTCACGGCTTCGGCGGTGTGGGCGGTACCACTCACGGTCAGCACGACAGGCTCAGGGCTCCCGGTTCAGTGGGTGCCTCTTCATGGCCTTCAAGGGTTATGCCCGGAATGCGCATGGCAGGCCGTACAGGCGGACGCCAGATGGAGACAGAACTGAGGGTTGTCAGGATACTTACTGATTCAAACCTGTTGCTTGTTAAGGGCGCCGTTCCAGGCCCCAAAGGTGGTTACATAATAATTACAAAGTAATGGAAGTAGCAGTATTCAATATAGAAGGTAAAGAGACCGGAAGAAAGGTTAGTCTTAACGATACCATCTTCGGCATTGAGCCGAATGATCACGCCATCTACCTTGATACCAAACAGTATCTCGCCAACCAGAGACAGGGTACTCATAAGGCGAAGGAGCGCGGTGAAATCACGGGCAGTACCCGTAAGCTCAAGAAGCAGAAGGGGACAGGAACAGCACGTTTCGGCAGCATCAAGAACCCTGAGTTTCGCGGCGGAGGCCGTATCTTCGGCCCCAGACCAAGATTTTACGGGTTCAAGCTCAATAAAAAGGTGAAACAGCTGGCCAGAAAATCAGCCCTTTCCTATAAGGCAAAAGAGAACAAAATCATTATTCTCGAGGACTTTTCGTTTGATGCTCCCAAGACCTCAAAAATGGCCGGAATGAGCGCGAACCTCAATATAATGAATAAAAAATCACTTTTTGTTTTACCGGAACAAAATAATAATATATATTTGTCATCTCGAAATTTGCAGGGAGTTGAAGTTGTAACTATCAGTGATTTAAATACTTACAACATTATGAAGGCTTCAACTCTGGTGATATCAGAGAGTGCAGTTGATGTTTTGCAGTCAACTTTTTAAACAAGGAAACTGAGATATGGAAATATTAGTAAAACCCATAGTGACCGAGAAAATGACCAGCCAGGGCGAGAAGTTCAACCGGTATGGTTTTCTGGTTTCACGCAATGCCAACAAGCTGCAGATCAAGAAGGCAGTTGAGGAGCTTTACGGCGTGAATGTTGAATCGGTTAACACCCTCAACTACGGCGGCAAGACCAAGACAAGGTATACCAAGTCAGGTATAATGAAGGGTCGTACCTCTGCCACGAAGAAGGCTGTCGTCACACTCGCCAAAGGAGAGACAATAGATTTTTACAGCAACATTTAAAAACAATATGGCAGTCAGAAAGATCAAGCCTGTAACACCAGGTCAGAGACATAAGATCGCAAGCTCCTTCGAGGAGATCACCTGCGATGTGCCGGAGAAATCCTTACTCGCGCCGCTGAAGAAGACAGGAGGAAGGAACGTTAACGGCAGGCGGACAATGAGGTACATTGGCGGCGGCCACAAGAAGATGTACCGCGTGATTGATTTTCAGCGCAGGAAGGATGATCAGTCAGCAACAGTGACATCAGTCGAGTATGATCCGAACCGTTCGGCCAGGATCGCACTGATAACCTACGCTGACGGAGAGAAGAGTTACATCATCGCTCCTTCAGGGCTGAAGGTCGGCCAGACATTGATGTCAGGAAAGAATGCTGCACCGGAGATAGGCAATACCCTCTTCCTTGAGGATATACCTCTCGGTACTATTGTTCACAACATTGAACTCAAGCCCGGCAAGGGTGCCGCTCTTGCTCGCAGTGCCGGAACCTATGGCCAGCTTGCAGCCCGTGACGGTAAATATGCGATTATCAAGCTTCCTTCCGGTGAGACCAGGATGGTGCTTATCACCTGCCGTGCCACCATCGGCACAGTGTCAAACCCTGACCACAGTCTTGAGAGATCAGGCAAGGCAGGGCGCAAGCGCTGGCTGGGCCGCAGGCCTCGCACCAGGGGTGTTGCCATGAACCCTGTTGACCATCCCATGGGTGGTGGTGAAGGAAGGGCTTCAGGAGGTCATCCGCGCTCACGCAAGGGGCTGCCTGCAAAAGGTTTCAAGACCAGGAGCCGTACCAAGTATTCGAACAAGCATATCATTGAAAGAAGGAAAAAATAGTTGATACGATGAGCAGATCTATAAAAAAAGGCCCCTTCATCGACCTGCACCTGGGCAATAAGGTGGATACGATGAATGAGAGCGGAAAGAAGACAGTGATCAAGACATGGTCAAGAAGATCAGTTATTTCTCCTGACTTTGTCGGTCACACGGTGGCAGTACATAACGGAAACAAGTTTATACCTGTTTACATTACCGAGAATATGGTTGGTCACAAGCTGGGTGAATTTGCCCCTACCCGTACCTTCCGCGGTCATGGTGGAAAACAGAAATAGGGTAATGTATCTTAATAACTGAAAAAGTATCAGAAATGGGTGCAAGAAAAAGAATAAGCGCCGGCATCAGGAAGGAAGCCGCAAAAGAGAGGACGGGGGCCGTTCTGAAAAATGTTCCCACCTCACCGCGTAAGATGAGGTATGTAACTGAGCTGATCAGGGGTCAGGAGGTCAACAAGGCCCTTGATATCCTTAAGTTCAGCACAAAGGAGGCATCACGCAGGGTTGAGAAACTCCTTCTTTCAGCCATTGCCAACTGGCAGGCAAAGAACGAAGGGGTACGCCTCGAGGAGAGCGACCTTTATGTTAAGGAAGTGCAGGTCGACGGCGGTCGCATACTGCGCAGGATACAGCCTGCCCCTCAGGGAAGGGCTTACCGTATCCGCAAGAGATCAAACCATGTTACCCTTGTTCTGGGAAGCAGAAAACAGGAAGTTGAAAACATTTCAAAGTAAAAGATGGGACAAAAAGTTAATCCGATAGGCAACAGAGTTGGAATCATCAAAGGTTGGGATTCAAACTGGTACGGTGGAAGCGACTTCTCGAGCAAGCTTGTTGAAGATACCAAGATAAGGGAATACCTCAATGCCAGGCTTGCCAAAGCCAGCCTCTCCAAGATCATCATTGAGCGTACTCTCAAGCTCATCACCGTTACCGTCAACACTGCCCGCCCCGGTATTATTATCGGCAAAGGGGGACAGGAAGTTGACAAGCTCAAGGAAGAGCTCAAGAAGATCACCAAGAAAGAGGTACAGATAAACATCTTTGAGGTGAAGCGTCCCGAGCTTGATGCAGCTATCGTTGCCGGCAACATTGCACGTCAGGTCGAAGGCAAGATATCATACCGCCGCGCCATCAAGATGTCGATTGCCTCGACAATGCGCATGGGAGCAGAAGGTATCAAGGTGGTCATCTCCGGCAGGCTCGGAGGAGCTGAGATGGCCCGCAGAGAGACATACAAGGATGGCAGAATCCCTCTTCATACATTCCGCGCAGACATTGACTATGCCCTTGGCGAAGCCCTTACGAAGGTAGGTCTCATCGGCATCAAGGTATGGATCTGCAACGGCGAGGTCTATGGCAAACGTGACCTCAGTCCGAATATTGCCGCAAAAAGTGCAAAGGGCGGCAAGGCTCCGTCCGGCGGCGGCTTCAGGAAGAAGGGCGGAGGAAACAAGAAAGATAACCGAGATAGGTAATAAATATATAATATAATATAGCGATGTTACAACCGAAGAAGACCAAATTCAGGAGGAGCCAGAAGGGCAGGATGAAAGGGAATGCCCAGAGGGGTAACCAGCTGGCATTCGGATCATTTGGTATCAAGGTCCTTGAGGAGGCCTGGATAACCGGTCGCCAGATAGAGGCTGCAAGACAGGCTGTCACCCGTCACATGAAACGTGAAGGACAGCTCTGGATCCGCATCTTCCCTGACAAGCCTATAACAAAGAAACCTGCTGAGGTGCGTATGGGTAAAGGAAAAGGTGCCCCTGAAGGATTCGTTGTCCCCGTTACACCGGGAAGAATAGTCCTTGAAGCTGAGGGTGTCCCCTTTGATGTGGCCAAGGAAGCACTCCGTCTCGGAGCACAGAAGCTTCCTGTTCCCACAAAATTCGTGGTGCGCCGTGATTACGTCCAGGAATAAAAAACTACAGTGATGAAGAGTTCAGAGATAAAAGAATTAAGCAACCAGGAGCTTCTCGAGAGAATCGACAACGAGAGGACCACGCTTGTGCGCATGAAGCTTAACCACGCAATTTCCCCCCTTGAAAATCCGCAGAAGATCAAGGAGAGCAGGAAGACCATTGCGAGGCTTATGACAGAGAAGCGCAAGAGGGAGATGAATGAGAAAACAAAATAGCCGCTATCAGCATGGAAAGAAATCTTAGAAAAGAACGTATAGGTGTCGTCGTCAGCAACAAGATGGACAAGTCTATCGTCGTCGCCATCAAGAGAAAGGTCAAGCACCCCATTTATGGCAAGTTCGTCAATAAAACGAAAAAGCTTATGGCTCACGATGAGGCAAACACCTGCAACATAGGTGATACGGTACGCATAATGGAGACCAGGCCTCTCAGCAAGAATAAAGCCTGGAGATTGGTTGAAGTAATCGAAAGAGCTAAGTAATTATGATACAGCAGGAAAGCAGGTTGACTGTTGCCGACAACACAGGTGCCAAAGAGGTTCTTTGCATCAGGGTGCTCGGCGGAAGCAAGAAGAGGTATGCGAGCGTCGGCGACAAGATCGTTGTCTCGGTAAAGAGCGCACTCCCCTCCGGTGAAGCGAAGAAAGGAACAGTGAGTAAGGCGGTTGTGGTAAGAACAAAGAAGGAGATACGCCGTGCTGACGGTTCATATATCCGCTTTGATGACAACGCCGTGGTACTCCTCAACAATCAGGATGAGGTGCGCGGCACGCGTATCTTCGGACCTGTCGCCAGGGAACTGCGTGACAAGTATATGAAGATCGTTTCTCTTGCACCTGAAGTGTTATAATTTTTAAACTGACACCCGATGCAGAAAAAATTACATATCAAAAAAGGAGACACAGTGGCAGTTATTGCCGGTGAGTCGAAAGGACAGAAGGGTCGTGTCCTCGAGGTTGACAGGGATAAAAACAAAGCCCTTGTCGAAGGTGTTAACATGGTATCAAAACATACCAAACCCAACGCCAAGGCGCCCCAGGGTGGCATTCTCAAGAAAGAGGCCCCGATACATATATCGAACCTCATGGTGGTAGACCCCACAGGCGGCAAGCCGACACGCGTTGGCCGCAGACTGAACGATAAAAATAAATTAGTGCGTTATTCCAAAAAATCAGGAGAGGAGATCAAGTAATGTACACGCCTGCATTAAAGAATAAATACAAGAGTGAGATCACACCTGCACTGATGAAACAGTTTAACTATAAAACTGTGATGCAGGTACCCCGGTTGGAAAAGATAGTTATCAACCAGGGGCTCGGACAGGCTATTGCCGACAAGAAACTGCTCGAAATGGGACTGAAGGAGGTATCAGATATAGCCGGACAGAAGGCTGTTCAGACAGTATCGAAGAAGGATATCTCTAACTTCAAACTCAGGAAGGCGATGCCGATAGGCGTTATGGTAACACTCCGCCAGGAACGGATGTATGAATTTCTGGAGAGACTGATATCCGTTGCCCTGCCGCGTATCCGCGACTTCAAGGGTGTCGGTGCCAAGCTCGACGGCCGAGGTAATTATACCCTGGGCATTACCGAGCAGATTATCTTCCCGGAGATTGACATTGACAAGATAGCCAAGATCATGGGGTTGCAGATAACCTTTGTGACAACGGCCAAAAGCGATGAAGAGGCTTACGCTCTTCTTAAAGAATTCGGAATTCCCTTTAAAAACAAGTAAACAGATCGGAATATGGCTAAGGAATCAATGAAGGCCCGCGAAGTCAAACGTGCCAAGCTTATAAAGAGATATGCCGCCAAGAGGGCAGCTCTGAAGGCAGAGGGTAACTATGTCGCAATGAGCACGTTGCCACGCAACTCCAGCCCGATAAGACTGCGCAACAGGTGCAAGCTCACCGGGAGACCCAGGGGTTACATGAGACAGTTTGGCGTCAGCAGGATCACCTTCAGGGAAATGGCATCGCATGGCCTCATACCAGGTGTAAGAAAAGCAAGCTGGTAATAACCAACAGAGAAACAAACAATAAATAGTAATAAGAGATGACAGATCCAATAGCAGATTTTCTTACCAGAGTAAGGAATGCCATCAAAGCCGGACACAAAGTGGTTGAGACACCATCTTCCGGTCTGATGAAGGAGATCACCAGGATCCTCTATGAGAAAGGGTATATCCTCAGCTATAAGTTCATTGATGATGGTCTGCAGGGCAAGATAAAGATCGCACTGAAGTATCATCCAAAGAGCAAGCTGCCGGCGATAAAGTCAATTCAGAGAGTGAGCCGTCCGGGTCTCAGAAGATATGCAGGCGTTGATGAACTCCCGAGAGTCCTTAACGGACTTGGCATTGCGATCCTTTCAACCTCAAAGGGTCTCATGACCGAAAAAGAGGCTGTGAAGGAAAACGTGGGTGGTGAAGTGTTATGTTATGTTTATTAATCAGGAGGAGATTTTAAATGTCACGAATAGGAAAATTACCTGTAAACCTGCCATCAGGCGTCACCATCAGTGTTGATGACGCTAACGTGGTCAGCGTTAAAGGCCCGCTGGGAACACTGTCACAGAAGCTTGACCGTGATATCACCATTGAAGTTGAAAATAACCAGGTCATTGTCTCAAGACCCAATGAGGAGAAGCGTCTCAAGTCGCTCCATGGCCTCTACAGGGCCCTCATAGCCAACATGGTTGTGGGTGTCACTACCGGCTACAAGAAGGAGCTTGAGCTAGTGGGTGTGGGATACAGGGCTGAAGCAAACGGCCAGCGTCTCGAGATGAGCCTTGGCTACTCGCATGACATCGTCATCGAACTGCCACAGGAGATTAAGGTTGAGACTAAGACAGAGAAGAGGAGTAACCCGGTTATTACCCTCTCAAGCATCGACAAGCAGCTCATCGGCCATGTCGCGGCAAAGATCAGATCATTGCGTCCCCCTGAGCCTTATAAAGGCAAGGGTATCAAATTCGTGGGTGAACAGCTCAGGAGAAAAGCCGGTAAATCGGCTGGTGTGTAACATGATTAAACAGATAAGTCATGGCCTTAACTAAGACAGAAAAAAGAGTAAAGATTAAACTGAGGATCCGCAAGAGGATCAAAGGGACCCCCGAAAAACCAAGACTTTCGGTGTTCCGCAGCAACAAGCAGATATATGTTCAGGCAGTTGACGACGTCAATGGACTGACGCTGGCTTCAGCATGCTCAAGGGAAAAGGAGTTCGCTTCTGTTACCGGCAAAAAGAAGAGCGAACTGGCTGCGCTGGTCGGGAAACGCATCGCTGCTGTATGCAAGGAGAAGGGCATTGAGAATGTCGTCTTCGACAGGAGCGGTTACCAGTATCATGGCAGAATAAAATCATTGGCTGACGGAGCACGCGAAGGCGGCTTAAAATTCTAATCAGTATGGCATACGGAATAAAGAGAGTAAAAAACAGCGATCTTGAACTTACCGACAGGCTGGTAAGCATCCAGAGGGTTACCAAGGTAACAAAGGGAGGTCGTACATTCAGTTTCTCGGCTATCGTCGTCGTCGGCGATGAGAAAGGCATTGTAGGTCACGGCCTCGGTAAGGCAAGTGAGGTCACCACAGCCATAGCCAAGGGCATTGAGGATGCCAAAAAGAACCTCATCAAGGTCCCTGTACACAAGGGCACCATTCCTCATGAGCAGTACGGTAAGTTTGGCGGAGCCTATGTCTTCATCAAGCCTGCAACAGAGGGAACGGGTGTCAAGGCAGGTGGTGCCATGCGTGCCGTGCTCGAGAGCGTGGGTGTGAAGAACGTTCTTGCAAAATCAAAAGGCTCGTCAAACCCTCATAACCTTGTGAAAGCTACCATAGCAGCACTGCTTGAGCTGCGTGATGCCAGCACTGTCGCTGACCACAGGGGTGTACCAATGGAGAAAGTGTTTAACGGTTAGTAATATTTCGGATATGTCAAAGATCAGAGTAACCCAGATTAAGAGTAAGATAGGTCAGCCGGAGAGGCAGAAGAGAATCCTCGCAGCACTGGGTATAAAGAAGATGCATCAGACTGTTGAGCACGAGAACACACCCCAGATCATGGGCATGGTTCAGAAGCTGAAGCACCTGGTGAAGGTTGAGAATGTTTAAGGTAATAACAGCATTATATATTTTGATATGGATTTAAGTAATTTAAAACCTGCCAGGGGATCAGTCAAGAGAGAGAAACGTATTGGCCGGGGCGAAGGCTCAGGTCACGGCGGCACGTCAACCCGCGGGCACAAGGGAGCAAAGTCACGCTCGGGATACAGCAAGAAGGTTGGTTTTGAAGGCGGACAGATGCCTCTCCAGAGGAGGGTGCCCAAGTCAGGCTTCAAGAATATCAACCGGGTTGAGTACAAAGGAATCAACCTCAGCACACTGGAGGCTCTCGCTTCTAAACTGAATACAGACCGCATTGATTTCCAGACGCTTCTGACAGCAGGTTTCATCAACAAGAATTCCCTCGTGAAGATACTCGGTAACGGTGCCCTGACACTGAAGCTCGAAGTGCATGCTCATGCCTTCAGCAAATCAGCCCAGGCTGCCATAGAAGCTAACAAGGGAACAGCAGTTAAACTGTAAAGGCATGAAACTGATACAGACCTTAAAGAATATTTTCAAGATAGAGGATCTGAGAGCAAGGATCCTTTATACTCTTGCCATTGTAGCGCTCTACCGTCTCGGGAAATACATAACTCTTCCCGGCGTCGATCCTTCAATGCTTGAAGACCTGAGAAGCCAGACTTCGTCAGGCATCATGGGTCTCCTTGATATGTTCTCAGGAGGAGCCTTCTCACAGGCTTCTGTCTTTGCTCTGGGCATCATGCCCTATATCTCCGCATCCATCGTCATACAGCTGCTGGGGATCGTCTTCCCCTATTTCCAGAAGATGCAGAAAGAGGGTGAGAGCGGAAGAAGAAAACTGAATCAGTATACCAGGTATCTCACGGTGATTATCCTGGCTCTGCAGGCCCCCAGTTATCTGGCCAACCTGCACGCGGTTCTGCCGCCGGAGGCGTTTGTTCTGAAAGGCACATTCTTTACAATATCATCAGTCATTATCCTGACAGCCGGAACGATCTTCGTGATGTGGCTCGGCGAAAGGATCACTGACAAGGGTATCGGCAACGGTATCTCGCTCATAATAATGGTGGGTATCCTGGCACGTTTCCCGGTCTCGTTCATCTTTGAGGCAGGTACACGGATAAACGGCTCAGGAGGACTTGTTGCACTGCTGATAGAGATAGTCTTCCTCTTCGTGGTGATACTAGGAACGATACTCCTGGTACAGGGGACACGGCGAATCCCTGTTCAGTACGCAAGGAGAATAGTCGGCAACAAACAGTATGGCGGTGTACGTCAGTATATTCCCCTTAAGGTCAATGCTGCCGGCGTTATGCCCATCATCTTTGCCCAGGCGATCATGATGCTGCCTATTATTTTCGCAGGATACTCCGAATCAGGGTCCGGCATTGTGGTTGCATTTACCAACATGTACGGATTCTGGTACAACCTTATTACCGCAATTCTTATCATCGTCTTTACTTACTTCTACACGGCGGTTACAATCAACCCTGTGCAGATGGCTGAAGACATGAAGAAGAACGGCGGGTTTATCCCCGGCATCAAACCCGGGCGCAAGACCGTTGAATTCATTGACACCATCATGTCACGCATAACACTACCCGGGTCAATCTTCCTGGCAATAGTAGCCGTTCTGCCTGCTTTCGCAGTCAACTTCGGCGTGAGCGGTGAGTTTGCACAGTTCTTTGGCGGCACGTCGCTGCTGATACTTGTGGGGGTGGTGCTTGACACGCTGCAGCAGGTGGAGAGCCATCTGCTCATGCGTCACTATGACGGTCTTATGAAATCGGGCCGCGTGAAAGGGAGGACCGGAGCCGTAACGGCTATTTAACAGGTTTACGTTCTTTGATGATTTATATTAAGACGGATGCGGAAGTAGAGTTATTGAGAGAAAGCAACAGGCTCGTCTCACTTACTCTTGCGGAAGTAGCCAGGCATATCAGGCCGGGGGTGACAACCCAACAGCTTGACAGCATCGCCGAAACATTCATTCGTGACAACGGTGCGCTGCCCGCCTTCAAGGGTTATGCAGGCTTCCCCGCCACTCTCTGCACATCTGTCAATGACGAGGTGGTCCACGGAATACCTTCGGCATACGCCCTTAAGGATGGTGATATCATATCGGTTGACTGCGGGGTCATCCTTAACAGCTATTACGGTGACAGCGCCTATACATTCGCTGTCGGTGAGGTGATGCCGGAAGTAATGAGACTGATGGAATACACCCGGGCGTCACTGGAGGCCGGCGTGAGGGAGGCAGTTGCAGGCAACCGTGTGGGAGACATCTCACATGCGGTGCAAACAACGGCGGAGAGGGGCGGTTACTCGGTGGTACGGACACTGGTGGGACATGGATTGGTAAGACACCTGCATGAAGGTCCCGAGGTGCCGAATTTCGGCAGGAGGGGCAGCGGACCGAGGCTCGATAAAAACCTGGTCATCTGCATTGAGCCGATGATTAACATGGGCACCAAGAGCACACGCGTCCTGGGTGACGGGTGGACGGTCAGGACAGGTGACGGCAAGCCGTCAGCACACTTTGAGTACGCTGTTGCGGTCAGGGAGGGTAAAGCCGACCTGCTCTCAACATTTGAGTTTATAGAAGAAGTTTTAACAAAGAGGTAAGCATATATGGCCAAACAACCATCAATAGAGATTGACGGAACGATCATCGAGGCGCTCTCAAACGCGATGTTCAGGGTCAGACTCGAAAACGGGCACATCATAACCGCCCATATCTCAGGCAAGATGCGGATGCATTATATCAAGATTTTGCCGGGAGATAAGGTGAAGGTTGAAATGTCACCGTATGATCTTACCAAAGGAAGAATAACATTTAGATTTAAATAGAAAAAAAAACTGCGATGAAAGTCAGAGCATCAGTGAAGAAGCGTTCAGCCGACTGCAAGATTGTTAGAAGGCATGGCCGCTTGTATGTGATAAATAAGAAAAATCCCAAGTTCAAGCAGAGGCAGGGATAAATTTAATTAACTTTGCACTTCAAATTAAAAGAGGCATATGGCACGTATAAATGGCGTTGATCTACCCAGGAATAAGCAGGGCGAAGTGGCTCTGACCTATATCTATGGTATCGGACGGAGCACAGCACAGAAAGTGCTTGACAGAGCTGGCGTTGATCGCCACATGAAGGTTGAAGACTGGAATGATGATAATATCAATACAATCCGTCAGATCCTCTCTGAGAATTACAAACTGGAAGGTGAACTCCGCTCAGAGACACAGTTAAACATCAAGCGACTGATGGACATCGGATGCTATCGTGGTATACGTCACAGGATCGGACTTCCGGTAAGAGGACAGAGCACGAAGAATAACGCCCGTACCCGCAAAGGCCGCAAAAAGACCGTTGCAAACAAGAAAAAAGCTACTAAATAATTAAAATATGGCAAAAAAGACTGGGACATTAAAAAAGAAGGTCGTTAAGGTTGAACCGGTGGGACAGGCTCACGTTCATTCCTCATTCAATAATATCATTATAAGCCTTACCAACAGCACAGGCCAGGTAATATCATGGGCCTCAGCAGGTAAGATGGGCTTCAAGGGTTCAAAGAAGAACACTCCCTATGCCGCCCAGATGGCAGCGGAAGAGTGTACCAAGGTAGCTTTTGAACTGGGCCTCCGCAAAGTAAAGGTTTATGTTAAGGGCCCGGGGTCAGGACGTGAATCAGCTATCCGCGCCATCTCCAACAGTGGTGTAGAGGTTACCGAGATCGTTGATGTAACGCCGATGCCTCACAACGGATGCCGTCCCCCGTCACGCAGAAGGGTATAAGCAGCTCTTAATTAAAACTTTCATTAACGAATAATATTCAATTCAATGGCAAGATATACAGGACCACAAACAAAAATCGCCCGGAAATTCGGAGAGCCTATTTACGGCCCTGACAAGTACCTCGACAGGAAGAATTTTCCTCCCGGGCAGCACGGTCTGACCAAAAAGAGGAAGAAAACCTCTGAATACGGCATTCAGCTGCGTGAGAAGCAGAAGGTAAAATACATCTACGGTCTCCTTGAGCGCCAGTTCCGCAATTTCTTCGAGAAGGCCTCAGCAGCATCAGGGGTAACGGGGCTTGTGCTTCTTCAGATGCTTGAGTCACGGCTTGATAACGTCGTCTACCGCCTGGGCGTCGCCCCCACCAGGGCCTCAGCACGCCAGCTGGTGTCACACCGTCATATCACCGTCAACGGTAACGTGGTTAACATACCCTCTTTCATTCTCCGTCCCGGAGATATTATCGGCGTCCGCGAAAAATCGAAATCACTTGAGACAATCATTGATTCGGTGACATCAAACCGCCGTTCTAAACTGGCATGGCTCGAATGGGATGAGACACAGATGGCCGGAAAATATATGAGCCTGCCTGAGAGGTCTGAGATACCCGAAGACATCAAGGAGCAGCTTATTGTTGAATTGTATTCAAAATAATCAAGTAATAACATACATATGGCCATATTAGCATTCCAGAAACCTGACAAAGTAATATTACTGGAAGCGGACGATCAGTACGGAAAGTTTGAGTTCCGCCCGCTTGAACCCGGCTATGGCATAACCGTTGGTAATGCTCTCAGGCGCATCCTCCTTTCATCACTTGAAGGATTTGCGATCACGACAGTAAAGATCGAGGGTGTTGACCATGAATTCTCTACCATCACCGGCGTCATGGAAGATGTCACTGAAGTCCTCCTTAACCTGAAACAGATACGTTTCAAAAGAATGGTTGAGGATGTTGACAGTGAAAAGATCGTTGTAAAAGTAGCCGGCCAGGAAGTTTTCAAAGCCGGTGACCTCAACAACTCACTCAGCAGCTTTGAGGTTCTCAACCCTGATCATGTCATCTGCCGTATGGAAGCCGATGTGAAACTTCAGTTTGAGCTGAATATCAATAAAGGCAGAGGATACGTCCCCGCCGAGGAAAATCAGCCTGCCGAGGCAGAGTTTGGTATCATCGCGGTAGACTCAATATTCACTCCGATAAGGAATGTCAAGTATTCAATAGAGAACTACAGGGTTGAACAGAAGACTGACTATGAGAAGCTTATTATTGAGATAAGCACTGACGGTTCGATTCACCCCAAGGACGCCCTCAAGGAGGCTGCCAAGATACTCATATACCACTTCATGCTCTTCTCGGAAGATAAGATCACCATCGACTATGAAGACAAGATGGCAAACGAGGAGTTTGATGAGGAGATACTTCATATGCGTCAGCTGCTCAAGACCAAGCTTGTTGACCTTGACCTCTCCGTGAGGGCCCTCAACTGCCTGAAGGCTGCAGAGGTAGAGTCACTCGGCGACCTCGTCAAATTCAATAAGAATGACCTGCTCAAGTTCCGCAACTTCGGCAAGAAGTCGCTCACCGAACTTGATGAGCTTCTTGAGACAATGAGCCTCTCTTTTGGGATGGATGTGGCAAAATATAAACTTGACAAAGATTAATAACAGGTAAGGATAGATAGAAATGCGACATTTAAGAGTTATAAATCACCTTGGAAGGAAGAGTGCTGACCGGAAGGCGCTGATGGCCAACATGGCATCATCACTTATTCTGCATAAGCGCGTCAGTACCACCAAAGCCAAGGCCCGTGCACTGAAGTCATATGTTGAGCCCCTCATTACAAAGTCGAAGGAGGATTCAACGCACTCACGCAGAGTGGTATTCAGTTATCTTGAGAACAAAGATGCCGTCTCCGAGCTTTTCCGTGAGGTGGCGCCCAAAATTGCAAGCCGCCCCGGTGGTTACACCCGCATCCTTAAAACGGGTAATCGTCTTGGCGACGCAGCGGAGATGTGTATAATAGAGCTCGTTGACTTCAACGAGAATATGCTGGCCGGTGAAGCCGGAAAGGCAAAAGCAACCCGTCGCCGCCGCGCACCAAAGAAAAAAGTGGCTGAAACAGCAGCTGCTGCTGAAGCACCAAAGGCCTCGGCAGAAACAGAAAGCGAGACAAAAGAATAATACAAAATGTTCTGAAATTATAGGGATATGGCCTTTGAGACTGTATCCCTTTTTTTTATATATTGCAAATTGATTTATTAAAACATAAAAAGCAATGAGTCAGATAATTAGCGTACATGCAAGGGAGATCCTCGATTCAAGGGGAAATCCGACTATTGAAGTTGAAGTAGTTACAGCCAGTGGTGCAAGCGGCAGGGCGGCAGTGCCATCCGGGGCCTCGACAGGCGAGAATGAGGCTCTTGAACTGAGAGACGGTGACAAGAACCGTTATCTTGGAAAGGGCGTTCTCAAAGCAGTATACAATGTAAACAGTGTCATCTCCGAGGAGATTATGGGTATGGATGTCACCAACCAGGTGGGTATCGACCAGAAGATGATTGACCTTGACGGCACCCCCACAAAGAGCACCCTTGGTGCCAACGCCATACTCGGCGTTTCACTTGCGTGTGCCAAGGCAGCAGCGGCATTTCACGGACTGCCACTCTACAGGTATATAGGCGGTACCAACGCCCGTGTTCTCCCGGTGCCTATGATGAACATCATCAACGGCGGCTCACACTCAGACGCCCCCATTGCTTTCCAGGAATTTATGATTCGTCCGAAAGGGGCAGCTTCCTTTGCTGAAGGGCTGAGAATGGGTGCAGAGGTATTCCATTCCCTCAAGAAAGTACTGAAAGAGCGCGGCCTCAGCACGGCTGTAGGCGACGAGGGCGGCTTTGCCCCGGCACTAAATGGCACCGAAGATGCACTCGACAGCATTATAAAGGCAATCACATCAGCAGGGTATAAGCCAGGTACCGATGTTACAATAGCGCTTGACTGCGCAGCAAGTGAGTTCTTCGAAAACGGCCATTACAACTATACCAAGTTCGAAGGAGAGAAAGGACGGAAACTTACTCCGAAACAACAGGCTGAATACCTCACTTCACTCGTTGAGAAATACCCGGTTATTGACTCCATTGAGGATGGTATGAGTGAGCAGGACTGGGAAGGATGGAAGCTTCATACCGAGATGCTCGGATCAAAGATACAGATAGTGGGTGATGACCTGTTCGTCACAAACGTACAGTATCTTGAAAAAGGTATTGCTATGGGCTGCGCCAACTCAATCCTTATCAAGCTGAACCAGATCGGAACCCTTACCGAGACCCTCAACTGCATTGAGATGGCTCACAGGGCAGGGTACACCACTGTTACCTCACACCGTTCGGGTGAGACGGAAGACTCTACAATAGCCGATGTTGCTGTCGCCACCAATTCGGGACAGATAAAGACAGGCTCTCTGAGTCGTACTGACCGCATTGCCAAATACAATCAGCTTCTCCGTATAGAAGAGGAACTGGGCAATAACGGTGTCTACGGCTGTGAATAGAATGTAATTGTAGAGACGTTGCGTGCAACGTCTCTACTATTTGAAACTCCGCTGACAGCGGGGTTTTTATTTTTTATCTTTGCATAAATCTGCGTCTGAATGTCATTTAACGGTCTTACCAGTTTTATCAGCCATCTTGAATCGCACAATGACCTTTGCCGGGTCAGCTGTCGCGTCGATACCGAGCTTGAGGTTACCGAAGTGGCTGACCGCATGGTCAAGAACGGCGGGAAGGCTCTGCTGTTTGAGAACAATGGCACCAGGTTTCCGGTTTTGATAAATGCTTTTGCCTCCGATGAGCGCATGGCTGCGGCCATAGGACGTTCTTCACTCGATGAGGCCGGAGAGGAGATTATAGCTCTTTCAGAGAGTGTGACAGGATCAGGAGGCCTTATGTCGAAGATCGGCAGGTTGCCTAGGATGCTCAGGCTGCTTAAGCTTGCCCCGAGGAGAAAAAGAGGCAGGGGTGAGTGCCAGGAGGTCATTGAACCTGTTCCTGACCTGGGAATCTTTCCAGTGCTCAAGTGCTGGCCTTATGACGGAGGGAGGTTCATCACACTGCCTCTCGTCCATACGTACCACCCCGTAACGGGCAAGACAAACGTTGGCATGTATCGTATGCAGATCATGGGACCCGCACTGACAGGCATGCACTGGCACCGTCACAAGACCGGTGCACGCCACTTCGAGGCATGGAAGAAGGCCGGAAAGAGGATGCCTGTCACTGTAACCCTGGGGGGTGACCCTGTCTATACATACTCAGCCACAGCACCTCTGCCGGAGGATGTAAACGAGTACCTGCTCGCTTCTTTCCTGCGAGGCAGGAGAGTAAGGATGGTCAAATGCATTACAAATGATATATGGGTCCCGGCTGACTCAGATGTTGTCATCGAAGGATACGTTGACCCTTCGGAGAAGCTGCTTCTTGAAGGTCCTTTCGGAGACCATACCGGCTTCTATTCACTGGCCGACTATTATCCGGGGTTTCACGTCACATGCATAACTCACCGCAGAAACGCCGTTTATCCTGCGACTATTGTTGGGGTGCCACCCATGGAAGATGCCTGGATAGGCAAGGCAACAGAGAAGATCTTCCTTGCCCCCCTTAAGCTGGCTATCGCGCCGGAGATAAAAGATTTCCACCTGCCTGTTGAAGGGGTCGCACATAATATCGTCATTGTCAGCATTGAAAAGAGTTATCCGGGTCAGGGGATGAAGGTGCTGAGCGCTCTTTACGGCGCCGGACAGATGATGTTCAGCAAATATATTATCGTGGTCAGCAATAACATACCCGTCCGTGATTTCCGCAAAGTTGCCGAGGCAGTGTTCGAAAACACCAGGTTCGATACCGATCTGCTGTTCACACATGGGCCACTTGATATTCTTGATCACTCGTCTGACAGGTTCAGCATGGGGGGCAAGCTGGGCATCGATGCCACGGTGAAACTGTCTGAAGAGCGCTCGGAGGAATACAATTCCATTCCCCTGAGGCTGCTGACTGATACGGAGATAGCAAATGATGTAATTATAACGGTAAGGACCTATTCAGATTATGGTCTTCCGGTTATTGTCCTTACCATAAAGAAACCGTCAGAGGGCCTCGATATGCGAAAGCTTGCCATGAAGCTCCCTTCCCCGCTGCAAGCCCCGGGAACGGTTACCATCGCAGTTGATCATGGGGCCGACAGCATGGACCCCTCAATGATAGCATGGCTGGTGGCAGGCAACTGTGACCCCTCGCGTGACATCTACCGTCTTGATGACGGAGCCCTCTTCATTGATGCCACGTCAATGCCTCTTTCACTGCCTCCCTTCCGGAGGGATTGGCCAAATGTGGTATGCTCAGACAAAGAGACGATTGACCTGGTTAACCGCAGGTGGAGTGAGTACAACACGGGCGGGTTCCTGAAGTCGCCATCCCTGAAGCTTCTTCCTCTTCTTCTCCCCGGAGAGGCTGCTGTCAACCTCGATAAAATTGTCTCGGAGTGAGCACTGTCGCTTCATCGGCCACAGCGATCTTAATGGCCCAGGGAGGCAGGGAGAATCTGATTATCAACTACGCAATTGCCGTTTTCATTACTGCTGCCCTGATATACCTGGCTGTGCTTCAGTTCTGGGTTCTGCTCCGGACCAGGAAGCACCTGAGGGAGCTTAAGGCCGCATACGACGAGATAGAAGTTCAGCGTGAGGAACTGCAGCTCAGGAACAAGGATCTGACAGACAGTCTTACCTATGCACGGAGAATTCAGGAAGCGTTGTTGCCCGCTGAGCACCATATAAGAAAGATATTACAACACTATTTCATCTTTTACAGGCCGAAACATATTGTGAGCGGCGATTTTTACTGGATCAGCGAGAGAGATGATAAGTATTTCATCGCTGCCGCTGACTGCACCGGTCATGGCGTCCCGGGTGCTCTCATGTCAATGATAGGTCTTGAGCTGCTTAACAAGATCATCAATGAGACAAAAGTCAATGTCAGTGATCAGATCCTCCTTACCCTCAATGACGAGCTCGAAGCTGCCTTCTTCAAGGAAGAGGATGGCAGGGCTCTTATTAAGGACGGGATTGAGATGAGTATTTGCGTCATTGATCGTAAAACAATGGAGATGGAGTTCTCGGGTGCCTTCCTCCCTGTGTATATCGTCCGTGACGACAAGCTCATTGAGATTAAGGGTGACAAGCAAAATGTAGGTCAGCTGTTCAACGCTGTTTCATTTAACCGCAGCAGCTATAAGCTTCAGAAGGGAGACATCCTTTATCTGTTCTCAGACGGGTATGCAGACCAGTTCGGGGGACCTGACAACAAGAAATTCAAGTATCGCCGTCTGCGGCATATCTTGCTGACGATCAGTAAATATCCGCTTGGAGACCAGCAGAGGATCCTTGACGAGACAATCACATCATGGATGGGTGAATGCGAACAGATTGACGATATGATGATATTGGGGGTAAGACCCTTCTAACCTCAGAGCAGAGCGCTTATTTTATCAATGAGAAGACCAGGCTCTATCGGTTTGCTGATATAGTCATCCATACCAACTGCAAGACACTGTTCCTTATCGCCCAGCATGGCATTTGCGGTTATTGCAATTATCGGAACGTGCATCTGGGTGCTCATTTCCAGCCTCCTTATCTTTTCTGCCGCCACCAGTCCGTTCATAACAGGCATCTGTACGTCCATCAGTATCATATCATACCTTGAGGTGCCGAACATGTCAAGTGCCTCTTTTCCGTTCCGGGCAATCTCGATGCGCTTAACAAGGGGCTCAAGCATGAGCTGTGTAATGCGCTGGTTGATAGGATTATCCTCGACAAGAAGTATGCTGAGGTCCTTCATCTCCTTCCTGGGCTGATCGGAAGCCATCCCTTTGATGAGTGTGCTTGCTGCGGCCGGCTGTTCCGCCTTTTCGCTCCTGCGCAGGTTAATGTTAAAGACAAAGTATGACCCTGAGCCTGCCGTTGTCTCCTGCCAGCTTCCCCCCATGCTTCTTATCAGCCTTCCCGCTGTCGGATACTGCTGACGCCCTTCGCCAATGAAGACAACAGGGTTGTTTGTTGAGAGGGTGAATTCCAGTTTCTGCAGACCGTCGCGCACACCCGCCTCCCTGATCTGTATTTTTATTGTTGTTTTGCCAGTAGCCCCTGATATGGCAGTGGCCATGAGGTCAAGAAGTATCTGCTTTATGATGATGGGGTCACCCATATATTCGCCTTCACCCTCCCCCTTGTCGTCATAAACGACGAGACTCTGTTCATGCTTCCTGTTGAGTTTTATCAGGTCGATGGTATCCTGTATGGCTGGCCCCAGCCTGAAACGTATCTCTCCTCTCTTCTCAAAAGTTATGTTGCCAGCTGTCTCCATGGTCAGGTCATTCACCACATCCACCATGGTATCAGTCGAGGCTACGAAGGTGTCAAGCAACTCCTGCTGCTTGGCTGAAGCGCCTGAATCGCGAAGCATGCTGCCAAGAAGCACCAGGTTGTTTAAAGGCTCCCTGATACGGTGTGAGAAACTGTTGATCACATCCTCATTCTTCTCTGCAATAGAGGAAAGCTCCCCCATAATCGACCTTGTATCGGTGATAAGCCTGCGTACCTCGTATATTGCGAAGATAAGCGGCAGCAGGGCCAGTATGCCCGCAGCCAGTGGTATGAACACAAGCCCTGCCAGGGCTGATGCTAACGCAGTTACCGCCAGAATAAGTGCAGCAGCCAGTGGCATTAGAATCCGCTCTCTTGTCCTTCGTGTCATCAGCTCTGATTGCGGGATTGCAACAGGTTTTGATCTTTTTGACATAATCGCGGTGCAGTAGATATATAACACTCAAATATACACGAATTTCAATAAAGATTAAGCCGCCGTTTCCTTCCTTGTATATAAAACACTAAATTTGCTATCAACGGTATAATATTTGAGAGTGATCTGTTAAAGGAGCGCAATGAAAAGGACCGCAACCATAATTATATTTTCTGTCTTTACTGCAGCACTGGTGATGGCACAGGTGCAGGACACACTGGTTCAGTACACTCCTGACTTCAAGTTCAGGGACGGCATCTACCTGAACTTCGACATGGTAAAGAACAACAGCCCTATCCCAAAGGCAAGACTCTTTACCTCCGTTGACTATAACGACAAGGATTTCTTTGACGAGGTCCTCTCCGGTGAGAAGATCTATTTTTATGATAACCTGGGAGTGAGACAGGAGATAGAGAAGAATGCAATCTGGGGATTTTCACGCAACGGAGTGCTCTATATCAAGGTACAGGATACTTTTAACAGGATCACTTTCTTTGGATCAATCATCCACTTTGTTGCCGACGTCACCTCCGTTTCGTCCAACAATCCGTACGGGTATTATGATCCGTACTACTCCCCGTACGGCTCACCCTATAGCAGAGGTTATTACAACCCTTATTATTCGCCTTACTATTCGCCCTACTCCTCATATGGCTATCCATATGGCAGCCAGCCCACTACAAGAACCGATCTCAAGATGTTCATGATCGATTTTGAGACAGGGAGTGAGTATGAATATGATCTCAAGAATCTTGAGGTGCTGCTCATGAAAGATCCGGAGCTGTACGAGGAGTTCGTCTCAATGAAAAGCAAGAATCAGAAGCAAATGATGTTTGTCTATCTCCGGAAATACAATGAGAAGCATCCGATCTATCTGCCATCAGGAAAATAGTTTATACATGAAGAAATTTCTTTTTATCGCACTGTTCATCTTTGCAATTATCACGGTCCGTGCACAGCAGAGACCTTATCCCACCATGGATGATGCCAGGCGTTTCACCTCTTCAACCACCTGCGTTGTGCTTGAATCAAACCAGTTTTCTTTTTACAATGCTGAGATAAAAGCAGCCGTGGACAAATACTGGAAGGTGACGCCGGTGAGATACATAACCGAGGAGGAGTTCAATGTGATGAAGACTGATGCGTCATATTCATTCATTGTTCTGACGATAACAAACTTCAGCAATGACAAGTCAGGATCTGCCTATGATTTTCTCAATCTGCTGCTAGGGGCTGATGTTAACAATCTTGATGAGATGCCCGAGTTCTGTGCCATACCGCTCTCCTTTGCAGGGGCACCGGAAGAGGAGTACAGCTATAAACTCGGACTTATTATCAGGTTCATGCAGTATCATGCAGACCTGGTAATGAAAAATCCGACGACATCATCTCTCAGGTATCTCAAGTATTACAACAAGAACGTCCCGGAGATTGGGGGAAAGACAATACTGGTCAGGGAAGATGATCTGGCTCCTGAGATCAGCTCGGTTGAGAAGATAGCCGCGTATTACAGTTATCCGGTTAAGATAGTAGGGGAGGAAGAGATAATCAGGGCTGTGGAGGAGAAGGATAAGGATGTGCTGATAGTTCACAAGGTAGGCCCTGACGGGGTTAAACAGACCGGCACCTGTATGAAGATGCTTATCGGGACCGATGATGCCATAATGTATTATTATGACAGTCACATGGTTGACAGCAAGAATGCCAACGGGCTTCTCATAAGTGACCTTAAGAGGCTTGCGCGCTTCTGATGATGCAGCATTTAAGCAGAGTTAACGTCTTTAAAAAAAAGAGCAATGGAAGAGATAAAAACATACTCGCAGTCAGAACGTGACTGGGCAATGTTCTGCCACCTTTCAGCCTTTGCCGGCTACTTCTTTCCTTTCGGTGGCATCATAGGTCCGCTTATCTGCTGGATATCGCGCAAGGATGACTCGGCATGGATTGATGCAAACGGCAAGTCGTCCATCAATTTCCAGCTTTCAGTACTTCTCTATACTGTGCTGGCCATTCCGCTGATTTTCATTATCATAGGGATACCGATAATAGTATTTATCTCTTTGCTTGAGCTTGTATGCATTGTTATCGCCAGTGTAAGGGCCGCGAAGGGTGAGGTCTTCAAATACCCCCTCTCTATACCTTTTCTTCAGTAGTATCAGGGAATTACAACAGATTTAGATATGTAGCCCTTTCGGGGCTCATATTGGTATGAAATTACTCCTGCCACGGACCACACCCCGGGGCAGGAGGCCATCCCTGGTCTCCGGCCCCGGGGGGTGACACATACACGGGAAGCACAGACTCAGACTACCCCTTTTTTTCCTATTTTTGTCATGAAAATGAAATGATATGTCTCAGAAACCTTCCATACCCAGGGGTACGCGTGATTTCTCACCTGTGGAGATGCTCCGGCGCAATTATATATTTGATACTGTCCGCCGCACATTTTCACTGTACGGCTATCTGCCCATTGAGACCCCTGCCATGGAGAACCTCTCGACCCTGCTCGGCAAGTACGGTGACGAGGGAGACAAACTGCTCTTCAGGATACTCAACTCGGGCGACTTTCTTTCCGGCATCGACCGCGGTGAGCTATCCGCTGCTGACGCACCTGAGCTTTCATCAAGGATATGCGAAAAGGGTCTCCGTTATGACCTCACCGTCCCCTTCGCACGATACGTGGTGCAGCACCGCGATGAAATAACATTCCCTTTCAGGAGGTACCAGATACAGCCGGTTTGGCGTGCCGACAGACCGCAGAAAGGGAGATACCGTGAGTTCTTTCAGTGCGATGTGGATGTCATCGGCAGTGACTCACTCCTCAATGAGTTCGAACTTGTGCAGATCATTGACCGTATCTTCAGCGATCTGAAGGTCAGGGTCATTATCAAGATAAATAACCGCAAGATACTGAGTGGCATAGCTGAGACCATAGGCGAAAAACAACGCATCACCGATATCACCGTTGCCATCGATAAGCTTGATAAGATAGGTAAGGAAGGGGTGAGGCAGGAGCTTATCGCGCGCGGTTTATCTGAGGAGGCTGTTGCCCGTCTTGAGCCTGTCATCAACCTGAGCGGATCGACGGAGACAAAGCTTGACGAGCTTGAGAAGGTTCTCTCTGCCTCCGAGGCAGGGATGAAGGGCCTTGCAGAATTGAGAGAGCTGTTCGGCTATATTTCACGATGCTCCTTTCAATCAGCGATAGAGCTTGACCTCACCCTTGCCCGCGGATTGAACTATTATACCGGGGCGATCATTGAGGTCAAGGCTGTCGATTCAGCCATAGGCAGCGTATGCGGAGGAGGAAGATATGATGACCTCACCGGCATCTTCGGCCTCCCGGGAGTATCAGGCGTCGGCGTCTCCTTTGGCGCTGACAGGATCTATGACGTCATGCTTCATCTTGATCTCTTCCCGCCCCAGACCGGCTCTGCCACTGAGGTGCTGGTGATTAATTTCGGCAGCGATGAGCTGCCTGAACTGCTCAGCATCACAGCCTCACTGCGTGACGCCGGCATACCCTCTGAGATGTATCCCGATCCGGTAAAGCTGAAAAAACAATTTGCCTATGCCGATGCGAGTAAGATACCCCTGGTAATCATTGCGGGAAGTGACGAGATTAAGAACCGCCAGGCCACTGTAAGGAATATGAGTTCGGGAGCCCAGACAACTGTGGCGTTGTCTGAACTCCCGGCATTTATAAAGGATGGGGGCGACGCTAAGTCGTAAAACCCCGGACAGTAAGTGACCTTCAGAATTCCTGGCTTTCAAATTGCTCCGGCCGTCCCTTGCCGCTCTGCGGCTGACCCTGCCTTCTCTGGTTCAGTTCCCTGAGCAACTGCTGCTTGTACTGGTTCTCAATCTGGAACAGTTTGATCACCTTGGCCGGAGGGAGCACCTTCTGGATCTCCTTCGTGAATGATACAGTAAGGTTTGCCTCCTCAATGAATGACTGGGCAAGCTTGTCTGCCGTGGAGGTGAGCTCACTGTCGCTCATATTGGCCTCATTCTGTGAGGCATATCGCATGAGTGAGATACGGTCAAGCTGCGTCTTGTTCTTCCTTGCGGAGTAGTCGTTATACAGAGGCCAGAATTTCTCAGCCTCGGCAGGTGTCAGATTGAGCCGCTGTGTAAAAAATGCAATCTTGTAAGCAGAAAGCTTCTCACTGTCAGTCTGTCCCATGCCCTGCCCCTGTGCCCCTGCGAGAGCAGTGAACATCAGGGTGATGATGATGATGAGTGATACCTTTTTCATTATTGTATTATAACAGTTCATATATTTCGTTAACATCAATATTTTCCATTACCAGGAAGTCGATGATTGCCTCTGCAGGAAGGTCTGTCATGTCACCCTGATACTCTTCGGGTGCCGTCATGCTCCATTCGTTTTCAATCAGATATGTATCTATCTCCTCGGTGAAGAGGTCGGCATAGACCTCGCTCCCTGATCCTCTCAGGAAACTGTTGCCGTTGTCATTGATCAGCCTTACCATTACAGCCGACAATACCGCGAAGCCCACTATCGCTGCGGCGAGGGCAAGGAAGGGCCTCAGTCTTACTGTTCGCCCGGCTCTCTCCTCATCTTTCTTCTCCTCTTCCCGGCTGTCCATGACTGCTGCCATCGTCCTTTCGGTCAGTGTCTCAAAGTAACCCTCGGGGACTTTGAACGGATTCTTCTCTTTTATCTCTTCATTTATTTTCATGACAACATTTTGATGTTTACAATCGCCCGAGGTTTAATCAGCCTGTCAGATATTGTTCAATTTTTTTTACGGCATGATGGTATGAGGCCTTGAGCGCCCCCACTGATGTACCAAGTGTCTCGCTCATCTCCTCATAGCTTATGTCGCCGAAATATTTCATATTGAATACCAATCGTTGTTTCTCAGGGAGCTTAAGTATGGCGTTCTGCAGTTTTACAGAAGCCTCCTCCCCGTCAAACCATGTGCTTCCCTCTGCCGAAGAGGAGAAGTAATCCTCCAGTCCGTCAAGCGAGATCCCGCTGTGCTTCTCCCTCTTTCTTATGAGTGTCAGAGCCTCGTTTGTTGAAATCGAGTACAGCCAGGTATAGAGAGAGCTCTCGTTCCTGAAGCCTCCCAGATTCTTCCATGCGTTTATAAATGTATTTTGCAGGGCATCGTCAGCATCATCATGTATTATCACGATACGCCTTATGTGCCAGTACAGTTTTGAACCGTAGAGGTCTACAATCATCCTGAATGCTTTCTCAGCATCGTCAGGGAGCAGTTTTTTTATATCATCTTCGGTGACTTTCGTCATTACCCTTATCAGAGCGGTATGTTTATATGACGCACTCCGGCGGTTAAGGTTTAATCATGATGCTAAATTTAGCAAAAAGTGGGGTGCGGACAGGTGTCTCCTTATCCTGAATGCCGCTTTTTGGTACATTTGCAGAAACAGAACCACAAGAGAGATGGCATTGAAATGCGGCATTGTAGGGATAACGAGTGTAGGCAAGACTACTATTTTCAACTGTATCTCCAACACACGAGGGGAGACCAACACGTACGGCACAGGAGCCAGGGCCAATCTTGGCATCATTCAGGTGCCTGACGAGCGTCTGTACGAGCTTGAGAAGCGCCAGCCCACTGACCGCATCGTGCACACCACTGTTGATATCGTTGATATCCCCGGGCTTGTGAAGGGACAGGGCGAGGGCTCCGGGAACAGGCTTCTCGGTGAGATACGAAACACTGATGCCCTGATACATGTGCTGCGATGCTTTGATGATGACAACCAGCCGCATATAGACGGTTCCGTCGACCCCGTCAGGGACCTTGAGAACGTCGAGTTTGAGCTGCAGGTGAAAGACATCGAGTCGGTTGAAAAGAAGATTCAGCGCCTCGAGCGTGCGGCCAAGACGGGTGACAAGGATGCAAAGCACGGAATAGAGGTTCTAAACCGCTACAAGGAGCATCTTGAAGGATTTCATAATGCTGTCACAATGTCAGTCAAACCGGAAGAGAAGAGATTTGTGGACGATATCTTTCTCCTTACGATGAAGCCGGTGCTTTACGTTTGCAATGTGGACGAGAAATCTGCCGTCAGCGGTAACGGTTATGTCGAGGCAGTCAGGGAGTTTCTCGTGACCCGGCAGAGTGTGCCGCTGGTTATCGCCGGCGCCGTGGAGTCAGAGATAGCTACCCTCTCTGACCCTGATGACAGGATGGAGTTCCTGAAGGCTGCCGGCCTGGAGGAGCCCGGGGTGAATAAGCTTGTCAGGGCAGCATATGAGATGCTTAATCTGCAGACATTTTTTACCGTAGGCCCCAAGGAGATAAGGGCCTGGACCATCACTGCCGGCATGACTGCACCACAGGCTGCAGGGGTGATACATTCAGATCTTGAGCGTGGATTTATTCGCGCCGAGGTGATGAAATATGATGATTTCATAAAGCTGGGGTCAGAGCATGCCTGCCGGGAAGCAGGCAAGCTTATGATCGAAGGGAAGAGCTACGTTGTAGCCGACGGAGATATACTTCACATTAGATTCAACGTATAACCCTGAGGTTGAAATATATATTGTCAATAGCTTCAGCGCTGCTGCTGCTGACAGGTTTGTGTGGCTTCGGTCAGGATCTCCGTAGGGGAGATGACATCCGTGAGGCCATACGCATCTACGGACAGGCAGAAGTGAGTATTGCATATCCAGGGTTCGATGCCATGACGGAGTATGCATCACGCTTCTCCGTCTCGTCATGCAACAGGAAATATGCCCGGCTGACGCTCTCAGAACTGACAGCAGATGACTTTATCAGAACAGCATTACCATATACCCTCATACTGCCTGATGCAACAAAGGGTGTCTACACAGCCTCCTCTGCTGATGAGGCTATGCTCTGGCAGTCGTATCCGACATGGAAGCATTATGATACCATCATGCACCGTCTGGCCGCACAGTGGCCTGAGGTGTGCATCCTTGACACAATCGGATTCAGCATCGGAGGGCGGGCTGTTATGGCACTTAAGATCTCTGACAATGCCGCATCAGATGAGGAGGAGCCGGCAGTGATGCTCAGCGCGTCCATACACGGTGACGAGCTCGCAGGGTTTATACTGTTGATGAGGCTTGCAGAGTACCTGGCCTCCGGGAGCAGCAATGGCGGACTGCCCGGGGAACTTGTGGCAGGACTGGAGATATGGATAAACCCCCTCGCCAACCCTGACGGTATGTACAGAGGCAATGACACAATACTGTTTCCGATAAGGGTTAACAGCGCAGGCTATGACCTCAACCGCAACTTCCCCGATCCGGAGAACCCGACGCCACCGGTGGTACAGAAGGAGACTCTCGATATGATGAAATTCATGGAGGAGAAACGTTTTGTCCTGTCGGCCAATCTTCATTCGGGAGAGGAGGTGATCAATTACCCGTGGGATAAGTGGACCCGGACACATGCTGATGACGAATGGTTTTACGAAATATGCAGGCGATATGCAGACACGGTGCACCTGCATTCTGAAGCGGGATACCTGACCTATAAGAATAATGGGGTGACAAGAGGCTCAGAATGGTATCTCATCAGAGGCGGGAGACAGGATTACATCACCTGGGGACTCCAGGGACGGGAGGTTACAATGGAGCTCGACAAGACAAAACAGACTCCTGCCACAGACCTCGAGAGTCTGTGGAACTGGAACAGCAGGTCTTTGCTGAGATATCTCGGAGAGGCGCTCTACGGGGTGAAGGGGAAAGTCACGGATAAAACTACCGGCGAGCCCATGGCGGCAAAACTCTTCATTACCGGATATGACATAGACTCATCACATGTGTATTCAGACACCCTGTCAGGAGAGTATTACCGGTTCCTGTCACCGGGGATCTACACTCTCACCTTCTCCAGCCCGGGCTATATATCAAAATCCACCGAAATAACCATCAGTGACTGGACTTCATCCATCTCCGCGGACATTCAGCTGGAAGAGATATCTTCTGTGTATCCGGCCCCGCCTGAATCAGGACTGCTTATCTACCCGAATCCTTCATCCGGAGAGTTCGGCATACTTCCTCCCACCGGTCATACGGGTGAGGCCACAGTAACCATCGCCAGTCTGGCAGGACAGGTGATCAGTACCCGCCATGTAGTGACACTGCCGGGAATACCTGAATTGATCGACTGCAGCCATTTTCCAACGGGGATATATATCATATCATATAATAAAGTCAACTCAGGCACCGTTCTGAGGGGTAAGGTCGTCATAGGGCCGTTCATATCCCGATGACCCTATGTTAATTACTTTGTTGTTAAGGTGCGTCGGACATATACCCAAAACTGATATTTTTGGTGCTTGTTTATTACCAGATACTTCCAGAGATGAAAAGAATACTCATATTTATATCTTTTATCATTGTCTCATTTACCCTTTCCGCCCAGACGGCATACATACCTCCGGAGAAGCCCAGGCTTGTTATCGGAATAATAGTTGAGCAGCTCAGGTATGACCAGCTTGAGCGCATGAGGGACATGCTTCCTGACAACGGCATCAGGAGAATGGTCAACGAGGGAACCTATTACCGCAATGCCTCGCATGATTACCTCCTTACCCAGGCTGCCCCTGGGTATGCAACAATATCGGCAGGCACTTCACCTGCGATGCACGGCGTAACATCTGACACATGGTTTCATCCTTTCACTGATCAGATGATCTTCTGTGTTCAGGACCCCACTGCCAGTCCTGTCGGCGGCAGTTTTGAGACGGGCCTTTTCTCGCCGGCCAATCTGCTCTCATCAACCTTCGCCGATGAATTGCAGATGTCATCATGCGGCGCCTCAAAGGTCTACGGAATAGGGATAAAGGAGATGGGGGCAATACTCACCGCCGGTCATGCCGCCGACGGAGCATTCTGGTATGATGATCGCACCGGGACCTGGATGAGCAGTACCTACTACACCACAGAACTCCCCTCGTGGCTTAAGGACCTTAATGCACTTATGCTTCCCGGTCAGTATCTGAACCAGGACTGGAGCCCTCTGATGAATCCTTCTCTTTATCCGGGTTGTCAGGTAGATTCGAGTGCCATGGAACGGGGCTTTAACAACCAGACATGGTTCCCGTATGATATGAAGGCTCTCTCTACGGTTGGCAATCTGATCAACAGTAAAAGAGATTACTCAATCCTCCGCGAGACCCCTTTTGCCGATGACTTTACAACCGAGCTGGCACTGCGCCTGATAGAGAATGAGCAGCTGGGGCAGGATGAATACATTGATTATCTTGCTATTACATACTCCTCGTCTGACTATATCGGGCACCGGTTCGGACCATCATCAGTCGAGGCATCGGATGCACTGGTACGTCTCGATAAAAATGTGAGTCTGTTGCTTGACCGGATAGATAAATCTCTGGGGAAGAAGAATGTCCTTGTCTATTTCATATCGGCCCACGGGGTATCAGAGATACCTGCGGTGCTTGAAAAGAGCCATATCCCCGCGGGTTATTTCAGGGTTAACCAGTCGTTGCAGCTCCTGCGAAGCTATCTCAATGCCGTTTACGGGCAGGGCGACTGGGTCAAGGGCTTCTTTGACAACCAGATCTTTCTTAACCGCGCTCTCATTGAAGATGCAAACATAGGGCTGGAAGATATTCAGAAAAAGGTGGCAAGATTCATGGTGCAGTTCTCAGGCATCGCCTCGGCTGTCCCCTCCACAGCTTTTGAGATGAGCGACTTCTCAGGAGGACTGCTGCTGAAGATGAATAACAGCTTCCGTCCGCAGAGATCGGGTGACGTCATGATCACTCTCAATCCGGGCTGGGTAGAGAAGAATGACAATGTTACAGGTCATAATTCACCTTATGAATATGACAGTCATGTTCCCCTGATATGGTACGGGTGGACGGTCAGCAGGGCCTCTGTCACACGCAGTGTCAATATCAGGGATATTGCCGTGACACTCTCTGTACTGTGCAAAGTGCCATTGCCCAACGCAGCAAACGGAGACCCTCTACACGAACTCTTCAGGTAAAACCCTGTCGTGAGGTGACAAGTCAGATGCCTGGTGTCCTCAGATTGTATTTGTCCCTGACAGTGCAGGCATCGGTGATGAGCTGAGCATTCTTCTCGCAGCCGTTTCCCACGACTATCATGTCTGCTCCTGCAGCAAAGGCCCCTTCGATCTTTTCAGGGGTGTTGAGTCCACCGCCGGTGATAAGGGGAATGGTAATCTCAGCCCTTACGGCCTCAATCATTTTTGTGTCAACAGGGAGTGAGGCTCCGCTGCCGGCCTCAAGATAGATTGCCTTCATGCCCAGCATCTCGCCGGCAAGGGCGGTGGCTACCGCAATATCATACTTATCACGGGGCACAGGTGAGGTCTGACTCATATACTCAACGGAGGTGCGCCCGCCGCAGTCAACAAGTATGTACCCGACCGGGATGACGCTCTCCCTGACATTCTTCAGGAATGGCGCAGCAATTACATGATTGCCTATCAGCAGTTCGGGGTTGCGTCCGCTGATAAGTGAAAGAAGGAATACGGCATCGGCCTCTGCCGTGAGCTGAATAAGATTACCCGGAAAGAGGATCACAGGAATATCTGTCATCCTCTTCAGTTTTTCAATGAGTATATTGACGGGGGCGCTGGTCAGACTGCCGCCGGCAAGGAGGAAATCGACCTTGGCCCTGATCGCATGCTCTGCCGTCAGTGCCAGCGATTTATCATCAACCTTGTCAGGGTCAATGAGCTGTGCCACCGCTTTTCTCTGCCTGTATGGAATATCAATCCTCATGCTTCTTCTTGGTCCACACAATGGCATAATTGTCATACCTGGAATAGTAGAGGGTGAACTGGTCATCTATCCGTTCATTCTTCACTCCCCCCCTTATCTCACCTGAGTCGCTAACCACGAACGGTTCAATTGTAATATCCTTGACGATGTTTATCCCCTCCTTGTCGCAAATCTTGTAAATGGTCTCCTTGGCGCACCAGTGGATATAGAGATGGTATGTCCGGTCAGCCCACCTTCGAGTCACTTTTTCTTTCTTGTTCAGGAACTTGAAGGCCAGGGCATTGATATTTGTCCGCATGTATTCAAGGTCAATGCCAACCCTCTCATTTCTGCTTATAAGTATTGCCGTAAGCTTGTGTGAGTGGGTTATGCTGATGAAGTGCGAGCCGTCTTTTATGAATGGTTTATTGTTCTTGTTGTATACTATCCTTGCTTCTTTGCCGAGGAGTTCGGCAAGCAGTGCTCTCACACTCAGGAACTCTATCTTTCGTGACGTGCTTCTGAAGACCGCATATCTCTTCCTGTCCTCCGCGTCCATCTCAACCATTGACAGCAGGGTGGGCAGGTCTTCCTCGATCTTCCATACTCCCAGAACGGTGTCCCTGTTGAGATAGTGTTTCGTGATACAGCCCATACTATCTCCAGTTAAGCGTTTCTATCAGGTGTATGATGTCTTCTCTGAGGAAGGTTATTACCGGCATGAGTGAATCTTCATTGGGCTGGGCCATGAAATAAAGTGATCCGCGGAGGTAGTGCCTGACACTGTCAGTCATGAAGAACTGAACCGCAGAGGCTGTATTGCCTTTCAGATCATACAGTATTCCGTATACGTGTGCGGAGTCATCGCTCCATATTTTTTCATCAATTGCTTCAGCCCTTATGGTGTGTTTATATGCCAGCTCGCGGCTCGATTCAGTCAGGGAGGCGAGGTTCTCCTGAAGGTTGAAATATGTCAGGTGTATCTTGGCTTTAAAGGAAGGGAATTCAATATCCATCCAGCATGAGTCAGTGGCGATGGTGGGGTGCAGGTTTATCCTGGCGTATTCCGGGTATTCAATGGAATATAGGCAGGGGCTTGTAAAATGAACATACCTCTTCTCCGGCAGGTCTATCCTGAAGTACCCGGCAGGCCGCGGCACAGGTGGCTGTCCGCAGCCGGCAAGCAACAGCAAAGCCATTCCTGCGATCGATGCGAGGTATCTCATGCTTCCCCTCCCTTCCTGACAGCATGTATCTCTCTTATACGTCTCTTCTCTACTGACTCAATGGTGAAGTCAAATCCTCCTGCAGTGATCACCCTCCCTTTGGCCGGTATCTCGCCCAGCATCTCAAGGAGCAATCCGGCCAGTGTCTCAGAGTCACCTCTCAGCTCAGCGAACGGATCATTTTCTGTTTCTGTAATGCGCAGAAAATCGTTTAACAGTATCTTGCCGTCAAAGACCCAGCTTTCCGGGCCGGTCTCCCTGTAGAGGGGTTCCTCCTCATCAGTCTCGTCAATTATCTCACCCACGATCTCTTCCAGGATATCCTCAAGTGTCACTATGCCGCTTGTCCCCCCGTACTCATCAACCACGATAGCCATGTGGATCTTTTTAGCCTGGAACTCTTTCAGAAGCTCACTAATCTTCTTGGTCTCGGGCACCACATACGGAGGTCTGATCAGTGACTGCCACCTGAAAGAGTCAGGTTTTTCGAGATGAGGAAGGAGGTCTTTGACAAACAGTATCCCTTTTACATGATCAAAAGAGCCCGAAAAGACAGGAATCCTCGAGAAGCCGGATTCGATCACTTCCGGCATGATTGAATTGAAACCACGGTGTATCTCAAGGGCAGTAACATCAATGCGGGGGCACATTATGGCATTGACATTGATATTTCCAAAGCGGACGATACCCTCAAGTATCTCTTTGTCTTCCCTCATCTCTGAAGATGTCAGTTCCAGTGCATCCGACAGGTCATCCATCCTCAGGCTGCCTGTCCGGAGCTTTGATCTCACCCTGGCAGACGATGATGAAAGCTTCAGCAGTGAGCTCACCGGTCTGAATATCACTTCTGCCACAGAGAGTGCCGGAGCCATCATAAGACTTAGCTTCAGCTGGTTACGGGAAGCGTACAGCTTAGGCATTATCTCTCCGAAGAGCAGCAGAACAGATGCTATGGCAGCAACCTGAATCACAAATGAGAGGAGGGGTGAATGGCTCAGATCGAACAGCCGTGAGCTGATGAAAGCGGCCAGCACTATTATTGCAATGTTAAAGGTACTGTTTGCCACCACTATGGTACTGAGAAGCCTGTCGGGTTTTGAGAGAAGCCGGAGTGCGGCGGAGGATCTCCTGCTTTTCCTGAGCCTGAGATCATCAATATCGCCGGGAGTAAGGGAGAAGTAGGCCACTTCGGCCCCAGAGACAAGGGCTGAGATGATGATAAGCAACACGAGCAGGATGAAAGCGGGTATCATTGCAGCATCTGGTCCGGTTAAGGGGTCAGTGGCATAGATGGCAGCCAGGGAGCCTGAAGGTATTGTCTCCAAAATGCGGTTGTTTGAATGCTAAAAGGGCAGGTCGTCTGCCGTGTCACGCGTTGTGAGGTCTTCACTTATATTATTGTCGGGTGACGACATCGGCTGTGAGGGGGCTGAATAACTTCCGGTACCACCCTGGGCCGACTGACCCTGTGAAGACTGATTCTGGCCGTCAGGTTTGCGTCCCAGCAACTGTATCACATCGGCTTCCACCTCAACAATATACTTCTTGTTTCCGTCGCGGTCATCATACGAGCGGTAGCGCAGCTTGCCCTCGATAAGGACCTGTGTGCCTTTGCGGATATAATTCTCTGCCAGTTCCGCAAGCCTTCTCCATGCGACAATGTTGTGCCATTCGGTCTGCGTAACCTTGTCGCCACCCTTCGGAGTATAGGTTTCGCTGGTAGCCAGCGAAAAAGATGCTTTTATGTTGTTTTCAAAACGCCTGATCTCAGGGTCCTTTCCGACATTGCCTACTAGAATTACTTTGTTGAATGACATAATTTTATACAGGTTAATTGTGATCTCAAGGGTGCAAAGTTACAAAAAAATCAGTTTAGCGGGAAAAAGAGCCGTGCCGGCCACGCCGCAGAGGTCAACCGGATGTGCCATGCTGTTCATAATTGGGTGTCTCTATTATATAGGTATCAAAAAATCAGCATATTCGGAGCGAAAAAAAATATTAAACAATTATTATTGAGAAATATTATTCTATATTTGCACCATTGAAAAAACAGTATACCAAAATAATTTGTTGAATTTAAAATTCTTGCAAAATGACAAAAGCAGACATTGTTAACGAAATTGCCAAGAACACTGGAATTGAGAAAGTGACTGTACAGAAAACCGTAGAAGCTTTTATGGAATCAGTAAAAGACTCGATGGTGGCTGGCAATAATGTTTATCTCAGGGGTTTCGGCAGCTTCATCGTGAAGAAAAGGGCGAAGAAAACCGCAAGGAACATCTCCAAGAATACCACTATTATTATTCCTGCACACAACATCCCGGCTTTCAAACCAGCCAAAACGTTCATCACAAAAGTTAAATCACACGTCAAGAAGTAATCAGTATGCCAAGCGGAAAAAAGAGAAAGAGGCATAAGATGGCAACTCACAAGCGCAAGAAGCGCTTGAGGAAAGACAGGCATAAGAAGAAGAAATAGCATATAATGCATAGTCTATACATCTGAAATCTAACCTAAAGATCCGGTGGTCTTTAGGTTAGTTGCATTTTGTACATGCTATAGTTCAAATAACAAATTCCGGAATGTGAGTAAGGATTTAATAATCAGTGTAAGTGATTCTGAGATTTCTATAGCTCTTCTTGATGACAAGCAACTTGTTGAATTAAATAAAGAGAAACGCAGCGTTCAGTTTTCAGTAGGTGACATTTACCTGGGAAAGGTAAAGAAGATAATGCCTGGTCTGAACGCGGCATTCGTCAATGTTGGATTTGAAAAGGATGCTTTCCTGCATTATCTTGACCTGGGGGCCCAGTTCAGGACTCTCCACCGATATTATACCCTGGCAACGCAGAACAAGAGCAAGCTGCCGCCGGTGTCAAAGTTCAAGCCTGAACCTGACATCGACAAGGAGGGTAAGATAACGGATGTTCTGACATCTGGTCAGACAGTGATAGTGCAGATCACCAAGGAACCTATCTCAACCAAGGGGCCGAGGCTGGCATCAGAAGTAAGCATTGCAGGGCGGAACCTGGTGCTTATGCCATTCTCGGACAAGGTCTCTGTCTCGTCAAAGATAGAGAACAATGATGAGCGCAACCGTCTCAAACTGCTCATACAGAGCATAAAGCCAAAGAACTACGGTGTGATAGTCCGTACCGTGGCCGAGGGAAAGAAGGTTGCCGCCCTTGACGGGGAGCTGAAGGAGCTTATAAACAGGTGGGAGACAGCGCTCTTTGCGGTTCGCAAGGACGTCAAGTCGCCGCGGCTTCTGCTGGGCGAGATGAACCGCACCACAACCATCCTGAGGGATATTCTCAGTACCGACTTCAGCAACATCATCGTTGATGACGAGGTGATTGCTGCCGAGATAAGAAGCTATATCAGGGAGATAGCCCCTGAAAAAGAGAAGATAGTAAAGGTATATAAAGAGCAGTTCCCGATCTTCGATCACTTTGGGGTGAGCAGGCAGATCAAGGGGCTCTTTGGCCGCACCATATCGTTCAAGGGCGGCTCATATCTTATCATAGAGCATACAGAGGCTCTGCACGTCATTGACGTCAACAGCGGCAACAGGTCAAAATCAGGCAATGACCAGGAGGCAAATGCCCTTGCCGTGAACCTTGAGGCAGCACGCGAGATATCAAGGCAGCTTCGTCTGCGCGATATGGGCGGGATAATCGTCATTGACTTCATAGATATGCAGTCAAATGAGAACCGGCAGGCTCTCTTTGACAAGATGAAGGAGCTGATGAGTGAAGACAGGGCGAAGCATAACATCCTTCCCCTGAGCAAGTTCGGACTGTTACAGATAACACGTCAGAGAGTGAGGCCCGAGATGTCAATCAGCACTGACGAGACATGTCCAGTATGCCGGGGAGAGGGTAAAACCGCGTCTGCAATACTCATCACAGACGAGATTGAGCGTACGCTGGTTACAATAGTGGAAAAAGTAAAGACACGCAAGTTTCTACTGCGTACCCATCCGTTTGTTGCAGCATGGCTTGACCAGGGTTTATTCAGCGAGATAGGCAAGGTCAACAGGAAACATGGTGTAAAGATCAAGGTACAGGCAATACCCTCATACCATTTCCTGCAGTACGGTTTCTTCGACCGGCAGGGCAATGAGATAGATCTGTCATAAAAAAAAAGAGGCGCCACCGTGCGCCTCTTCTTTTTCAGAACCTCCCGAACTTGAAGGAGAGCGAGTAAGAGAACCCTTTAAGGTCCTGAGGACTCAGCTCCGGCGTCTCAGAGGCCGTCGCATTGAAATCAGTCGGGAATCTGTATGAGGCTCCCAGGCCTATCCTGAAGAATCTTGTGACATTGAGCTCAATCTCTGCACCGGGCTGGATAAGCATGAAGAAATCCGTGGCCATGACAAAATTGTCAAATTCATCCCAGTCGGTCTCCACATAAGATATCCCGCCTCCCCCTATAAGGATCGGAAAGGCAATGTGAACAGGGTACATCGGAGCAATAATAGGCTCAATGATAAACCCTCCGTAACCGCCGGTGAGGAAATTATCAGAACCGGTGCCTGAGTCGTACATGGCCTGGTTGGCAAACCCCGTACCGCCAAATCCCATGGCAATTGAGTGATTGATCACCCACATGCCGCGGAAGCCGAACTCATAAGCATGTCTTTCCTGTATGACTGAATAACCTGTTGTGAAAGCTCCATAACCGCCTCCGGTATGTTCCGGACCGGTGAGGGTCATCATCTGGCGCGGTTTCTTTGGTTCATCTGTCACTTCCTGTGAAAAGACAATGCCACTGACCGATGCAATGACTGCCGCTATTAAAAAGATCTTTTTCATATATGTTTGTTTTACAGTTTGTTAAAAGGTATAAGCTACTGAGAATCCGAAATCATAAGGGACAAACCTGAAGAAAGCAGGTGTGATCATCTCGACGAAGGGTTTGAAACTGAGTGTCAGGGTCACAGGTATCGGCGGGATGGTATATTCAATACCCGCATATCCGTCAGCCCCTATAAGGGGAAGGAACCTCTCGTCAGGAAAGTAATAATCTTCTCCCATGCTGGTGACGTTGTCAGTGACCATGAAGCCGACGTGTCCGCCGTATCCCCATACCAGCTTGAAATCAGGAGAGAGCGACCCGAGTGCGTATTCATATGTAATCCTTAGTCCGGTGGCCTGAAACCCCCCTTTTCTGAACGAGGCCATCATGAGGGCCCCCACCTCCGAGTTGCCTGCCGGGGCGGTCACCTGGTAATATAGTCCGTAGGTATATCCGAACCTCATCCCGGCCTGCTGGTTTCCTGCCTGTGCTGCAGCCGGCATTGCCGTGAGCATCAGTAAAACGAAAACAGTGAGTATTATTCTATGCATATTGCGTGTTTTATTCTGTGATAAAAGACAGCATCAGAGCTTTCAGGTTGCATCGCGCGCTGATTATTTCTGTACAATTCTTATCTCCCCCCTTGTTGCCTCGATCCTGATACGGGAGTTTTCAGGCGAATTTCCGTACTTGCCCGAGGTAAGGTATATCTTGCTCTCAGCATTAACAGTGGTTCGTTCGGGTTCAGGAGCAATGCCAGGCAACGATACAAATGCATTTGTATGCCTGATCTCAAGATCATATGATGATTTCGCCTCGACATAGAAATCAACATCTGTATATGAGGTGTTGAGATCGATGAGGCTGAATCCTGCATCAAGGCTGTTCACTGAAAAATTGCCGTACTTGGCTGCCAGTCCGGCCTCCTTTTTCAGGGAAGAGATCTTTATGTCGCTGAAATAGCTTGACCCCCTTATAATTCCGGCCTCTTCAATAGTTATATCGTCTCGCTTCGAGTCGAGGTCTATGGTGCCTGCCCATTCAATCCTTGCCTTCGAAGCCCTCGCAACAAGTGATATGTTGCCTGCACTGTCACACTTCATCTCGCCGTAATTGAGGGTTATCTGACCCTTCCCTATTGTATTGATCTCAGCCTTGCAGAAAGTAAGGGTCATCTGCTTGACGTTATCTATGACGCCGGCATCAAGGGAAC
>Ga0209262_10000162_pt1 | contig 39624 bp, 28 predicted proteins | sample Lowcelwee11metaG_FD_187171 | JGI IMG/M metagenome (GOLD analysis project Ga0209262, IMG submission 187171) | Freshwater pond sediment microbial communities from the University of Edinburgh, under environmental carbon perturbations - Low... | ecosystem: Environmental > Aquatic > Freshwater >... | reverse complement strand
TATTACGAAATTTCTAATATTGGCTACGATTTGAGAGAAACAAGACAAAAAAGGCGATCAGTTGACCGCCTTTTTCACAAAATGATATAAAATACACTATTTGTTAACCTGGAAAGTTCTGTCGCCTTTTTCGAAGAAATTGACAATTTGATTTGCCGCAGCAAGTCCCGCGTTGATGTTCGCTTCGGAAGTTTCAGCACCCATTTTCTTTTTGGTCGCGTGATAGCGGTTACCGAGTTTTTCAACGATCTCGGCGTGGCAGTCTGGAGCTATATCCGTAGCATATTTAAGGTCTTCTCTTTCAGCCATGATCTTTTTTAAGCCTTCTTCGCAGATGACTTCTTTTCTGGCTGTATTGATAAGAGCAGCGCCTTTTTTCATTTTCGACATCAGGTCGTAATTGATCGATTTTTTAGTTTTGTCATTCGCAGGGATGTGCAGCGAAATGTAATCGCAATGGCTGTAAAGTTCTTCGATAGAATCAAAAACTTTAACTCCTTCAGCCTGCATTTTGGATTTTTCAACGAAAGGATCAAAAGCGCAGATCTCCATGCCGAATCCTTTGGCGATGTTAGCTACAAGTCTTCCGACATTTCCGTAAGCCTGCAATCCGAGCTTTTTGCCTTTAAGTTCGCTTCCGTTGCCTTCAGTGAACCTGTTCCTCGCCATATACAGCATGAATCCTATCGCAAGCTCCGCGACCGCGTTCGAGTTCTGACCGGGCGTGTTCTGTGCGCAGATGCCTTTTTCAGTTGCTGCTTTAAGATCGATATTATCGAATCCCGCTCCTGCTCTAACGATTATTTTAAGCGCTTTTGATGCAGCTATAACTTCAGCATCGGCCTTGTCGGATCTGATTATCATTGCGTCGGCATTTTCGACAGCTTTCAAAAGATCAGCTTTATCGGTATATTTTTCAAGTTTGATCAGTTCATAACCGGCTTTTTCAAAAATCTTTGCGATGCCTTCAACCGCAACCTTGGCGAACGGTTTTTCCGTAGCAAGAAGTACTTTTTTACTCATGAGATACTCCTTTATTTAGTTTTCTTTGTCGAATTTTTTAATGAACGCGGCTAATTTTTCAACGCCTTCAAGTGACATTGCGTTATATATGCTTGCTCTCATTCCTCCGGTTTTTTTATGACCGCTCAATGTTACAAGTCCTTCTTTTGCTGCATCAGCCAGGAATTTTTTATCAAGATCATCTGAAGCTGTTCTGAAAGGAATGTTCATTATCGAACGGTCTTCTTTTACCTGAACATGACATTTAAAAAGTTTTGAATTATCAAGAACTTCATATAGAATAGCGGCTTTCTGCTTATTGATCTTTTCTATAGCCGGTACTCCGCCTATGCTCAAAAGATGGTCAAAACCAAGTTTTGCGATATAAATTCCGTAAGTCGGAGGCGTATTGAACATTGAACCGTTATCGGCGTAAGTTTTATATTTTAGCATCGTCGGAGTTTCCGGCCTTGAATGTTCGATCATATCGTCTCTGATTATCACTACGCAGACACCTGCGGGTCCTATATTTTTCTGAGCGCCTGCATAGATCATCGCGAAATCGGTTACATTAATAACTTTCGACAGGATGTCTGATGACATATCAACTACCAACGGAACGCCTTTAACATTCGGATATTTTTTCCATGAAGTTCCGAAGATCGTGTTGTTCGATGTCATGTGAACATAGTCCGCGTCGGGTCTGAATTCATTTTCATCAACTTTAGGAAGGTGATTGAAAACTTCAGCTTCAGACGATGCGACAACTTTTATGTCGCCGAATCTTTTTGCCTCGGTTATCGCTTTTGTGGACCATTCGCCGGTGTTAATGTAATCCGCTTTTTTGTTTTTCATAAAGTTCAATGGCGCCATCGCAAACTGTAATGAAGCTCCGCCCTGAATGAAAAGAACTTTGTAGTTTGTTGGAATGTTCATTAATTCTCTTAAAGCTTTTTCCGCCCCGTCAATTATTGACTGATAAACTTTTGAACGATGGCTCATTTCCATAACCGACATTCCCGATCCTTCGTAGTCCATCATTTGTTCGGCGGCTTTTTTCAGTACCGCTTCGGGTAAAGCTCCCGGTCCTGCTGAAAAGTTATAAACTCTGTTTGCCATTTTGATCTCCTTAATTTTTTTCTATATCGTTATTTTTTAAAATCACGACTTCAATTTATACTTATGTATATATCAAGTCAAGATTTTTTTTTTATACAAATAACAATAAAAAAACGATATAAATACTATTGATAAATCTGTCGGATTTAATTAGTTTTAGCAGTAATTGTATAACTACTACGGGAGCCGGCAATGAAACTTAGGAATTATCTCTTGATCGCACTTTCAATAATGATTTTTTCCTGTGCCGAAAAACAACCGCTTGTAAAAGAGGGAGAAGCTGAAATTATGGTCACAAGTCAGGTGCTTGAAGTTCCGTCAGCCCGAAAAGAAAGAACTGTCAATACTGTTCACGGCGAACAGATCATTGACGATTACGCATGGTTAAAAGACAAACACAGAAAAGACCCAAAGGTTCTGGAGTATATCGAAAAGGAAAACGATTACGCGAAAAAATCTCTGGCAGAGATTTCTAAGTTAGAAAATAAGGTCTATGAAGAAATAATGTCAAAAATAGTGCAGACCGACATGTCCGTTCCGGTGAAAATTGACGATTACTACTATTATAACCGTGAAATAGAGGGTAAACAGTATCCCGTATATTGCAGAAAACTGTTAAGCATGGACAGACAGGAGGAGATATTACTCGATCTGAATGATCTGGCAAAAGGCCATGATTTTCTCGAACTCGGTGTTTACAGCGTAAGTCCCGATCATAAATATCTCGCTTATTCCTTAGACACTTCCGGCGATGAGCGGTTTACTCTGTTTATAAAATATCTTTCCAAAAATATTCTTTTTAAGGAAACTTTCCAGAATGTCGGCGATCTGGAATGGGCGGAATCGAATAATACATTTTTCTACACAACAATCAACGAAAGGAATAGATCGGATAAAGTTTTCAGGCATGTTCTGGGCACCAGCCCCGACAGCGACAGGAGAATGTTCAACGAAACAGATGAGTCTTTTTATGTATGGGTTGATAAATCAAAGAGCAGAAAATATATCTTTATAGAAACCGCGAACAAAAACACATCGGAAATACATTATCTTAAAAGCGATGACCCGATGGGATTTTTTAATATGATCATGCCGAGAAAATCAGGCACTGAATATTATCCCGAGCACAGCGGAGATTCATTTTATATTCTGACAAATGCGGATAAAGCCTTCAATTTTAAAGTCGTTCAGGTAAAAGAAAGTTTTCCCTATAAAGATAAATGGGAAGAATATATTCCTCACAGGACTGATGTTTTTATTGATGAAATCGAACTGTTCAAAGATTATATTGTAGTTTCCGAGATCAGCGAAGGAAAAAAAGGCGTAAGGATATTAGATTACGAGTCGCTTCAGGGAAAAGAACTGCAGTTTAACGATAAATGCTATACGGTTTTTTCAGGTTCGAACCCTATGTTCGACAGTAAAAAATACAGATATGTTTATGAATCAATGACGACGCCGTATTCAATTATAGAATATAATATGGAGACCGGAGCTAAAAATTTTCTTAAGCAGGAAAAGATCCTGGGCGGATATGACCAGATGAAATATGCATCCGAGCTTATTTATGCTTTGGCAAGGGACGGTCAGACAATTCCGATCTCTCTAGTTTACAGAAGAGATAAATTCAAACAGGAAGGAAACAATCCGTTCCTGCTTGAAGGTTACGGATCGTACGGGGATTTCAACGACCCTTCGTTCTCGGTTTCCCGTTTGAGCCTGTTGGACAGAGGTTTCGCGGTCGGGATCGCACATGTAAGAGGCGGGCTTGAAAAAGGAAAAAAATGGCATTTCGACGGAATGCTTTTAAAAAAGAAGAATACTTTCACTGATTTTATTGACTGTGCTCAATATCTGATCGACAAAAAATATACTTCTAAAGATAGACTGATAATAACCGGAGCGAGCGCGGGCGGGCTTTTAGTCGGAGCCGTTCTGAACGAAAGACCGGATATATTCAAAGCCGCAGTTCTGGAAGTTCCGTTCCTTGATGTTCTAAACACCATGCTCGACTCGACATTATCCGCCACAGTCTCGGAATATGACGAATGGGGAAATCCTCACGACAAGCAGTATTTTGATTATATGAAATCATACTGCCCGTATCAGAATATAAAAGCTCAGGAATATCCCGATATGCTCGTTCTAGCCGGATTTTACGATCAGAGAGTAAATTACTGGGAGCCTGCAAAATGGGTGGCAAAGTTAAGAGAAATGAAAACTGATAACAGGCGGATATTGTTTTTGACATCAATGTCAGGTCACGGAGGCTCGTCGGGCAGGTATGATTATTATAAAGAAACAGCCAAAAAATACGCATATATGCTTAATCAGGCCGGAATAAAGGATTAATACTGACATATTCTGTCAGGTTTTGCACATTATTGTTATTATAATATCAAAAATTCAAGGCTAAACTAAATTGGCACGGCTCTTGCAATTTATTTTTTTAGAAAAAAACCAAAACCAAAAAAAGGAGGGTATCATGAACCTGATAAGATGGAAAGAACTGGACAGCCTGGACAAGTTGATGAACAACTTCTTTAACCAGGAAGCAAATTTAAATTCCGTAAGAGGGCTTGCCTGCTCGGCCGATGTCTATGTAAAAGACAATAATATCGTCGCGGAAATGGATCTTCCCGGAATTGATCCGAAAGATGTGGAGATCTCGATCGAAGGAAATTACCTGAAGGTATTGGGAAAAAGACATGAAGAGACCGAAGTAAATGAAAAAGACTTTTACAGGAAGGAAATTATAAAAGGATCTTTCGAAAGATATATTCCCTTGCCGACAGAGCAGATCGATCATGAGAATATTAAAGCTCTTTACAAAAAAGGAGTTCTGCAGGTAACAGTACCCAAAAAAGAGGAAGAAAAGAAAAAGATCGAGATCAAGATCGAAAAAGAATAATCAGGTTATCCAAATCGAAAAAGACCGTCAAGACCGTATCATGACGGTCTTTTTTTATTGCATTTAATGTAAAATTAAGTATATTTAAACGGATAAAATAAAGGGGTTTTAATGAGTTTGAAAAAAAATGTAATGCAAACGAAGTAATGTACTTAAAAAGCCAATATGATGTAATCGTTGTCGGAGGCGGTCCCGGAGGCTGTATAGCTGCCAAAGAGTGCGCGGAAAAAGGACTTTCAGTTCTACTATTGGAAAGACACAGAGAGATCGGAATACCTGTAAGATGCGGAGAGGCAGTCGGTGCGGCCGGACTATTAGAATTTTTTAACGAAGATCACTGGCTGGTAAAAAAATACAGAAAGAAATTCAAAATAAGATTTATCGCTCCAAACGGTAATATCTTAGATTTGAACCATGAAAGCGAAGCGGCAGTTCTGGACAGAAAGATATTCGATTATGAACTCGGAGTAATGGCCGCAAATTCAGGAGCTCAGATAATAACCCTTGCAAATGTTACAGGTCTTTTAAAAGAAGACGATTTTATAAAAGGCGTCATTTGTGAATATATGGGGCGGAAGTTCGAAATAAACTCAAGAATATTAATTGGGGCTGACGGGATCGAATCAAGAATCGGCCGCTGGGCGGGAATTCAGACAACACCAAAATTCAATGATATGGAGAGCTGTGTTCAATATACAGTTGCCGGAAATGATTTTGAAGAAAACAGGCTTGATTTTTATTTCGGAAAAGAAATAGCTCCTACAGGATATTTATGGGTTTTTCCAAAAGGTAACGGCACCGCTAACATTGGCCTTGGGGTCAACGGGATAAATTCAAGATGCAAAAAGGCAAAAGAATATCTGGATCAGTTCTTGGATTCACATTATAAAAACAAATCAATAGTAAATTTTACTTGCGGCGGAGTGATCTGCGGAGAAACTTTAGAAAAAATATCGGGTAACGGATTTATGCTTGTTGGAGATGCGGCTCATCAGACTAATGCCATTTCGGGCGGAGGCATAATCAATGCCATGAAAGCTGGCAGAATTGCAGCAGAAACCGCGGTCAAAGCTCTGGAATTAAATGATGTAAGTGCAGAAATGATGTTGAAATATGATGTAAAATGGCGGGAAAAGCAGGGTAAAGCCAACCATAAATTCTATATCATTAAAAACATTATTGAAAATATTGACGATATTACATTAAATATTATAACGGAAAAACTTAACAAACAGCCTTTTAAAAAAAGAACTCTTGTAAATATTTTCAAGTATGTACTGATAAAGCATCCGAAGATCATTCTCGAATTGCCGAAACTTTTTTCATAAAATATTTTAAGTTGCGGAAAAATGAATTGTTGCATATATTTTAGAGACCGGTGTTCTTTAGCTTAGGACTCCGGAAACATTGCAGAGAGAAAAATTTATAATAGGAGAGGTTATGATGAGGAAATTTATTTTAAGTATTGTGCTGTTGCTGTCTGTCGGTCTTTCGGCAATGGTTTGGGCTAATGCAGATTTTGAAGACGGAACTTTACAGGGAGCATCAACACTTGATGTTGATGGTGACAGTTATAACTGGGATTCATTTTTATACCCTGTAAAAGATGGTCTTTATGGTATAAGATCAGTCAGCGAAGGCTTAACCCCGGATAACTGGGTAATAACTCCCCAAATCTATGTTGAACGGTACTCGTCTGTTACTTACCCGCACATAAAATTCAGCATTGGAGCAGGGGATACATCTGATTTCGCAGAACATTACCAGGTACTGGTTTCGTTTACTGATACCGAGCAATCATCTTTTTTCGTTGTTCATGAGGAAACTCTTACTTCTTCTGACTGGAAAGCGGTAGATATTGATCTGATGCCTTATTTTACGCAATATCAGTGGGACGCTAGTATATATGTTGCTTTCAGGCATTTCGATTCCGCAGGAAAATCGGCATTGCTTCTCGATGATTTCATGAGTTACACATTAATTGACTTTTGGTGGGATGAAAACGGAGAATGGTCACAAAGCTACGAAGGAGTAATATATCCCATGGCTGATATGAATCTGAAAATATGTCCGTACGACAGGTCTGCCTATGATGCTGATTGGAATTTCATCGGATACACTGCCATGAGAATGCATTATATAATCACAAACGCTCTCGGAACTCAACCTGAGGATTCAATTGAGATGACACTTAATGATGATCCTCTTTACCCTGATACATTCATACATACTTTTCCCGGTCAACCGATCGGAACATTTATTGAGTATTGGTTTGAGGGCGTTGATAATTCGGATTTTCATCTTGTCGGAGAATCTCAGCATTTCAATGTTGAGTGGGGTGAAATAACCTTTAAAGAAGAATTTGATGAAGATGTTATTCCCGAAGGATGGACACGCTTTCATACCGGATTCACTGAAAATGGTTGGGCTTATGATTGGGAAACATGGTTAACTGCAAATGTATATTCAGGTGCTAACGCGGCAACATCAGCGTCTCAGAACAATACTGGCCCCTGTGAGACGGAAAATTATCTTGTTACACCAAGGTTGAGAATTGACGGTGATGCTAAATTAAAATACTATATTAATGCTGAAACACCGGAAGGTCAATCAGAGTCATACATTTTTTTCATTAATAATGTTGGCGGAGACAGTGTTTCGGTAGTCAATTATTCCGATACTCTTTTCACTGAAAAATTAATTGCCGGACCGGATGACAATGTCTGGTATGAAAGAGTAATTGATTTAAAACCGTGGAGCGGACAATTTGTCTGGATAGCTATCAAACACCTGTACACACCTTACGATTTTGATGTAAAATTGAACAGATATTTAAATCTCGATGAATTTTCAGTGGCTGAATTGCCAAAACTTCAAGTGGATGATCCTGAAAATGCCGCAAGAATAAACGAAGATTTTTATATAACAGCTACTGCAAGCGATTATTCAGGTATAAACAATGTTACTCTTTACTACACGGTTGTCGGAGACGCAGAAGTTCCCGTTGTTATGTCTGATAATCTGGATGGAACATACACAGGAATAATACCCGGACAGCCCGAAGATGCCAGATGCTCATGGTATATTGTGGCAACTGATGATTCTCCGGATTTAAATCAGACAAGAAGCTCGTCGAATGATGTTATATGGTTTGAAAGCGGAGTTCTTGAGTGGGGAAGCCCGGGTACCGGATATACGGACTGGCCTGAGCTGATATATGCCGACGACAAAGTAGCAATGGACTGGAATTTCGGAACGAAAGCATATTTATACCTAAATGAAATTGAAATAGGTTGGGAATATGACGCATACGACATGCCTTGGAAGCTTGTTGAATTTGATGAAGTTCCGACAGAGAATGTTATAAACGGAATTCAGGGTGTTAATACTTTCACAGCAAAAGGCGATAAACTGCGTCTTGAAGGTAACGATTCTCCGATCTACGGTCATGTTGCTTTGGTATTTGAGGCAGATAATTATAATGAGATAATGCTGGATGAAGCAGGTGACAAAAATCACGCGTGGCAGTACAATTCTTCTACCGGATGGGTTACAAACCTTTGGGGTGCTTTCTATATTAAAATGTATGTTTCTCAATCAGGAATCGAAGATGAATTCGTTTCTTCAACCACTGAACTCTGCCAGAACTACCCCAATCCGTTCAACCCTCAAACAAGCATCAGTTTCTATAACAGATTAGCAGGGGATGTAAGCCTTACGGTTTATAATGTAAAAGGCGAAAATGTGGCGACTCTGGTTAATGAAAAAATGACTGAAGGATTCAGAAAAGTGGATTTTGACGCTTCAAAATTTAACAGCGGAGTTTACTATTACACATTAAAAACGCCTGAAAAAATACTTACGAAAAAAATGGTTTTAGTGAAATGATTAATAAATTATTTATGAACTATTTCATTGACAATTTTGGAAAAAGTTATTATTATTAAATAATCTGCATGATAAAGGTGCATGGAGTAATGGGAAATAATAATTTATGTAGAATGAAGAAAAAAAGTTAAAAAAAAACGGAGGAGTTTTTATGGTAAAATTCAGAATGATAGTACTATGTGTACTAATTGCGCTTCCCCTTTTCATTTTCAACCTGAATGCTCAGGAAAAGAAATCATCGCATGTAAGGTACGCAGTTGATGAAAACGGGAACAAAATGGTAATGAGGCAAATCAGCGGTAAACCGCCGAAAGATCCGTCTCTGTCTCCTTTTAAACCGCATGTTCCAAAGGATACTAAGACTGTGAACTATTTGAATCTCGTTCCATGTTACGACTGGAGTTACGGATGTACCGCTACAGCAAGCTCGATGTGGGCGGGTTACTACGACAATTTCGGTTCGAATAATGTTTATATCGGACCGGAAAACGGCGGTCTTCAGCCGATGTCTAATGCTACATGGAATACTCAGGCAAGCCAAACAGGAACATCACAGGATCCAGTAGCCGCAACTAAAATTGGTGTTGACGGAAGAATAGGCAGAGGGCATGGAGATGATTACTGGGTTCAGCCTGATAGCGAAAGCGATCCGTATTTTGGAAACTGGCTAGAACATGACTACAACGATGGTCAAAGATGTACGGGCGACTTTATGGGAACGAACCAGTTCAATAGCTGGGAAAACATTGACGGAAGTACAGCGCTTTGGGCATATATGGCTCCATCTGGCGGCAAATTATATGACAAGGGCGATGAGATTTCTCCCCCTTCAAGAGATGGTATTCACGGTATCAGATTGTTTTTTGAATCTTTGGGATACGAGGTAACAACTAACTGGACTCAGCTTGTAGACGGATGGGTTGATCCTGAAGATGAAGCAGCAGGTCCTGTTGAAGGAGGTTATACTTTTGCAGATTTTAAAGCTTCAATTGATGCAGGTCGTCCGGTCATGATAGGGCTGGATAACCACTCAATAGTGGGTTACGGATATGACGATTCAACAACCCCTCCTACTGTGTACATAAGGAGCACATGGTATAACACAAAATACGCTGCAGGTTCTGAAACAATGTTATGGGGAACAGACTTTTCAGGTTTGTACCACTATTGCATGTCAGAAATAATTCTCGCTCCGAGTGCGTACTACGGAGCACCTGACGATCTATTCGGTCTGAATAACAACAGAGTAGTTACACTTACATGGTCAGACCCATCGGAAAACACCAGAAATTTAACATATGACATCTACAGGGACGGTCTTTTCCTGATCAATACCGCTACAGAAGGTTATGTTGACAATACCGCTCCTGACGGGCTTCATAGGTATAAAATCAAGGCAAAATATACCGACCCGGAACCTGATGTGACATCATTTTTCTCAAATGAAACAGCAGTTTTTGTTTCTATTTCCGTAACTGAATTCCATGATGATTTTGAAAGCGGAATAGGGCAATGGATCCCTTATCAGACATGGGGACTGGACGCGGAGGGAACGGACGATGGTGTTTACGCAGGTGCAGCTGCACTTGCAGACAGTCCGGCCGGCAACTATCCGAACAACGCTGAAGCGTATGGTGGATCTCCCTGTGAAATAGCTCCCGGACTGAATTTCAGTACTGCTGCGGACGCTTCTATGGATTTCTACCTGAAATACGATATAGAGATGGGATTTGATTACCTGCGTTTACAGACTTGTAAGGACGGTATCAATTGGGTTACAATGAAAGAATGGACTGGAGGATATAACGGTGGTGATTATCCTGCTATAAACTGGTACAAGGAAACTATTTCCCTAGGTGTTTTCGCCGGAGAATCAAATGTCAGAATCAGGTTTGCTATCTTCTCGGATACCGGATTGGAGTATACGGGAGCAAACATAGACAATGTCAACATAACACCGTCATTGGTAGACACAACTCCTCCTTTTGTTTTCTATACAAAGGAAAGAGACTACTTCAACAACGAATCACTTTATGACCAGGGCGGGTTTACGATTATAACAGATATAACTGACTTCAGCGGTATTAACCACGCCGAGGTTGAGTATAAGGTAGACGGTGGTAGCGTTGTGCCTCTTGCTCCCCATAGTGTTAATGACGATGAATATACATTCATAATCCCTACTCAACCGGTAGGTTCTCTTGTTGAATTCAGGTTTGATTGCACGGATACATCACCAGCAGCAAACCAGAGTTTTTCTAACTGGCATTTTTTCCGTTCGGGAAAGCATCAGAAATATGACAATTCTTTCGTATCATACATTGTTTCGATAGCATCTAATCCTGCTGATAATGTCGATGATTATGTCGCAGCAATAGGAGTTAAATTCACTTCGTTCCACGATGATCTGGCAGGTGTTGTTGTAAGGGGTTACACTGATGGTGACCAGCCTCCTAATGCCACAATGTTGATTGATGTCTTACAAGACGACGGTAACGGATTGCCCGGAGTTTCAATTCTTCCGTCGGGTCCGGTATCATTTACTAACCCTGCTACATTAACAGATACAAATGCATGGGGATATGTTGACCTCAGCTCATATAATCTGGATGACCTTGTCGGTGATTACTATATTTCGATATCGGCAGATACAGATAATGACTACACAATCTCCTGCTATACTGAGTGTGATGAATCTGCTTCGTATAAATATGGTATGACAAGGTGGAAAGGATACATTATGGGTGGCGAATCTGCACCAACTTGGTATGATATGCCTAATCTGAACCATCACACAAGAGCCGTAATGACAGATTACGGAATTACTCCCGGTATTATTGATCCTGAAACATCACTATTAACAAAAACTGTCGCAGTTGGCGGTACGGGCAGCGATGTGCTTACAATCGGGAACGCCGGCAGTTACGCTTACAACTATACAGCTGTAATTGATTATGATGGATACATTGCCGGAGGTACAGTAGTTGTTGAAGAAAACTACTTTGCAACAACATTAGGCGACTATACCAATACCGGTGCAGATATAAATTGGGCTGTAGTTAGCGGAGCAGCAAAAGTAGTTCCACCTGGTAATGGTAGCGGATTAAGACAGGGACAATTAACTTCCGGAACATTTGTCGGAAGCGGTTGTGTTGACCCCCTGACTTTTAGCTTTACGCAGAACTTTGTAGATGCTACTACTAGCGGTGTCAGTGTTGAATACTTGGTCGGATCAACTTGGACTTCGATTTACAGTTCTGCTGTAAGTACAACTGCTCCACAATCTTTATCTTTACCGAATACTGCAACTCGGATTAGATTCACAGCTAATCTGATGGCCAAATCCTCGGCAGCCTGGACTGTTGACAATGTTGTTATATCGGGCACTGAGATGACACCTTACTCATGGCTGACTCTTGACGGCGGAGCGAGTACATCAGGTTCTGTTACAGACACTGGAACCGATGATATCGCAATAGGTTACATTGCCGGAACACTTCCCGAAGGCGATTATTTTGCCGATATTCTTTTGGAATCCGAAGATTCAGAGGCTCAAGTAGCTGTGGCATTCACAGTCGGCTCGGCAACAGTTGTCCCCGATGTTCCTGCGAATATAACTACTACATTAGTTCTTGGTAATGTTTTAATCAACTGGGATGATGCTGCTAACGCAACGGGTTATCAGGTTTACTCATCGCTTACTCCGTACGGAACATTCACACTTATTGACCCTGATAGCAACCCGCTTACTCCGACAGTTACCTTAAGTGACTACACATATACACCTACAGAATCAAAAAAGTTCTTTCAAATAAAATCTTGGAATAACACGAAAGTCTCACCGGTAACTTTAGAGGTAGTAAAGGCAGTTAAAAAACAGACAAGACCTGTAATTCAGAAAAAAATAGGTAACTAACCTTTCTGTTTTTTCGAAAAAGAAAAGAGACCCGATATCGGGTCTCTTTTCTTTTGTTGTTGCCTAAAAGATAAATATTATTTATATTTTATACCGTATGAACAATTACAAAGGACAATAGATGCAGACAAAAAATATTTTAAGGGTATTTTTTATAATTATATTTGGATTATTACTGCTCACTATGAGCAATTGCTCAAAAAAAGAAGATAAAATGGAGGATGTAAAAGCTAAAGAAGTAGAAGATATAAATTTGAGGACGGTTCTTGTATCTGAACTAAAAGAAAAAAATGGAATCTATTATGAAATGGGAAAACCGGTTCCATTTACAGGTAAAGCTATTTACTATAATCCTGACAGTATAGTTACTGTGGAAAAAAGATATAGGAGCGGTTTACTGAACGGAAAAATGATTCACAGATTTAATAGTGGAGAAAAACAATTTGAAATAGATTTTGTTAATGGCAAAAAACACGGAAAAGTTCTTGAATGGAACAAAGAAGGGACTTTGATATTAAAAGAAAATTGGGACGACGGCTTTATAGACGGTACTGTTGAAACATGGTGGAGCAATGGTAAAATACAGTCAAAAGGTGAATTAGTATTGGGTGTCAGGGTCAACAGACTTGAGACTTGGTATGAAAACGGGCAGAAAAGAGATGAAGAGTTTTATAAAAATAATAAAAAACACGGTTACAGAATATCTTGGCATGAAAACGGACAGATGAAGGAAAAAGGTAAATTTGAAGAAGATATTGTAAATGGTCTTGTTGAAGGCTGGTTTGATAACGGTCAAAAAATGTATGAAGGTACATATGATCACGGTAAAATGAACGGGAAATTCGTTAATTGGTACACTAATGGTAATTTAAAATCTGAAGATGATTATAAAAATGACCTTCTGCATGGCAAAAGTGTTAGATGGGATATGGAAGGAAATGTAACTTCTGAGAAATATTTTGAAAATGGTAAAGAAATAAAAAAAGAAAAGAGTTAAGTGTTAATAAAAAAGAAAGACCCGAAATCCTTCGGGTCTTTTTTTTGATTTAAATCAGGAGAGAAAATGAATCAGATCGAAGAAAAAAAGTTGTGGAGACTGGAGAATATTATCAATATTCTCTCTTATCTTGCGATAGAACTGAATATCGCCTCAGCCGAAGCTAAGCAGTTCGGAAGAGGGCTGAATGCAGTATCAATGGAGATCAGAAAATTCACCGCGGTATTCGAAAGAGATGTTTTTAACAGGATAAAATTTGATAAGGCTGCTTTTGCTGAGATCGAATCAAGGATGAATGAACTTGGCGGTATGCTGAGACTTCTGGCGATCAACGCGCTTCTTGAAGCAAAAAGACTGAATCATTCTAAAGCATATATTCTGTGCGATGAGCTGAGGAAAATTGGCGAATCTATCCAGAATCTGCTTGAAATGCCGAAGAACAGAAAGAATCTGACAATGCTGAATCCGGATAAGGCATTTATCGAACCGTTACCGTTCGTTGTAATGAAGATCGGGAATTCTTTCTGGGTAGAAGGAATGAATTCGGTAATGGAAGCTATGACGATCTCGGATGATACTCTTAAGGATTATCCTTTCGGAACGGGCAAGATGAGGCATCATGTTTTCGTCAGAGGAATAAAGATGCCTGTTATAAACCTTCATTCCGAGATGAAAGAAAAAATTACATTAGGTAAAGAATCAAGGCTTATTATACTCAATCTCGGTCATATACTTTACGGGCTCACAAGTTCAGATCTGTTCTTCGGCCTTATTGTTGACGAGATAGAGTACTGCGGATTCTTGCAGAAAGGAATTCAGGAATTCGCGGTCAATGAAAATATTCCGGTGGATTATGTAAGATATACATGGTCGGCAAAAGATACGCTTTTAATGTTCTTTAACTGGGACAATATAATTAATGAAAGGGAAATAAGAGATTATATTCAGATCGAAAACAAAGGTTAGGGAACTGTCCTGTTCCCTGATCTTCGATCTATTCCACTTCGATCCTGTCAAGGTTTTCCATAATATAGTTCTTTCTTTCGGGAGTATTGCTTCCCATATAAAACTGCAGAGTGTCCGGAATATCCTTTAAATGTTCCACACTGACCTGTATAAGCCTCATATCCTGGCCTATGAATCTTCCGAATTCATTCGGGGATATTTCTCCGAGACCTTTAAATCTCGTCACTTCGGGGTCAGACCCGAGTTCTTTTATCGCCTGAGTCTTTTCATTCTCGTTATAACAGTATATAGTCTCTTTTTTGTTTCTGATCCTGAAAAGAGGCGTTTCCAGAATATAAATATGACCTTTTAAAACCAGACTTTCATAAAAGTGAAGAAAGAATGTAAGAAGAAGATTTCTTATATGCAGTCCGTCAGGGTCTGAGTCTGTAGCTATAATTATTTTTGAATAACGCAGGTTGTCAATGCCGTCTTCAATATTCATCGTCTTGATAATATTATAGAATTCCGCGTTCTTATATATCACATCCCTTTTCTCGCCTTGCACATTAAGAGGTTTGCCCCTTAGCGCGAATATCGCCTGGGTTTCAACATCCCTGCTGCTCACCATGCTTCCCGCGGCGCTGTCGCCCTCAGTCAGAAAAATGACCGATTCGTTGCCTCTCCAGAGGTCTTTTTTTCTTCCCGTCGGTATTTCATTAAAGTGGTACTTGCAATCCTTGAGCTTTGGAATTCTGATCGTGGTTTTTTTGGAAAGTTCTTTTGCTTCCTGCTGAACTGCTTTCAGCTCTTTCCTGATCTTTTCATTCAGAGATATTTTCATAAATATCTGTTCCGCGATGTCCTGATGCTTGTAAAAGTAATCAACGAGAAAATCTTTTACTTCATTTATGATCTTAGTCTTTATCTCTGTATTCCCGAGCTTGTTTTTAGTCTGGGATTCAAAAATAGGCTGCTGAATTTTTACCGCTATTGCCCCAACGATGCCGTCTCTGACATCTTTGGCTTCAAAATTCTTTTTCGCGTATTCGTTGACACCTTTTAAAATTGCTTCCCGAAATGCGGACTGATGCGTACCGCCGTCATTTGTATATTGTCCGTTAACAAAAGAATAATAGCTTTCGCCGTATGAATCAATGTGCGTGAAAGCGAATTCAAGCTGATCCGAAGAATAATAGATCGGTTCATACATAGGATATTCAACCTGCTCGGAAAGAAGATCAAGAAGGCCGCCCGTCGAAGTGATCTTTTCGCCGTTAAAATAGATCTTCAGCCCTTTGTTAAGGTAAGCATAGTAATACAGTCTTTTTTTTATAAAATCGGAATTAAAATCAAATTCCTTGAAAATTTCCGGGTCGGGAATAAATTCCGTATAAGTGCCGTCGGGTTCTTTTGAAGCCCCGCCGGATTCCTTGATCAAAACGCCTCTTGAATATATGGCTTCTTTATATTTGCTCTCCCTGAAACTTCTGACGATAAATGATTCGCTCAAAGCATTCACGGCTTTTGTTCCTACTCCGTTAAGACCTACGCTGAACTGAAAAACATCGCTGTTGAATTTTCCGCCTGTATTCATTTTTGAAACACAATCTACAACTTTGCCCAGAGGAATACCTCTTCCATAGTCTCTAACGCGAACTATTTTATCCTCAATATCAACTATGATCTTTTTGCCGTAACCTTCAATGTACTCGTCTATAGAATTATCAACGATCTCTTTGAGAAGTATGTAAATTCCGTCCTCATAAGCGCTTCCGTCACCGAGACGGCCTATATACATTCCGGTTCTTAATCTTATATGTTCCAGCGGCGATAGAGTCTGAATTTTACTTTCGTCATACTTTGCGGGATTTGCTGTGTCGTTCATTTCGGGTCTTCTTTTTTTAGCTTTACATTTTTACATAGTAATTATATACTTTTTTAAAGGGTTATTCAATCTAAATCTCAAATTTTTTTACAGTTGAAATAAGCTGTTTTTTTATATACTTTTCTAACGATGAATAAAAGACCGGACAATATTTCTCTGTTCTGCATTATGGCAGCGGGAATATATTTTTCTTATTTAATACTCAACGGTCCCTGGTTCGCCTTAATGCTTATTCCGATAATTGTTCTGCTGTTTATAAGGCAAAGCCCGAAATTATTAATTTCCGTATTTTTATTAGGCTCGATACTTTTCTTGTTGAAAAATTACGATTTTGCCGTAAACAGAAGCGATTACGAAAAGCTGGAAGGCAGGGAAATTACAGTAGCAGGAAGTATTTATAATGTTCAGGAGTATAGCATAAATACATCTGTTACAATTCAGGCGGATACTATTTATATAAACGGGAAAGCATTTGCTTCCGACATAAAAATTTCAACTTATCTGCCTGTAAAAGATCTTGAAAAAGGCGATGATGTATGCATAAAAGGTAAATTTCAATCCTTCATAGAACCGGTAAATCTATATGAAAAAGATATGCGTAAATACGCATTTGTAAACAATATTTCCGGTGAAGTTATAAATCCGAAGGTGATAAAATTAAAAAGGAATAATAATTTCTGGAGAAAAATGGCATCATCTCAGGATTACATTATCGAGATTTATGACAGAAGACTTTCATTTTCCGCAGGTAATTTTTTAACTGCGATCGTGATCGGAAAAAGAGATAAACTTGAAAGCTCCGTAACCAAAGATTTCGCAGACAGCGGAACAATACATCTGCTGTCGGTATCGGGTCTTCATGTCGCTTTTGTTGTGCTTATCCTTTCGCTAATGAACTCTTTATTCAATTTAAAAGGACTGCCTTATATTTTTATAAACTCAGCCGCTCTTGTCGGCTATGCCGTGTTTACGGGATTAAGTTCACCGGTGATCAGGGCTGTTCTGATGGCGATTATATTTATGCTGAGTTTTCCTTTAAAAAGGAAATTGAAATTTCTGGATGTGATAGGAACCGCCGGCATAATCAGTCTGCTGTACGATCCGAATCAGATATTCGGCGCTGGTTTTATTCTTACATTCGCCGCGGTCGCTTCGATAGCGGTCATATATGAACCGGTGTCCGTTAAGTTTAATGATAAATTCAAATTCGAGAATTACTTTCTAAGAAAATTCTTTGACGGGGTAATTCTTTCCGCAACGGTTACGGTAGGAATGCTTCCTTTTGTTCTTTACATGTTCGGCAGATATAATTTTCTCTCGATATTATCCAATGTATTTGTTATTCCTCTTACAGGCGCGGCATTTTTAAGCGGTTTTGTACTAATTCTTGTTGATAAAATCGATATTCTCGCTCAATTTGTATCAGATATTATAAATCTTACGGTTTGGCTGATATCCGAGATTGTGGCAATAACTGCGGATTTGGAAATATTTACGCTTCAGCATAAATTCGATATCGTTTTAACAGCCGTATTGTTGGGATCAGTTATAATTGTTTTTTACTTAAAGGATTATTTGAGTAAAATTGTTCTTGCTCTGATACTGATATGCGTAATGATATTTGAAATTATTCATTCAGGTTCAGAACAGGGATTTTATATTTTTAAAACAAAAGCGGGGAACACGGTTCTGGTGGAAAGCTGCGGGCAGAATATTCTTATTGCCGGAAAACTTTCAAGAACAGAGATCAACAGGATCTTAAATCCGTATTTGCTTGAAAGGAACATCACCAGCATTGATTATTTCATTACTTTTGAAGAATGGTTCGAAACCGAAAAGGCGTTAAAGGAGTTGAAAGTTTCTGTAAGGGATCTGGTCAGCGATAAAGATTATTATTTTCTTGAGGAAAAATTCAGTTTTATTGATCTCGACAATATCAACAGGATCATAAAATTTAAGAACGGACTGATCTATTTTAACAAAAACAGGGACTATAAAATATATTTCGGGAAAAGCATTTTCGATTCGAAAGAAAAGCGTGATTTTTCCGGCGGCGTCAGAGCGATCTTTAACAGAGAAAAATTACATTATAAAGCTGAATACTAATTAATTGAATTAAAACTTCATGAGTTTTTTATTTGACATTTAATTACGATAAAGCTATATTCTATGTCCTTAATAAACAGGCTTGGACTGTTGATGTTGAAATAATTAATTCGGAGTAGATCGTCATGATAAGAACAATCAGAGAAAAACTTGCTATATTGCTGTGGATAGTCGTAGCCGCGTTTATCGCTACTATAGTTTTTGATTGGGGAATGGGTGGTTTTAAAGGAACGCAGGATATCAGAAGTCAGGGTATAATCGCCAGGATCAACGGTCAGGATGTAAAATATGCCGAGTTGAAAAATGTTGAAGACAGTTACATAAAAAATGCGGACAAGAGCGATATGTCAGGCGTAAAAGTAGCCGAAATGAGACAGAAAGCCTGGGACGAATTCGTTAAAATGATAGTTATAAGGCAGGAACTTGATAAACAGAACATCGTGGTTTCAAAAGAACAGATTTACGAGGAAATTTTAAATAATCCTCTTCCGGAATTAAAAAACAGCGAGCAGTTCATGACCGAAGGCGCGTTCGATCAGGCGAAATATGAAAGTTTTATTAAAAATCCGGATCCCCAGTATGAGCAATATTATCAGGCCATAGAAAACGCTTATGCGGGAAGAATGCCGGCTGCGATGCTTGAAAGCAGAGTGAGCAATTCCTCGTATATGTCCGAATTCGAACTTTTAGAACTATACAGAAACACCAATCTTAAAGTACAGGTAAAGTTCCTGAAAGCCGAAACGAACAGTTTTCTTCCGCCGGATTCGCTTATAACCGACAAAGAGATAGAAGAATATTTCAACGCAAACCCGAACGAATTTACGAAACAGAACGAACAGAGGAATTTTGACTATATTCTCTTCAGTACCGCTCCAACATCAAAAGATTCGGCTCTGGTACTTGAAGATGTAAATTACGCGATGACCCAGTTAAAGAACGGAATCGCTTTCGAGGAAGTCGCAAAAAATTATTCTGAAGATAATTCCGCCGAGAACGGCGGGGATGTGGGATTTTTCGGCAAAGGAAAAATGGTTCCGGAATTCGAACAGGCGGCTTTTGCCGCAGCGGTCGGCGAGATCGTCGGACCCGTAAAATCACAATTCGGTTATCATATTATAAAGGTAACCGATCAGAAATTTGAAAAAAAGGAACTGACGGAAGTAAAAGCAAGCCATATATTAATAAAATTCAAAACTTATCAGTCCACTTATGACGATGCTCAGTATGCAGCCGTAAATTTCAGAGACGAAATGAGTTCAGCAGCCGATGATAAAGAAGCTTTCAAAACGACCGCGGAAAAACTCGGTCTTAAGATCCTTGAAGCTCCTTTTACCCAGAAAACCGACAGAACCAATGAATTGGGAATTATACCCGGTCTGGGCGATTTTCTATTCAAAAGCGAATCAGGCTCCGTCAGTTCTATTTTAGTTTGCGATGCGGGATATGTAATAGCCAGAGTAAAGGATATTAAACCGGAGAGAAGCAAAACACTCGATGAAGTAAAAAAGAGCATTATTTATAAATTAAGGCAGAAAAAAGGTATCGAAGTCGCTTATAACAAGCTCGAAGAGCTTAAAACTTTTGTCGCCGATACTCTGACGATGAATACGGTATGCGCTGAAAATAAACTTAAAACCGGAACTTCCAATAAATTCGGAGTTGACGGATATGTTGACAATGTAGGCGTTGACAGAATAATGTATGAAACAGCGATGGGTATGGAGCCAGGACAGATCAGCAAACCTTTTAAAGGTATTCAGGGAGCGTATATAATTTATCTGATCGAAAAAGACAATTTTGATCAGAAGAAATTTGATTCAGAAAAGAAAGCCTTTAAAGAGAAATATGAAACCAATCTGCAGAGACAGATGGTACAGGAATGGCTTGACGGTCTTGTAAAAAAAGCGGAAGTTATTGATTACAGAGGATTATACAGGTAAACAGTATGAACAGAAAACTCTATTTCACGAAGTGGAATTATCTGATTTTCGCAGCGGGTTTCGTACTTCTGTTGTGCGGTTATTATATGATGACGATAGGCCCCTACGATTCGTTCTGGTCATTGACGCTTTCTCCCATTATTATTATGTTCAGCCTTGTTGTAGTCTTTCCTTTAGGGATACTTCTGAATTTTAAAAAATGATTTTTAATTTAGAGAAAAAAGACTTGACAAGGTTTTTATATAATGGTATATTTGCGCAGTATTTTGGGAGCTTAGCTCAGTTGGTTTAGAGCACCTGCCTTACAAGCAGGGGGTCACAAGTTCGATTCTTGTAGTTCCCACATTGAAATAGGTCCGGTAGTTCAATCTGGTTAGAGCACCTGCCTGTCACGCAGGAAGTTGCGAGTTCGAACCTCGTCCGGACCGCTGAAAGGCACTGAAAAGTGCCTTTTTTTATTTCATTATATTGTTCATTTGCATAAGTCGTTTATAAATTTTATATTTAATAAAAAATGGAGAGAAAATGAATTATACTAATTTGACAGCGATGTCGCAGTCACCCGACGCACAAGCCGGAGGCGGACTGATGAGCATGATACCGTTTGTTCTGATAATCGGGATCATATATTTTCTGATGATCAGACCTCAGAGCAAAAAAGCAAAACAGCATCAGATGATGCTAGCCGAACTCAAAAAAGGCGATAAGATCGTTACAATCGGGGGAGTTTACGGAAATATTGTTCAGGTTAAGGATAAAAGCTTTATTGTAAAGATTTCGGCCAATACGGATATCGAAATTTTAAAATCGAGCGTCGCCGAAGTAATAAGCGACACGAAAGAGATCGAGAACAAATAGGTTTAAAATGGAAATCAGGATCTACGGCGATGAGGTTCTAAACAAAAGAGCGGATGAGGTTACGGTTATTGACTCCGAGCTTAAAGAACTTGTCGAAGCTATGTATAAAAAATGTCCCGAAGCAAACGGGATCGGATTGGCCGCGCCGCAGGTTGGAGTATCAAAGAGATTTTTCGTCGTTGTAGTTCCCGACAGTACTGATGACGAAGGGAATACAAGTAAAGGATTCAAACAGGTTTTCATCAATCCGGTCATAGTAAAAACTGCCGGAAGCTGTAAAATGGAAGAAGGCTGTCTTTCGGTACCCGGAATATGGGAATATATTGACAGACCGGAAGTTATAGAAATTGAATTTACCGACATTAATGGCGAAAGATTCACCGGAAGATTCGACGGACTTCTGGCAAGAGTAGCTCAGCATGAAAATGATCATCTTGACGGGATATTATTCGTTTCAAAACTTCCTAAGCTTAAACAGGAACTTCTAAAGAAGCGGCTAAATGCATTAAAGGAGAAAAAAAGGAACTACTAAAGTTCCTTTTTTTACAGAAAGAAATTTTTAACACTCACGCGGTCGTCAATATCTATTAAAGTCCAGCCCGGCCGCGAATGAAGGATATTGAATTTTTTTAGTTTTCTGCCTATCTGATACCAGGTTGACGGGCCGATGTGTATAGTAAAATTCTTATTTTTAAAGCAGTGTGCGGTGTGATAATGTCCGCAGAAAATATGTTCTATCTGTTCGCACCGGTTAAAAAATTCAGTTGCCTCGATATGATTGCCGAGTGGATAGTATGTATCCATGTGTTTCGCGCTGCAGAGGGACGGAGGATGATGCATAAAAACAAAAGTGTTTCCTTTTCCGGATTTTCGGTCGATCATTCGTTCAAGTATGCTTAAATCCAGCCATTCCTGAGATGTGTCAACAAAAAGGAAGTCTTTTCCTTTAACACTTATTTTATAGAATATTTTATCGCCGGTCATGAATTTATTTAGATCAAAATGCTCAGCCATGATCTGACTGACATCGTGGTTTCCGGGTATGACAAAATAGTTTAATCCTTTAAGCTTGCTTTTTACCCATTCATAATCATTGTCGAAAACATCGAAAGCTATATCTCCGGTCAGAACAACCAGATCCCAGCCGATATTTTTTACAGCATCTAGAGCCGAAATAAAATTGCTTCTCATATTCGACCCGTTTCTTAACATATCATTCGAGCTGATATGAATATCGCTTAACTGAATTATCCGGATTTTTTCCCCCAAAACATCCACCTTTCAAAGTTAACGGCACAGAATAGTTAATATCCTAATCTTTAATTAACAAATCAAGAAAAAACTAAACAATTTTTCTTGGAAACTCTCTTGCTTATCAGTGAATATTTAATTACATTTAAACCTGAATATTGACCTCCGGTCATGGAATTCTGTGCAAGTCAGAAACTGCCCCGCAACCGTTACAGTCGGATCTTTACCGGAAGAGTCACCGCGATAATGCGGTTTCTTCGAGGGGAGATGTAGTTGAAAGCTTTTTTCATCAAATACATTCCTGCACATCTCGGCAGGATTTTTAATTTAAGGGGATTTGTTTTTTTTATAGTTTTTACTGCGGAATTGTTTGGTGGAAGCTCTGTTTCCGGGATCATCAGAGAAGAGAACAATAAGCCGGTACCAGATGTAAATATTAAATTATATCCGACCTCATTCGGGGCTGTGAGCGACGAACAGGGCAGATTTAATTTCAGCAGGATCCCGGAAGGAAAATACAAGCTGATCTTTGATCATATAGGGTACAGAACGAAAGAAATCGAGATTAATTCCAAAGTAGCGGATAATATTGATCTGTCGGTAATTCTCGAACCTTCAGTTATAGATTTGAAGCGGAAGGATTTTCCGAGCCGGGACCGCATATATTAATCGGAATAAGAGATATTAAAAGTTCTCAGTCAAAAAACGCTGAGGATATACTAAGAACATCTTCAGATATCAGCGTTGAAAATACGGACGGTTCAAAAACCAGGATTACGATCCGCGGAACAGATTCAAAGCATATCTCTGTCTATCTTGACGGCGTTTTATTAAACTCTTCTATGGACGGTTCTTATGATCTTAAATCAATTCCGTCGGAAATGATCGAGTCCGTTGAGATATACAAAGCGGGCGATCTGACTAAAACTGGAGGATCGGTCGGCGGGATTATAAACATTAATACAAAAAAATCTCAAACCGTGAATGAAACCGCATTATCGTTTTCAAGCTCAATATACCTGAGCGACAGAGACCGTTTATCTGCGGGCAGGATGAATAATAACGAACTGACAGCGGGGATCAGCTTTAAGACCGGAAACGGAAATGGTTATATATCTTATTCAGGCATCAGGAACGAGAATGAATGGTCGTATATAAACGCGGCTAAAGCCGACGAGTACAGGTATATTAATCATCCGAACACACCCGGAACTCAAACCAACAATTATTCGTATTCGGATAATTATTTCGGATCATTTACTTATTCGTCAAAGCCGATGGAATATAATATCGGCATAAATTATTCTGATTCGGAAACCGGAATGCCGGGCTGGTATGATCAGCCTTATTATTCCGCATATTCGGAGAAAAGGAATTTTTCCGTCACCGGATCAGCGGGATTTGAAAAAAGCCGATCATTAACTGCAGTTATGCAGGCTTCATTACGGTTCATGAACGACAGAACGCATATAGACGAAATAGATGAACTGTTCTTTGTTGACTCGGATGATAAATTTGTTAATACCGGCATCAGAATAGATTCAAAATACGAAATTAAATCAGTTGAAGGAATGTTCATAAGATCCGGAGCGCAATACTTTAACGAAAATGTCAGATCCGGCTCGCTGGATGAAAAGGATATAGACAGATATACAAGATCATTATATGCAAAGGTTGAGATTTCGGATAAACCTTTAAGCAGATTTATGAATGCGAATATTTCAGGCGCTGTCAGGAAGGATTTTATTTCAAATACCGACTTTGACAAACCGCTATTTTCATTTGATAATTCGCTTGAGATCAATCTAGGTGAATATACCGCAATACCGAAATACGGTTATTCCCAAAGCTGTAATCTGCCGTCATTTTCCGATATGTTCTGGGCGGACAATCTTTACAGTTCCGGCAATCCTGATTTAAAGCCTGAATATTCAGTTCAGCACGAGTTTTCGCTTTTAAACTCATTCGAGCTTGATAAAAATAATTTCAGGTTAAATTACACTTATTATGATAAAAACCTCGAAGACCTGATCGTTTGGATCAAGCGGACGAACGGAAAATATTCGCCTGAGAACTTTAAAGAGGGCAGGATAACCGGACATGAGATCACCGCAGGCGCGGATCTTTTTGTCGGAAAAATAACCGGAGATGTCAGCTATTCAAGGATGGAAGCAAAGCAGTTTACAGATAATATAGTGACCGACGATAAATATATTATTTACAAGCCTGTCGAAACACTGTCGATAACCGTTACGGGAAATATGAACGATATTAAGGCGTCTTTGAGAGCTAAATACAACGGAAAAATGTATCTGAACGAGACTAATTCAATAGATATCTATCCTTTCTGGCTGTTCGGCGCGACCGTATCTAAAGATTTCAGGATAAATAATGCGGTGATCGGATTACATATCAGCGGGGATAATATATTGGATGAACAATATCAGGTGATTTACGGTTATCCTATGCCGGGCAGAAAGATCGAATCGGGAGTAAAAATAAAATTTTAATAAAGGGAAAAAAATGAGAATGATGATTTTAGTCGCAGCTGTGCTGACGCTCATCTGGGGATGTACAGACTACGAGGGAACAACAGATCCGGTAAATAAAGACGGCAATATCTATCTTTTTAACGGTCTGGGCGATATCGGAACTTTATCGGTTATAGAAGATGAGGGAGAAATCTCAAATGATGTTCTGAGCGTCGGAAAATGGCCGAATCATATAATGGAATCCGGAGGTATTTTATATGTGGTGAATTCAGGCAATAACAATGTTCAGATGATCAATTCTGAAAATAACGAAAATATAGGCTCTGTTGAGCTTCAGCAATTCTCAAATCCTATGAGAGTTGCGATAGCAAGCCGTAAGCTGTACGCTACAAATACTTTCGGATCAGGCGTATCGGTATATTCATTCGATAACGATTCGCTATACACCATAAGCATAACAGGAGTTCCGGACAGCTGCAGAAACGGAGGAACTGATGCGGTCTTAGCTTACGGGAATAAAATTTACATCGGCGTTAAAAATGTGACTTATGATGAATTCTGGAATGCAATATACGGAGAAGAATATATTATTGTTATAGATGCGTCGGCAGATACGCTGGTAACATCATTTAAAGCCGGTATGAATATAGCGGATATGATGGTTGATAATGAAAACGAACTTCATGTGCTCTGCACCGGGAACAGAAATGATGTTCAGGGCTCAGTTAAAATATTCAATTTAAATAATTATGAGAATATTTCTCAGATCAGTCTGGGATCGCAGCCGGGATCATTTGCGATGAACGGCGAAGGGATCATCTATGTCGCGGTATCGGGATTAAATCCCGACTGGACAGGATTCGGCGGGATCATGAAATATAATTCGGCGACAAATGAAGTCCTGAACGGGAGCACAGATCAGCTTTATACTTCAACCGGGAGCGGAATAATGGATATATGCGTTGACGGCTACGGAAAGGTTTATGCTCCGCTTTTCAACAAGAACGAACTTGTAATACTGGAAAATGACGAAGTCGATACGGTTCTCACTACCGGGAACGGGCCTCAGGGACTAGTATTTGTTGAGAAAGAGGAATAATTATTTCGCTATATAGAACGCTTGTTTAAGCTCAACGACCTTACCGTTATCGTCTTTTGCCTTGAGCAGGCAGATATACGCTCCGGTATCGGCAAGAGTTCCGTTGTCGTCTTTACAGTTCCATGCAAAAGTGTCTTTACCTGATCTGTAATCCCCGTTAAGAGGTTTTGCGATAAGCTGACCTTTGATATTGAATATCTTAACGGTAAGATATATATAGCTTGAATCGAACTTGTAAGCTATAAGAAGATTATCGCTTTCACCGTCGCCGTTAGGCGTAGCTGTCTTCGGACTGATCTTAAAATGAGCCGAACCTCCCACATCGTCAGGCTCCTGATATATCGAATTGACTTTGGTCGGAGTTCCCGCATCAACGCAATAGTGCCAGTTATTTATATCGTTTGAATTGAATTCAGGATTTATTTTTTCAATGCTTCTGCCCGCATCTTCATCCATATCATCGTAATAGATGCTGTCAACAGCTTGTTTATCCTTTGTGAAGAGGAAAATTTTATCATAGGCGTTGTTTAATGCGGGAAGTTTAGAATTGATGAACACATTCTGCGCGGTTATTTCAGGAAAATTAAAGACCGTTGTGTCTTTTGCAAGCACAATAAAGCTTCCGGGTGCGAATAAACTGTCCGGGAAAAAGATCACGCTTGCCTTTATCTCGTCGGACAACACGAAATCACCTATGTTTACCGTATCTTCTGAAATATTATATATCTCAATGAATTCGCACTGACCTGCTATAGGATTTTTCATGAATTCATTCAGAACGAGAGGCTTATTTAAATAAGGTACAAATACCGAATCAATAACAGAATTGTCCGTTAAATTTGTTTCCAGACCGGTCACGACCTCAAATTTTATTTCATTCGTGCCGGAATTTTCAAAGAAAAGTTCTATAGGAATTTCAATTGAGTCGCCTGCAGTCAACTCTGCCGGACCTGTCACATTACCGGCCGGCGTGCCGCTTATGTATGAATAAAGACGGAATTCATTTACGGGATTAAGTCCGGTGTTTTGTACCTGAAGAGTAAAAGTATTAAAAGCAGCGGGATCTATCTGAGCGGGTTTTGAAACAAGGAATAATGCGAGATCGTTATCAAGCGGCATGACTGAATTTTTAAAACCGGGAGTACCTCTTAAAACATCCGATCTTGACCATGCGGCTTCCGTGAATGAACTCCGCTCGTAAGTAAAGCCTTCAGTCTGAGTATAATTGTAAGTGCAGGAATCGGATAGAACGGAATCCGGATCGAACAGCTTTACCGTTTCATCATAAGAATTGCTTAGTCCGTACTGACCCATAGATCCGTCATTGATCATAACTCTCAAAGCGGAATCAGGAATAAGGTCTTCATATTCAAAGCTGGCAAGATAATAAGATGAATCCATAATTACGCAGTAAGAATAAGGTTTTAAGATCATATCGGTAAAACCGTGATATTTTATCAGCAGGTCGGTTTCGGCGTTGTCGGCAATCGCCCAGCCCGTAAGGTCAATCGTACTGTCGGAATTATTGTAAATCTCGATGAACTCATCCTGATTCTCATCCGCGGCCGTGTTGAACATGATCTCTGTCAGGATCATTTTGGTATAACCCAGCGAGGATAAAATAAGGATCAAGGATAAATATTTCATATAAGAGCTCATTTTTTTTGATAAAATTATCGGATTTACAGAGATTATGCAAGGACTTTTATTTGTCCTTATTAAAAAAGATATTTGATTTTATTAGGGATTATCATATATTACTGTCTCTTTGGGCTTGGATGGAGACCTGGTGGCTTCCGCGGACTTCAAATCCGTTAGCAGGGCGCTAATATCGTCCCGGGTGGGTTCGATTCCCACACTCGCCCGTTTTTTTTATTTATTTAAATCCTTGATAAAAAAGGTGAATTGTTGGCTGTTAAACAACTCAAATATCCTCCTGAATTCAAAGCTGAAGTCTGTGAATATGCGAAGAAAGAAAATATCAAAGATTCTGCGTTTATTTACGGCGTACACAGAAATACGATAAGCAACTGGCTGGTAAAATATAAGAAATCAGGCATGAAGAGTTTTATCGTTAAAAGGAATGATTCTCAAGCAACGAAGCTAAGCGGTCAGACAGTAAAAAAAATAGCAAAATATTTAAAAAGAAATCCTAAAGCGACTTTTGCAGCAATAAAAGAATTATTCAAGCTCAACTGCGATGTTTCGCTTATAAGCAGAAAATTAAAAAAAGTTTATGTACCTGTAAAGAATAAAAAACAGAAAGATGTACTGATTCTGCAAACGAAGATATTGAGAAACGCATTTTTCAAAGACGGCTCAGAGTCAGTTTACAGGCTGTCTTTGCATCTCTGCAACGGGAAACCGTTGTCAGTAGGTTTTTCCAAATCGAATATTTCTGAAAAAATAAGCCTGTTCATAAGATATTCTCTTGAGAAACTTATCGGTACTAAAAAATACAAATCCGTAAAAAAGATAATTACTCATACGAGATTTATTAAATTGAGCGATTATCAGACAATAGTAAAAGATTTTCACGAAATAGAATTGGTAGTAGCAGAAGGCAATACGAAGAAGATGTGCGAAAAGAACAACATCAGTTTTACTCAAAACAATATCAAGTATTCGATCACTGAATCTTACGAAAAAATACTTGAATCATATAAACCTTCAGAACTTAACAATGTTTTACTTGCCTCAGTTGTGAATATTGATGAATTAAAAAAATGTGATCTTGATAAAAAAAACTGGTCTCTTCTCCCTATGCCTGCAGAGACTAAAAAATCTTTATATTCGGCTCTAAACAAGATTAAAGAAAGGGGCGACAAGGCTGTTTTGAATTTTGACTACGAAGCGGCGAAAAAAGAATACGATAAAGCATATTCTGCAGTAACGGTACTTAAGATCAACGATAAGGATGTATTTTTATCTGTATTATCGGCAAAAGCAAGATTGTTTTACAATATAGAGAATTTTCAGCCTGCTTTGATGATTTTCAGAGATATTGTGAGATTTTCAAAAAAAAACGGATGTATAAGAGAACTTGCTGAAGCTTATTATTACATAGGTCTGATTTATAAAGCTTTTCATAATACAACCGGCTCAATAAAGTATTTTAACCTGTCTGCAAAAGTATTGAAAAACAAAAAGTCAATTATCCTTAAATGCATGTTCTACAGGGCAAAATACAGAACATATCTTACAGAAGAGAATCACGACAACGCAAAGAAATACAGTGAGTTGTATTATGAAGCCGCACTCAAAACATCCGATAAAGAACTGCTGGGAAATTGCCTGAGCACAAAATGCGCGTATCTTTATAAAACCGGAGCTTATGAGGAATATGAAAAAGAGTTGCTGAAGGCAAAGCAATATAATATTGAGAACGGAAATTTATACGAAGCTTGTAATAATTTCACAAATCTTTTCAGTATCTATTCATATTATATTTTAAAAGATGAAGGAGTTATCAACAGTCTAACGGCTGAAATGAAAGGAATATGTAAAAAAATTAGAATGCCGTATTTGATATATGAATCCCTTTTTCGTTTAGGAATCTATTATCATAATGAATCGGATTATAATAACGCGATAATTTTGCTGACTAAATCTTTACCGGGTGTGAAAAAATTTCTTGATAAGGAAACTTACCTTTCAAATTTGTATTATCTGAGCAGAACTAATATTAAAAATGAAAATCACATAAATGCTACAAGAATAATAGTTGCTTTGGTAAAAGAAGCAGAAAAATTGGGTAATAAAGCTTATCTGCTTCATGGATTGAGATTTTTAACGAAAATTTATCTTGAAGTAAAAGATATCAAAAGAGCAGTAGGAGCAATTAACAAAGTAATTGTTTTAGCTACCCAAAGAAAAGACTTGTATATATGCGGAGAATTTCATAATTATTACGCACAAATTTGCGAACAAAAACAAATGAAAAGAAAAACTCAATACCATTATACTCAAGCTTTAAGATATTTTACAATATTCAGTGAAGAAAATAATTATGATCTCTCAAACGAAAGATCTATTATAAAATCAAAATTGAATAAATCTAATTCATAATTATTATATAAAATATTTCAATACGGATAAAGTAAAAGCATAATATAAGTATCATTATAGGTCATTGTATTTACATACTCTTTCTTTTTTGTTAATTTGATAATGTAAAAAAAATAAAGGAGTGAGTCATGAGAAAATTGTTGTTATTGGCCTTAATTGCATTATCGTTTCTGGCCAATCCTGTATTCGCTGATAATGATCCATATCAAGATTGGATATGGATAAATGGTTTTTGGATTTACACCGGTGATGATCCCGTACCGCCGCTGCCGCCGCCAATAAAGGGCTAAACTTACATTGTCGGTAGAATTAATAACTAACGGTCTAACGGTCGCCCAATTGCGGGCGACCGGGTGGTTTAGAGTAGATAGAAATTTTTTATATAGATCTCTGCGTTTTTTGTTATATTGTAATATAAAAATAAAACCGCAGAGGAGTCCAAAATGAAAAAAATAATTCTGATTCTCACAGTCTCGTTTTCGTTATTCTCTCAGGAATGGGTTAATATTTCACCTTTCCCAGATGATAGTTCCGGTATACAAGGAGATTTTATTTCTGCACATGAAGGCTGGGTTAACAAGGGTACAAATCTTGGAACTGATATCATTTATCATACTGATGATAGTGGTAAAAATTGGGAGGCAATTTACACTTTGGAAGATTCTCTTGGGGATGTGTCTTTTATTGAAATGATAGATTCTCAAAATGGGTGGATGAAAAAAGTCGAGCAAAGTAAATATGATTTCTATATGAAAACATCTGATGGAGGTTACAATTGGATAGACATGACAGATCATATTCCTATCAAGTCCGACGGTGATTATCCTCTTTATTTTTTAAATAAAGATATAGGATTTATCTGTGTAGGTATTGATTCTCTGGATTGCTCAGCAATGATCTATAAAACAATAGACGGTGGTTATAACTGGTTTGAAACTATTACACCCGCGCTAGATTATTATGGTTATAATTATCCTTATGGAGTTTATAAGTTCTTTTTTCTTGATGAAACTTACGGTTGGGCTGCCTGTTTCGGAGAATGGGACGAAGGCTTGAGTATATGTACGACAGATGGCGGTGAGAGCTGGTTACCGGGACTACCCCCTGAACATAACTATTTATTTGATATTCATTTTATTAATCCGAATTATGGTGGCACGGTCGGTTATTTTCCTACAGCTTCTTCAACAGAAATTATATTAACAGGAGATAATTTCAATACTATAAAATACTATCATGATGAGAATGACTGGAATCAGTTTGCTATGGCTATTTGTTTTCAGAATGATTCGACTGTCTGGGTAACAGGCGAACCCGGAATTATAAACAGGAGTACCGATGGCGGAGCAACATTCAATGTTTATCAGACTATAGATGCTAGCTTATACAAAATACAATTTTTTGAGAATGTAGGTTATGCTTTCGGTTATGACAATAATGCTTTATATAAATTCGATGGAAGCAGCGGGATTGAGCATGAGTATCTAATTAATGATTGTGTATTGTATCAGAATTATCCGAATCCTTTTAATAGTGAGACCAAGATCGAATATGAAATAGAAAAATTATCCCATGTTGTGATACGGATCTATAATTCAAAGGGAGAATTTATAAAAAATATTGTAAACGAAAGGCAAAACAAAGGTAACTATTATGTTACATTTAACGGAAATAATCTCAATAGCGGGATATATTACTATCGGCTTGATATTGATGGAAAGGTTAGAGCTGTTAACAAAATGCTGTATCTGAAATAAGATATAAAAAAAGCGAGGCCATCATGTACTTTTATAAAACTAAAATTATACTTATCTCAATCATTGGGATTTTATTACTTTTTTTCAGTAATTCTTATTCCGCTGAATATACGGTACCCCTTTCCGCAAATTCTGTTTATGCAGAAGACTTAGATTTAGATGGTTATAAGGATATCGTAGTAGGGCATAACTACGAGTCGTTAACAGAATGGGGCGGAGTTTCAATTTTAGAGAATTTATCAGAAGGCCAGTATTTACTGACAGATTCTTTGAAGTTTACTAATGGTTTTGGTTTTCATGAAGTAAACGGGAATTATATTGATAATGATAATTATATTGATATATTCGGTTTATTTATCTCGGATGATCCAGAACCCATAAATAACAGATTTGTCGGGATCATTTATAATTACGGGAATCAGGGCTTTAACAATATAGTCTATTATCCGTTAAATACCAGAATATATATGTATGACATAACAAGTGGCGATATAGATAATGATAACGATATTGATATCTTAGTAACATCAGGTAACGATCAGTTTTTTGGTATTTTATATAACGATGGTACAGGTCAATTTTCATTACCTGAATATCATTCCCTTGATTATTATCCCGGTGATATTGTCTGTGGCGATTTGAATGGAGATGACAGAGAAGATATACTCATAAGCGGTGGTAAGAATCTTGATGCATGGTTAAATCTAGAAACAGGACTTCAATACTACAATATAGCATCTGACACAGATTATGTTTGGGCAAAAGAAATTACGGATATTGACCAGGACGGAGATAATGATATAATCGGCATTATTTGGTATATGCCTGGCGCTAAGACAAAAATAGCAGTATATTCAAATGACGGAAGCGGTAATTACCAATTATCATTTATAAAATGGATAGATGAAGCTATGGCAGAAATATTTGTTTCTGATCTTAATAATGATGATTATCCTGATATTATCTATAATGTATCTTATTCATATCCTAATTCTGATTATGAAACAATCCATACATATATCTTATTTAATAACTGTGATGGAACATTTCAGGATCAGGTAAATTACCTGACTTACTTAGGCAGCTCAGAATATGTCAGAAGTTATAAACCTTTTGCAGCTGATCTGGATAATAATGGATGGAAAGACATTATTACAGTCAACTATAGCTGTAATGAAAGCTCAATCCATATTTTTTTTAATGACGGTACAGGTAATTTTGTTGAAGAGTCTCCGGTTGGAATTAACGAAGATGAAGCTGTAATAAGAAATATTAAGCTATACCAGAACTATCCTAATCCGTTCAACAATCAGACAGATATCGAATATCAAATTCCAGATATTTGTGAAGTTGAGCTTTGCGTATATAATTCAAAAGGTGAATTTGTAAAATACTTGGTAAATGATAAACAAAACAAAGGTAACTATTATATTACATTTAACGGAAATAATCTCAATAGCGGGATATATTACTATCGGCTTGATATTGATGGAAAGGTTAGAGCTGTTAACAAAATGCTGTATCTGAAATAAGGAGAAGCCAAAGTGAAAAAAATAATTCTAATTCTCACGATCGCATTTTCGCTATTCTCTCAGGAATGGACTAGAAACGGTCCGTATTCTGCGCATGTTATAAGCCTTGCAGTTGCACCGTCAGATTCAAATGTAATATATATAGGAACATATTGCGATGGTGTTTATAAAAGCGTTGACGGAGCTGAAAACTGGACGAAATGTTCAACTGAGAGTCTGCCGCAATGGCCTGACTCACTTGCTAATTCGCCCAATACACCATGCTGGTGGTTCGGAGATTATTATCCCGTCAACGATATTGCAGTCAATCCTTCTGACCCGGATCACCTTTGGATAGGTTTTGGAGGCAGAGGATTGTTTGAAAGCAGTAACGGAGGCAATAGCTGGCAGAGAACAGGTACCGGATTACCTGATACTCTCGGTGTTGATTTTATTCATCTGAATCACAATTACACGAATAAACTATTTGTAGGAGCCGGGAAGCACAATTATAATGAAAATGAACCATTGGAAAATGGAGGTTTGTATTATACTGAAGACGGAGGCAATAACTGGGTCGTGGTTGACAGTATCCCTCATGAATCAACATATAGTGTCTGCGGAATAAGTATTGAACCGGGAAATGAAGATCATATTTTCGTAAGTATTGACAGTGCCGGAGAACCTGATTTTCCTTGGGGATTAATGGAGAGTACTGACGGTGGTTTTAATTGGGATATTGTAAGTGAGGAATATACTTTTCGGGATGTTTTTGTTAAACCGACTGATAACCAGAATATATTTAGCATTGTTTACACTGGTTGGATGGACTATTTTCTGGCTGAATCGGTTGATGGAGGTTATTCATGGAATCCTGACTATACTGAAAAGTGGGTTACAAGTCTTTATTCGGATAAGAAATATAACCTTTATGCCGCCGAAGGCTGGGAAAATGAACTTGACGGCAGTGTGAAAAAAAGCGTAGATGGAGGAGCTTCATGGTCATATATTGACACTCTTTGCGCAGGAAGAGGAGTAAGCCTCAGGAACAGATGTGAAACCAACAATTCAAATGTTGATAATATTTATTTCGGTACATACTGCGGAACTTATAAATCAAATGACGGCGGCTTGAATTGTGAACTGAAAAATGTAAATATCTTTAACTCTTATATTCAGGATATTGAAATTCATCCTTCAGATAATAACATAGTCTATGCGGGCGGCTATCAGGGATTATGGAAAACAAGTGACGGATGCCAAACATGGGATCAGGTTAATCATGAGGACATATATGTCATCAGATACGACCAAACTAATCCTGATACTCTGTATTTTGGCGGGCAGCATCTAAAAAGAAGCTTTGACGGCGGTAAAACATTTACGGATATTAGAAATGGAGTAATTGGGTTTATTGTTGATATGAAAATAAATCCGTTAAAAACAAATGTCCTTTATGTCGTGGGTGAATACTATGGCTATTTTATATTTAAATCAGAAGATTATGGAGATACATGGACATTACTTGATAACTGGGAATACAAACACTTCATTGATTATCCGTTTTTAACGATGGATCAAAATAATCCTGACACATTGTATTTCGATACATACCGTACAATTAATGGAGGTAAAAATTGGAACGGTGCTTTTAATATACCAGTTATAGGAGCGAATCCAAAAAATTCAAATATTGTTTACTGTTCAAACGGAAATACAATCAAGGTCTCTTATGACTGGGGGGAAACATTCCAAGATTTAGTATCTTATTCGAACTGGACAACGCCTGTTCCAGGAATAGTGAATTTAATTTTCGATAAAAACAATCCCGATATCATGATGTTTTGCACGCCAAACAACGGAATTCATTATTCAAACGATTCCGGTGCGAACTGGCATGTTTTGATGGGCAGTTATGAAAAAAGAACACTTGACGCAATACTTCTTCCTGACATAGAAAAAATATATATCGCAACCCACGGAGACGGCGTTTGGGTTGGAGAAGGTGTAACTGTCGGAATCGAGCCAGATTTGTCTGGCATAATTGATAGCTATTCGCTAGGTCAAAACTATCCCAATCCTTTCAACAATTCAACAAAAATATCGTACTCTTTACCTCAGACCGGGGAAGTAAAGCTGAATATTTATAATGTTAAAGGCGAGTTTGTTCAAAGTTTAATAAACCGGAATCAAAATAAAGGATGGCATTCGGTTTTATTTAAAGCAGATAACTTTAACACCGGAGTTTACTATTATACACTTACAGTTGATGGGACTCCAATGTCAACTCGCAAGTTATTATATTTGAAATGACAATTTAACAATAATAAAAAAGGAGGCACATGTTGACGAAAAACCTTAGAATCACCCGTAATTCCAGTAACAAATGAAAGTAAGATTCCGCCTGCACCTCCGCAAGGAAATATACGAAAAAACAGGCGGAATTGAAATGTGAAAAATCATTATAAGGAGAAACGCCATGTTAAAGAAACTAATCGTGATTTTACTGATCACAATCTCGGCAGCAGTGTTCTGCGCTGAAAAATATGCTATTCTTATAGCAGGTAACTATGACGCAGCAAGCGTACCGACTGATAAAAGATGGAATGACGGGCTGGGAGATAACACCGAGTTTTGGAACGATCTCTACCTTCAGTGGGAGATGCTGTTCAGAAAAGGCTACGCAAAAGAAAACATTATTGTTATCTTTGCGAACGAACTGGATATGTGGCAGGAAGAAGGTTACAAATACATTGATAGAAGATACCGCGCTGCTAATGCGACAAATACCGAGGATGAAACAATCACGAACTACTCGGCTACAAAAGGGAATCTCACTACAGCAGTGGAGGTACTGAGATCGAAAATACAGCCTGATGACTTCCTGTATGTCTGGGCTATGAGCCACGGAGGTAGTTCGACTCAGTCGTCACTGTATTTCAACGACGGAGAGATGACAGATCAGCAATTTGCTGATGTTTTTAATCCTGTCATAGCTAATAAGAAAGTATTTCTAATATCAACCAACTACGCACAGGGATTTCTGTCGGCTTTACAAAAAGAAAACACAACTGTAGAAATAGTACCGAAAAAATCTAAACTTACGAAAAATTAACTGGAAACTCAACCGTGAATGTGAAGTCTTTTAATATATTGTTCAAAAAAACTCGTGAGAATGAAATGAAATTAAGCATGATCATAATATTTATTTTTACCTTTAGCATTTATGCCCAAACAAGCTGGTTACCTCCACAACAACTATCTATAGACGGTATTGGACCGTATCTGTTCATGGGAGTGCCTGCCATAACTGTCGACAGCAGCGGAACTATCCATGCCTTCTGGGTGATCAGTCCATTGGAAGACGGATCAACATATATAAGATATTCGCAGATCGAATACAGACGATCAGTTGACGGAGGTCAAACCTGGTCCGCAACAGAAAATCTGACTCCTGAATACACTACAGAAAGAATATACGCAGTTGAGGCTGTCTGCGATTCAAAAAACAATGTTCATCTTGTGTATTTACGAGGCAGCGAAGGCAGTAAAGTGATGTATAAAAAATATGACGGGATAGAGTGGACGGAACCTTATGAAGTGTATCCTTATGCTACAGTAAATTTAAGATTAGCTAGGGATTCTGTCGACAGGATATATGCAGCTTGGGTATTAGGTCAATTTATTTATTATACTTACCTTGATCAAGAAACTACAATTCCCGCATGGTCTCCGTCAAAAAAACTTGATGAAAAAGAATATGGTATAGATGGTCTGTGCGTTGATTTTAACGATAATTTATATGGAATAGGTTCTTCGATTACTTGGGAAGAGAATACAGGCTACACTTACAGACCTTATATGTTTGAATATGACAGAGTTGCTGAATCTTGGATAAATATTGAAGAAATATATGGTTATCAAGAAAAAACGCTAGGCGGTGCAATTGCCTTATCTGAAGATGACTCAATATTTGTAAATGTTGCTGTCGGTTACAGTTTGGATTTAAACACTGATAACCATCTTTCTAAGTACATTCAAGATTTCCTTTGGTCGGAACCTTATGCATATAGCGAGAATAACAACTGGGATAGAGAAATGTATATAGATCAACACAACTATTTACATCTTTTTGAAAAACATTATTATGAAGGGGATGTGGGCGGAGATGCCGGTTTAATCCATAGCACAGGAAAAAATGGAGTCTGGACTACGGTTTCGATAGACTCTACGCATAATTTCAGCTATACCGAACCAAATGTGGCTTTTGATAAAGTTTTGAATGAATTTTATTTAATTTACAAAAAATTTGATATTGTAAATTCAATTTCAAGAATCTATTTTCAGTCAAAACAAAATGATACCGGAATTGAAGAATCGGATAATCTCTCAGCTAAAGATTATGAGCTTTTTCAGAATTATCCTAATCCGTTTAATAATCAAACAACTATAAATTACTCAATAAAAAACAATGCGTATGTTAAGTTGTCGGTGTATAACTCAAAAGGCGAGTTAATAAGTAATTTTATTAATCAAAAACAAAACAGAGGCCGACATTCGTTTGTTTTAAACTCGGATAAGCTGAACAGCGGAGTCTATTATTACAGACTTGATGTTGACAGCAAATTGAGCACAACGAGAAAGATGCTGTACTTGAAATAAAAAATGTAAGGAAAACAAAAAAGGAGAACCATCATGATGAAGAAACTAATCGCAATCCTGTTGATTGCAGTGTCAATTTCTCTGTTCTGTGCGGAGAAATACGCCGTTTTAATCGCCGGCGATTACAACGCAATGAATGTACCGCGTGATAAGAAATGGAATAACGGACTCGGGGATAACTCTGAGTTTTGGAATGACTTGTACTTGCAATGGGAAATGCTTTACCAGAAAGGATACAGGAAAGAAAACATAACAGTACTTTTTGCTAACGGTACTGATTACTGGCTGGATCATGGCTATGTTGACACACGATACCGTGCAGAACATGTAACTGACAATCCCGAAGAAACCATCACAAATTATTCAGCAACAAAAACAAATCTTAAAGCTGCAGTAACTGCTCTTAATTTAAAAATTAAACCGGACGACTTTTTATATGTGTATGTAATGAGTCACGGCGGGAGCTCTACACAATCGTCAATATGCTTGATTGACCCGACAGGCGCTTCTTACTATGACATGACGGATACTGAGTTTGCAAGTTACTTTAATACTGTTATTGCTAATAAAAAAGTATTCGCGATAAACGCAAATTATGCAGGCGGATTTCTAAATGTGTTTACGGGAACAAATGTAAGAGTCGAATTGTCATCAATAAATACAAAAAATGAATAAATTACGCATACTCTACGGAACCGGAAATGAAACTTATACAAACCATTACTTTGAAAACAACAATTTTACATATAAAGCTTACTTAAAATCAAGGGCATAACCATGAAACTAATCGTCACCTTTTTCCTAACCCTCGCAATATTCACCCCGCTCCGCTCCCAAGACGACTGGCGTCCCCCTTTACAGCTTTCAATGGACGGTGTACATCCTTATAATATGATCGGCATACCTGCAATAACAGTTGATAACAATAGCACAATTCACGCTTTCTGGGTGAAAAGCACAGAAGAAGATGGCGGTGCATTGCCCTGGGAATGGTATTCCCAGATCGAATACCGAAGATCAGCTGACGGGGGTAAAACATGGACTGCAACCGAAAACCTGACACCAGATTATTTTGAACATAGAATCAATTATTTGAAAGCAGTATGTGATTCAAAAAATAATGTTCATCTAGTTTATATGAGAGGCAGCGAAGGATATGAAATATTGTATAAGAAGTTCGATGGTTTGTCTTGGACAGAACCGGAATTAAT